>Ga0114964_10000920_pt1 | contig 21823 bp, 18 predicted proteins | sample C_131016_MF_Meta_FD_92638 | JGI IMG/M metagenome (GOLD analysis project Ga0114964, IMG submission 92638) | Freshwater microbial communities from Lake Croche, Canada to study carbon cycling - C_131016_MF_MetaG | ecosystem: Environmental > Aquatic > Freshwater > Lake | place: Lake Croche, Canada...
CAGAACGAATTGCTTGAAGCGCTGTGCGGCGAACGTCTTTCGGTATTACCGGATACGATCGGCGTGGACGGCGTGTCGGTGGGTCGCTTAGGACCGACAGCCAGACGACGTTCCGGCCTTTGCGCTGTCCCCGAAGAACGTAACGGCCATGCGGCAATTGGCACATTTTCACTCACCGATAATGCGGCCCTGACGGCACGGACGCGCATGGGATTTGCGTCGCGCGGCTTTATCGATCGGATTGCGGCCAGCTCTTATGCGGCTTCGATTATCAAAACCTTTGCGGTCAAAACCTTGGGACCGGCCTCTCCGGCGGGGTCGCTCTCCGGCGGTAATTTACAAAAATTCGTAATGGGTCGGGAAATTTTGCAAGCACCGGGTGTTTTGGTTGTGAGCCAGCCAACCTGGGGTGTCGATGCAGGCTCAGCAGCTTTCATCGATCAGGCGCTCATTGATTTGGCTGCAAAGGGTTCGGCCATTATCGTTATTTCGCAAGATTTGGACGAATTACTTGCGTTGTGCGACACGCTCTCCGTGATCAATCTGGGTGTTTTGTCGGAAGCGCGTCCGGTTGCAGACGTAACGGTGCAGGAACTTGGTTTGATGATGGGCGGTCATCACGGCTTGAACCATCTGTCCGAAGGAGAACGCTATGCGCCTTCGGTTTGAGAAACGGTTAGAACCGAGCAGGACCATGCTCATCTTAACCCCCGTTTTTTCGGTGATCGCCGTAATGATCTTGGGGATCATCATTTTCGATGGGTTGGGCTTTAACGGGTCACAAGCCGTATGGGAGTTGTTCTTCACCCCGGTTTTGGACAGTTACAAATGGCGCGATGTCGCGACAAAGGCTGCTCCGCTCATCATTATAGGGCTTGGTCTTTCCCTAGGGAACCAAGCCAAAATCTGGAATATTGGCGCCGAGGGTCAATACATCGTCGGTGCAATTGCCGCGGCCGGTGTTGCATTTCAGACGCAATACCTGAGTGGTTTCTGGATTATACCTCTCATGGTCGTTGCGGGCATGGTTGCTGGTGCGCTCTATGCTGCTATTCCTGCCGTATTAAGGACGCGGTATGGCGTAAGCGAAGTTCTTTCGAGTTTGATGTTGGTTTACGTTTCGCTTCAGCTTTTGAGTTACATGATCACGGGGCCTTGGAAAGACCCCAATGGTCACAATTTCCCTCAAACGGCGCAATTGACCGACTCCCAACTTTTACCGCACGATTTGATGGGAAGCGGTATTCCGCCTGGTCTATTGGTTGCGCTCATCGCGGCCATCCTGTTTCTTGTGGTGGTCTCAAAGACCGTCTTTGGTTTCTCAATTCGCGCCATTGGCGAAGCGCCGCACGCCGCACGTTATGGTGGTTTTTCGTCCGACGGTGTCGTTTGGGCCACCTTGATGATCAGCGGTGCCATGGCGGGTTTGGCGGGGGTATTCGAGTTGATGCAATTGACCCGGCTTAATCTCGGTTCCCCGTCGGGCTATGGATTCACGGCGATTATCGTCTCCTTACTCGGCCGTTCTCATCCGATTGGCGTGTTCATAGCGGGTATCGTGTTGGCGATTACCTATGTTGGTGGTCAAGTAGCGCAAACCGTCGTGCATGTACCGAATGCAACGGCGGGATTATTCCAGTCCCTGCTCTTATTCGCCGTATTAGCGAGCGATGTTTTGGTACGATACCGCATCCGTATTCTGGAAAAGGTCAATCGTTCCGATGATCGGAGCGCCTCATGACCCTTACCTTCATAGTTGATGCGCTCATTACGGTGATTGGGATCACGACCCCCATTCTATTGGCAGCATCTGGCGAATTGGTGGTTGAGAAGAGCGGCGTCATAAATCTTGGCGTAGAAGGAATGATGCTTGCTGGTGCGATTGCTGGCTTCGCGGTGACCTTTGAAACGGGTAACCCTTGGCTTGGCGTTACAGTTGCGATGCTATCTGGCGCTGCTGTTTCTCTTATTTTTGCTGTATTGGTATTGTCGTTAGGCGCAAATCAAGTGGCTACGGGGCTAGCGCTCACGATTTTCGGCATCGGCATTTCGTCGCTAATCGGTTCTAATTACACGGGAATTGCTATCGACTCGCTGGATTCTCCATTCCCTGCCTACCTCGCCCAAGACAGCTTTTGGCGTGTTTTTTTCGGGCACAGCCCGTTCGTTTACTTTGCCATTTGTTTGGTACTTAGTATCGGTTATTTTCTCAATCAAACCCGAGCCGGTTTGGTGTTAAGAGCTGTCGGCGAAAATGATGTATCAGCCCATTCCATTGGCTACCCGGTGATAGGCATTCGTTACGCTGCCATTACGTTTGGTGGTGCCGTATCGGGCGTTGCAGGAGCAGATTTTTCCATGGTAATCAGTCCCTTATGGGCCGAGCAAATGACGGCAGGACGGGGTTGGATTGCGCTCGCTCTGGTGGTTTTCGCGGGTTGGCGAGCCGGTCATTTATTAGCCGGAGCGTATTTTTTCGGGGTTTTGATGGCCTTAGAACTTTATGCAAAAGCCTCGGGTTTTTCGATCTTTCCATCGCAGTTTTGGGCTGCAATGCCCTATCTTATTGCGGTAATCGTCTTGGCAATGATTTCGTCGCGCGACGGAAAAGGTGTTAAGGCCCCCGCATGTCTTGGCAAGCCATTCATTCCGAATGGCTAATTTCTACTTCTAACTTCGGGAGATCTTTAATGAGCAAGTTTACTAGGCGCGAATTTATGGCATCTGCAGCGGCTGTATCGACGTTACCGTTGATCGGTGCATCCGCCAACGCTGCTGAACCACTCAATGTCGCTTTTATCTATATCGGCCCAGTCGGCGATTACGGCTGGACGTGGGCTCATGATAAGGGACGTAAAGAGCTTGAAGCAGCTCTCGGCGCCGCGGTAAAGACGTCTTATGTCGAAAACGTCAAAGAGGATGCAAGTGCGATCCCCGTTCTTCGCGATCTTGCCCGAAAGGGCAACAAGCTGATCTTCGCGACTTCATTCGGCTATATGGATCAAGTAATGGAAGTTGCTAAGGAATTTCCGGATGTTCGGTTTGAACATTGCACCGGGTTTAAGCGTGCTGCGAACGTTACGACCTATAATTCGCGGTTCCATGAAGGCCGTGCTGTGACCGGCACCATTGCTGGAAAAGTATCTAAATCGGGCGTTATTGGATATTTGGGCTCGTTTAAGATTCCCGAAGTTGTCATGGGCGTGAATGCCTACACCTTGGCGGCTCAAGCGGTGAACCCAAAAATTCAGACGAAGCTCGTGATGATCGATAGCTGGTTTGATCCTGCGAAGGAAACCGCTGCTACTGAAACGTTGGCTAATCTGGGTTGTGACGTCGTGGCAACCCATACCGACAGTCCTGCGCCTCTCCAATATTGCCAGAAGAAGGGAATCTTTGGTTTCGGGCAAGGGGCAGATATGTCGAAATTTGCGCCAAAGGCTCAATTAACGGCCATCGAAGATATATGGGGCCCACATTACATTGCACGCGCAAAAGCGATGCTAGATGGATCGTGGAAATCGGAAGATTTCTGGGACGGGATCAAGGAAGGCGATGTTAAAATTTCGCCATACAACGCATCTCTTCCACAGGATGCGCAGGATGCGGCAAATAAGATTATCGATGGGTATAAAGCCGGCACTTATGACGTGTTTACAGGGCCAATTTATGATCAATCCGGGGCGCTTAAAGTAAAGGCCGGGGAAAAAATGAGCCTTGGCGATTTGGCAACAATTGATTGGTACGTACAAGGGGTTCAAAGCGCGTAAGGTCAATCTTAATTAGACGAGGCCGCGCCCGCCCTCAATTGGCGGGCGCTGTTGTTTTATTGACGCGATTATAGAATTGTAATTTCGGGCTTCGCTCAGGAAATTTTATCTGTCCCGAGAGGACTTCATGCTGAATTATTTGAGTAATCTCACTGGTCGAGATCGCAGTGAACGTTATGATGCGCATTTGGCTTTCTTTCTTACTTTCATTGCTGGTGCAGCGAATGCGGGAGGCTATATGGCCTTCAGGCAATACACGTCGCATATGACCGGAATTGCTTCGGCCGCCGCTGATGCGATCGCATTAGGAAATATCCAAGCTGCATTTATCGGCGCTTTGGCGATTTCGGCATTTATCCTCGGCGCTGCCGTATCAGCGGTTCTCATAAATTGGGGACGGCGAAAAGGACTTTTTAGCCAATATGCTTCTCCCCTTTTATTGGAAGCCATTTTGATATCTTGCTTTGGATTAATCGGGGATCAATTACAATCGGTTCACGGCTCAATTGTTCCGTTAACCGTTGTATTATTGTGTTTTATCATGGGGTTACAAAACGCAATGATCACAAAGCTATCGGGTGCGCGTATTAGAACGACACATATAACGGGCATGGTTACCGATGTAGGTATCGAGCTTGGTAAGCTTGCCTATATCAATCGTCCGGTACGCGATCAGCACCCCGTTAAAGCTGATCGGGGAAAAATTCTGTTGCTTTCAGGGCTAATTCTTATGTTTTTTGTAGGCGGGGTAACGGGTGCTGTTGGTTTTAACCAATATGGCTACCCTTCTGCATTTTTTCTTGCGGCCGTGCTCGTGGCGATGACAGTTATACCAATTACAAATGATGTTATAAAAAGTGGGCGTAAATAAATTAATCCATCGGACTTTCGCGCTTACTGCCCCTGAACGTGCCTAAGATCAAAAAATAAAAACTGATTAGACCTAAAATTCCCTGCGTTACTATGTCGACGTGCATATTCTCGGTCAGGGCTATGACGGCTGCAATAGACCAAATAAGCAAGAGTGTGAGGGTTAATGGGCGCCACATCGTCACGCGTATGGGGTGGACGAACGTAAAATTGGTGGATTGTAAAAAGGCTAATCCTACAATGACGAGTGTTGCTAATTCTGCAGGTGGGTCGAAAACCAATGTTAAAAATATGACAAGGTTCCAAACCGCAGGAAAGCCACGAAACCAATAGTCATTTGTTTTCATAGTGTTCGACGCGAAATAGAGCGCTGCTGATAGAACGATGATGGCACCTTGCGTGGCTAATAGCCAATGTGGATAAATGCCGCTCATCAATAAAATCACGGCGGGCACAAACACATAAGTGACGTAATCCACCACAAGATCGAGCACATCGCCTGAAAGGTACGGGGCATAGGTTTTAACAGCCCAAGCTCGGGCTAAGGTGCCGTCAATACCGTCAATGATAAGAGTTAATCCAAGCCACCCAAATGCCAATCCCAATTGATGATCGATCGCGGCAGTCAAGGATAAGTAGGCAATTGCAGCACCAGAAGCGGTAAAAATATGGACGGCAAATGCCCTATATCGGTTCAAGCGGGAGGCTTTTGTGGAGACTGAGGTGGCGTTGATTTTAGCCTCTTTTTTTATCATCTTTTTCCCTTCCCAATGCGTATGAATGTTGATCGATTATGGGTACTGGTCGCACTAAATCGAGTAAACACGGCAGGGTAATGATACGCATAACGATAGGTAAAACGTAGATGAGTGACACTATGCCCCATTCGGCAAAAATTCTAGTCGTCGGAAACGGACCTGTAGGCTGTGTAACGGCGATTGCATTGGCAAAGGGTGGTCACCGGGTAACGCTCATTGGTATTGAAAACACCCCCGTTCGCGACGGAAGAACGGTAGCGCTCCTAGATGGATCCGTTCACTTTCTAAAGGCATTAGGCTTGTGGGATGGTATCGCTTCAAAGGCGACGCCGTTAACAAAAATGCGTATCATAGACGACACGGGCAGCCTCTTTCGTACGCCTCAAGTAACATTCAACTCATCCGAGATTGGATTAGATGCCTTCGGTTATAACATAGAACTCGCCGACCTCGTTTTGAATTTATCGGCAATAGCGAGCCGGACAGCCGGTTTGGTTATAAAATCTGGTCGTGCTGTCCAGTTCGCCGAGAACGAAGGTGGAGAATGTGAAGTAACGCTCGGTACGGGTGATACGTTGCGGGCTTTTTTGCTAGTCGGCGCCGATGGTAAATCATCACCTGTTCGAGCCTTCGCAAACATCAACACGACGCAATGGAACTACCCTCAAACGGCCTTGACAGCGGTTTTATCCCATCGCCGTGACCATCAGGATATTTCAACAGAATTCCACACACGTTTCGGGGCGTTTACACTCGTTCCCCTGCCAGGACGACGCTCCAGCCTCGTGTGGATGATGTCGCCCGATTTTGCCAATCATATGGCGGCCATTCCGGATTCGGACTTTCAAATTGAAGTTGAGAAACAATCTAAGTCCATCCTGGGAAAAATGATTGTTGAAGGTAAACGGAGCTTAATTCCGATGGCGGGTTTGAAAGCCGCACGTTATGCCGCGGGCAACGTTGCGTTGGTCGGTGAATCGGCTCATTTGTTTCCCCCAATAGGCGCGCAGGGTTTAAATCTCAGCTTTCGGGACGCTTCCACACTTGTTGCGGAACTATCCAAATCAGCCGATCGTGAGGCCTTTAAGCGCTACAACGGTGCGCGGAACAACGACATAAAACTCAGAACGATGACGGTCGATCTTTTGAACCGCTCGCTTTTAGCGGACATGTTGCCAGTAGATTTCGTTCGTTCGTTGAGATTGCTCACGGTAGCAGCGTTTTCGCCACTTCGCCGGTTTATGATGCAAAAAGGCGCTGGCTACTAAAATCCAAAATGTGAGGCACGGTTCAGTGCGGTGTTGTCGAACATAGTCTGTAACCTTTTTAAAAGGTTCTCCTTAAGTCTCCATTCATATCATTGACACAATGGAGCCGGTGGAAGTATCCCTACCCAAATGGACACACGGCAGGCAAAATATTCGATTGGCGATGTTGTAAAACACCGGATTTACCCGTTCCGCGGTGTGGTTTTTGATGTCGATCCGATGTTTTCCAATACGGAAGAATGGTATAATTCCATTCCTGAGGAGGTACGGCCGCATCGCGATCAGCCTTTTTATCATCTTTATGCGGAAAATGCGGAATCTGAATATATCGCTTATGTTTCCGAACAAAATCTGGTTCCTGATACGTCGAGCGAACCTGTCCGGCATCCGCAAATCGATGAGGTCTTTGAACGTGCTGACGACGGAAGTTATCACTGTCGTTCAGTCAGATATAATTAGCTTACAGATAAAAAGGCGTGGACCACTAAATTTCGGCCACGCCTTTTTTGTTCCAATTGTTAGTTTATGGCTTCATTGAGCGGGAACCGCATTAGCGGGCGCTTGCCCTTGCGCATCCATCTTTTTACGCATTTCCTCAGCCTGCTTTTGCATTTGCTCTTGAAGTTTTTTCTGTTGCTCTGCGAGCACGGCAGGATCAATGGGAGGACCATCAAACACAGTTCCAAAGGTCGACAAGGGAACCTGGAAAACAACTTCGCGGGCAAACTGGTTTTGGACGCTAATTGAAATCGCGGTACCTTTCTTCAGCGCCGCTACGACATCTTCTTTAACGGGCACTTCTGCGAAACAACCATTTGGGAAACAAACAGCATATTTACCGGGTTGCGTCGGTCCTTGATCAACGGAAAACCGGACACCGGGTGCCAATATAAAGCCAAGCGGCAACAAAAAACGAACAACACGATTGGGATCGCCTTGAATCTCGTAAACAGCGACGGCTAACACCGGTTGATTTTGATCCGATACAAAATCGCGGGTCGTGTAACAAATTTTCTTTTTAGTGTTTTGGTCTTCGCCGCAAATTTTCACCCAATCCGATTGGGTTGGCTCTGGTCGAACGTCAACGATTGCGGCAGGAGGAGCCGCGGGTTGCGCAGGAGCCGGAGTTGGTGCTGGGGTGGGCGTCGGTTTTTTTGTTTGCGCTTCAGCAAAGCCGGTTGATAACAACACAGCAATTCCAAGCATCACGGCAATCGTACCAAACGGCTTCTTCAATATCGACTTATTCATTCAAACGATCCTTTGGTATCGGTATCATTGTTTTACCGAAAGGGAAGCCACGGCATTGGAATCGAATGCCGATGGCTAGTTAACGCGTCATAGCCTTTTACAGATTTGCTTTCCATCGAAATTCGTGGGTTGCCATCCTCATCTAACTCCTATGTCGAATCGTAGATATGCCCCAAATTAAAGCTCAGAAATATGTGGCGAGGGTCTGTATGAATTGGTTGTTTTTTTTTGCAGCATGTATTGTAGAATTGGCGGGTAGTTCTGCCTTTGCCGCTCCGAAATATGCCATTGCCATGCATGGTGAGCCAGAGCTACCGGTTGATTTCGATGCATTTCCGTATGTAAATCCAACGGCTCCTTATGGCGGGACGATCGATATCGGCGTGATGGGCACGTTTGATACCTTAAACCCCTATACGGTCAGGGGCATTGCAGCGCAGGGCATAGCGCCGCCAATGGGCTTGGTCATTCAAAGTTTGATGGTTCGATCTGCCGATGAACCCTTTACATTGTACGGTTCTATCGCTCGTACGATTGATGTTGCCGACGATTTGAGTTCGGTTACGTTTGCACTAAATCCAAATGTCACCTTTTCCGATGGGATAAAACTTACCGCAGATGATGTCGTTTTTTCGTGGAATATTTTGAAAGAAAAGGGGAAGCCGAATTTAAGGGGATATTATGGAAAGGTGAAACGGGCTTTTGCGCGAGACCCTCTTACTATCGTTTTTGAGGTGAATGCTGCAGGCGATCGGGAGTTGCCGCTCATTTTAGGTTTGATGCCAATTCTTGCAAAGCACTCGATAGATCCTTCGCGATTTGACGAGACGTCATTGACGCCCTTGATTGGTTCGGGTCCCTACACCATTGCTGAAGTCAAGCCGGGCGAAAGTATTTCATTTCGCCGGAATTTGAAGTTTTGGGGAAAAGATCTTCCCGTTTATCGCGGAATGTATAACGCGGATATTTACCGCTACGATTATTACCGTGATGCAAATACGCTATTTGAAGCGTTTAAAGGTGGACTGTACGATGTACGCCTAGAAGATAACCCTACCCGCTGGATCACGGGATATGATTTTCCAAGGATCAATGACGGTCGCAGTGTCAAAGACCCTATTCAGGTTAAGACTCCAAAAGGAATGGCCGGTCTTGTCTTTAATACCCGCAAGCCTGTCTTCGCCGATATCAAGACACGGGAAGCGCTTGGATATTTATTTGATTTCGAATGGATCAATACCGTTCTCTTTGAAGGGGTTTACAAGCGGACTGGTAGCTATTTCGAGGGGTCGGAACTCGCATCATCCGGAATTTCCGCTTCAGCAGGCGAACGTGCTTTGTTGACCCCCTACCCCGACATCCTCCGTGCGGACATTTTGGAGGGTACTTGGCACCCACCGAAGTCAGACGGAACGGGGCGAGACCGCAATAATGCTCGCATTGCATTTGAATTGCTCAAGACTGCCGGGTGGGTGCTTGATAAGGGTGTTATGAAGAACCAGCTTGGCCAACCGCTTGCATTCGAGATTTTGGTCGTCAGCCGAGTTCAAGAAAGGTTGGCGCTAAATTTCTCAGAGTCGATCCAACGCCTTGGAATAAAAATGTCGGTCCGCCTCGTCGATGACGTTCAATATTGGCAACGGGTCTCAAATTTTGATTTTGATATGATTCAATTCACTTGGGGATCTTCGCCATCTCCTGGCAACGAGCAGTATAACCGGTGGGGTTCGCGTTCTAAAGATCGTCCAGGCTCTTTAAATTACGCCGGTGCTGCTTCTCCTGCGATTGATGCGGCGATTGATGCTATGTTGTCCGCTCAATCGAGGACCGACTGGTTGGACGCCGTTCACGCGCTCGATCGCCTCTTATTGACCGGCTTCTATGTGGTTCCCTTGTTTCATGCGCCGGATCAGTGGATCGCTCACAGCGCTGCTATCAAACGTCCAGAGCGAACGGCACTCTTCGGATTCGCTCCCGAAACCCTTTGGCGCGAGGAGCCTTAAATGTCTGAAGCCTTTGTGATTGATATCGTCTCGGATGTGGTTTGCCCTTGGTGTTATCTGGGAAAAATGCAGTTAGAAGCTGCGCTTTTAAGAATGCCGGAACTGGAGACGACCGTTCGATGGCATCCTTTCCAACTGGACCCGACGATTCCATTCGAAGGGTTAGACCGTAAAACCTATATGCAAAAAAAGTTTGGTGAGTCTGGGCGTTTAGAAGCCGCACACAAGCGGCTTGAGACACTGGGTTCGGAAAATGGAATTCACTTCGCGTTTGATGCCATCACCCGTTCGCCCAATACGCTTGACGCGCACCGTTTAATCCGCTGGGCCGGTGAACTCGGCTTGCAGGATGCCATGGTTCAAGCGCTGTTTTCGGCCTATTTTGAGGAGGGGCGCGATATTGGCGATCGGCCTGTATTGGCTTTAATCGCCGAACGTATCGGCATGGAAGCCGATGCGGTAATGGAACGCTTATCAACGGGCGATGATATCGCAAGTATTCGGGCCGAAATAGCGGAAGCCAATCGTATCGGTGTGACGGGTGTCCCGTTTTTTATTTTGGCACAAAAATTGGCGGTTTCCGGTGCGCAACCTGCCGACGCATTGGTGGAAGCCATCAAGCAAGCGTTGACGGATTAAGTTGAACCCTATGTTGAGCATATTACCCGATCGCCGTTTTCGCTCTGCCAGCTTTCTCTGTCTAGCCATGTTTGCTGCTGTTTCTTGCGATACGATTACGAAATATCTCAGCGCCGAATATCCCATCCATGAAATTAGTTTGATTCGCTATTCGACCACATTGCCGATTGGCTTGGGTTTTGCGTGGTCGGCACTGCGACAGAATAAGAGTGGTGTACATGAATGGAAGACGTTATTTTTGCGCGGCTTTTTCATAGCCTTCGCGAATGTGATGTTCATGATGGCAGCTGCCACCATATCTTTGGCAGATGGCGTTGCTATCTTCTTCACCATGCCGTTTTTTGTCGCAGGAATCGTCCCCTTTCTTATTGGTGAGCGGGTTCCCTTTTATCGATGGATCGCCATATCCATCGGGTTTGCAGGTGTCTTGGTCATGACACGACCGGGATCATCAGTCTTTCAGCCAGAAGCGTTATTCGCTATTGGATGTGCTTTCTTCTATGGTCTAGGACAGGTTTTAACGCGGAAACTGGATCGGGCAATTCCATTGGCGATCATATCGTTTTGGCAAAGCGGAGTTTATACGCTGTTCTATGTTGTCGTCACGCTTTTAGCCTATGGGTTTAACGTTGGCGCGAGTGGCAATAAGAGCCTTGATTTTTTAACCCGACTTTGGATCATGCCAACCGGCTTTGACGTGGTTTTGATGATATTGGCTGGGCTGCTCACGTCGCTACAATTGCCACTTGCCGTCTTCGCCTACAAAAACGCAGAGGCGTCCTTTGTTGCACCCTTTGAATATACCGCGATGATCTGGGCCGTCGGGTGGGGCTATTTGGTCTTTGGTGATCGGCCCGATATGCCGACCGTGCTTGGTGCCGCCATTGTGGTACTTGCGGGCATTTACATGCTGCGCCGTGACCAGTATCAGCCCGGATAAGGTTTATTTTGGCTTCTTTTCTTCGGCAATGCGAACGAGATCGCGGAGCAGGGATTGCGATGCTTTTAGCCGTTGGGCCGGCTTTTCATAATCGTCGATAAATACGATCCGCATATCGGGTCTGACTTTAGCAAGCGAGCCGTATTGACCAATATATTTGATCAAGCCTTCGGGATTGGCGAAGGAATTATCGCGGAAATTGATCAAGATGCCGCGCGGACCCGCATCGATCTTTTCCACATTGGCGCGAAGGCATAGCGCCTTGATGCCGACAATGGAAAGCAATTGCCGCACTTCTTCGGGCAATGGACCAAAGCGGTCGATGAGTTCGGCCCCGAACGCGTCGATATCGCCATCGGTTTCAAGCGATGAGAGACGCTTATAGAGCTGCATTCGTAAGGTAAGATCAGGGACATAGGGCTCGGGGATCATTACCGGTGTGCCAATGGTAATCGATGGCGACCAATGCCCTTCAATCTCGTCTTCGTCAGTTATGCCGGCTTTAAGCTGCGCGACCGCCTCTTCGAGCATTTGCTGGTATAATTCGTAGCCCACTTCCTTGATATGACCCGATTGCTCGTCACCTAAGAGATTGCCCGCGCCACGCAAATCGAGGTCATGGGACGCCAATTCAAAACCAGCTCCGAGACGATCCAGCGATTGCAAGACCTTAAGTCGTTTCTCGGCTTGGACCGTTAGCGTCCGATTGGCAGGAACCGTGAACAGTGCATAGGCCCGCGTTTTCCCGCGCCCAACACGACCCCGTAATTGATAAAGTGCGGCTAAGCCGAACATATCGGCGCGATGAATAATTAGCGTATTTGCTGTAGGGATATCTAAACCTGACTCGACAATCGCGGTTGATAGCAAAATATCATATTGCTCCTCGTAAAACGCCGTCATAACGCCTTCAAGTTCCTGAGCAGGCATTTGCCCGTGCGCGACGCCTACCTTCGCCTCCGGCACCTCGCGGGCAAGAAATGCGCGGACTTCTTCAATATCTTCAATTCGCGGGCACACGTAAAAGCTTTGTCCGCCGCGATAGCGTTCTCGCAGCAAAGCCTCTCTTATCATCAGCGCATCGAAGGGCATGACAAAGGTTCTAACCGCCAACCGATCAACGGGCGGCGTTGCCATGATGGAGAGATCGCGCACGCCGGTCATCGCCAATTGCAACGTGCGCGGAATTGGCGTGGCGGTAAGGGTCAACACATGAACTTCTGCTCGAAGTTCTTTGAGCCGTTCTTTATGCCCCACGCCAAAGTGTTGCTCTTCGTCAACGATGAGCAAACCCAAATCCCGAAACGCAATCGCTTTACCAAGGAGCGCGTGGGTTCCGATCACGATATCGACGGTTCCGTCGGTGATTCCTTGCTTGGTTTCTTTGGCGTCCGCCGTCGAAACAAACCGTGATAATTGACGTACAACAACCGGCAAACCAGCAAACCGTGCTGCAAAGGTTTTAAAGTGTTGTCGTGCCAACAAGGTGGTGGGCACAACGACGGCGACCTGTTTGCCCGCCAATGCAGCGACAAAGGCTGCGCGAAGGGCCACTTCGGTTTTCCCAAAGCCGACGTCGCCGCACAGCAAACGGTCCATAGGGCAGCCGGAGGAGAGGTCGGCCAACACCGATTCAATGGACGAGAGCTGATCTTCCGTCTCATCATAGGGAAATTTGGCTGAGAATTCTTCGTAAAGCCCTTGGGAAACTGACAGTTTGGGTGCCTCTTTGAGCATTCTCGCAGCTGCGATTTTGATCAACGCATGGGCCATCTCGCGAATGCGTTGTTTGAGTTTCGCTTTCCGGGCCTGCCAAGCGCCGCCGCCTAAGCGGTCGAGGGCAACTTCCGTATCTTCCGATCCATAGCGCGATAAAAGATCAAGGTTCTCGACCGGAAGGAACAATCGATCTCCCCCGGCATAATGCAGCTCGACGCAATCATGGGGTGCGCCCGCCGCATCAATGGTTTTCAAGCCCACAAAGCGGCCAATGCCGTGATCGACGTGGACGACGAGGTCACCCGGTGTCAGACTTCCCGCTTCTGCAATGACATCCTGCGCGCGCTTCGAACGACGCGCCTTCCGGATCAGACGATCCCCCAGAATATCTTGTTCACCAACAACGACTAACGTGTCGGTCTCAAAGCCGCGCTCGATCCCCCAAACGGCCAGCCCAATGTCATTGGCTTTGAGGGTTAAACTTTGTCCGAACGTCGCAACCGGTTTTAGGCCCGAAAGGCCGTGATCGGCGAGAACATGCCCCAGCCTTTCGCGTGCGCCTTCAGACCAAGCTGCCACCATTACGCGTCGGTTCGACGAGCGGCATTCGGCTATGTGGGCCACGACCGCGTCAAAAACATTTTGAGTATCTTGATTTTTGCCAGCGCTCTCAGATGCTGCCCGTTCAGCTGCGAAGATTCGCCCCTGCCGCGCCCCCGCGTCAATCACGGGGACGGGGGAGCTATCAAAAACCGCAAATGGCGTAAGCCGGATAACGGACCGAAGGTGAAGAGCGTTGTCTAATTCATCTGTGGCAAGATGCAGCCTTTCAGGTGGCAATGGCTTATAGGGCGACACACCCGACTGTGAGAGCGCGTCGCGCCTTGCCTCGTAATGATCCAGGACTTGTTTTGAACGCTCCGAAGCGGCCTCGTCGACAAGCGGGTCGAGCATAAACGGAACGTCGGGAACATAATTGAAGACCGTATCGAGGTGGTCGTGAAACAGTGGTAGCCAATGCTCAAGCCCCGCGGGGCGTCTTCCTTCGCTGATGGCTTCATAAAAGAGATCATCTCGCCCGGGCGCTCCAAAGGCTGAAACATAGCCTTGGCGAAAACGCTTTATCGCTTCTGTCGTGAGCTGAACTTCGCTCATAGGCACCAAATCGAGTGACCGTAATTGCCCGACAGTCCGTTGGGTTTCAGGATCAAAGCTCCTGATCGATTCAAGCGTGTCACCAAAAAAATCGAGCCTCACGGGACCAACCATCCCCGGGGCGTAAAGATCGATTATACCGCCGCGGACGGCGTATTCGCCGGTCTCCCGCACGGTGGATTGGCGCATAAATCCGTTGTTTTCGAGCCAAAGTGCTAAAGCCGTGGTGTCGACGCGGTTACCCGGTGCAGCTGAAAAACTTTCTGAACCCACACGTTCCTTCGGTGGTACGCGCTGTGATAGTCCATTGGCCGTTACGATAAGGATACGGGGCCTCTCATCGCCGGAATGAGAACGCGCGAGCCGGGCAAGAACCGTCATCCGCCGCGAAACGATGGAGGGATTGGGCGAAACACGATCGTAAGGTTGGCAATCCCAATTTGGAAAACTCAGAACCTCAATATCGGGGGCTAAAAAACCTAACGCAGCCTCCAATGAGGCCTGTCTTTGGCCGTCACGAGCCACAAATACGAGCGCTGCGGCTCTTTCGGTGCCCGTTTTTGCTAAAGCACGCGCCAGATCAGCTGCAACAATGGCATCAAAGCCATCGGGAACCGACGAGACAATCAGATGACGCTTCTTCTCGGCGTGATCAATTATGTGTTGAAGAAGTTTAGACATCTAATTGAACAGAAACATTTTTTAAACGTTAATTGGCGATACGTGATTGTGATGGTTGCGAATGGCGCGAAGCAAGTCTGTATCAAATTCCTGCGGTATTTCGGTCTCATCCAAGATCCAATGCAACAAATCCCGATCCGCTTGCTCGATGAGGATTTCAAACCGGTCAAGATCGGCTTCACCTAACGTAGCCAAGTGGGTATCGGCAAAGCCACCCATAATCAAATCCATTTCACGAAGCCCGCGATGCCAAGCCCGAAAAAGAATTTTTCGACGACGGGGGTCTAGATCAGCGCTTGATAAAATTGTTCCGGACATCAAATTTTTCCTATCAAAGGGCGGGCAAATCGCCCTGCTCCCAACCAAATTTTGTCTCTAGCGTAAAGTCGGCAAGCCGAGCTTGAGATATGGCCGTTCGTAAGCCTGCCATTAGCGTTTGATAATAGGCCAAATTGATGCCGGTAATGAGCATCATACCTAAAATCTCGTCCGATTTTACTAAATGGTGCAAATAGCCCCTGCTATACCGTCGTGCCGGTTCCCAATCGGACGTTTCATCGAGCGGTCGAGGATCGTCGGCATGGCGGGCGTTTCGGAGATTGATTTTACCGAAGCGGCTATATGCCAATCCGTGGCGACCGGCCCGTGTCGGCATAACGCAATCAAACATATCAACACCACGCCTGACGCTTTCCACAATATCATCGGGCGTTCCCACTCCCATGAGATAGCGAGGTTTGTCGGACGGCAAGAACGGTTCGACGGTTTCTATCATACGCAACATAATATCTTGCGGTTCGCCGACTGCTAAACCGCCAATCGAATAGCCTTTTAAATTCATCGCCGCCAAAGCTTCTGCACTTCTGATACGAAGCGATTCTACCGCCCCCCCCTGAACAATCCCGAACATCGCTTTGCCTGGTTGTTCGCCAAAGGCAATTGCCGAACGGTTCGCCCAACGAAGGGAGAGCTCCATAGCCCGTTCCGCTTCTGCATCCGAACAAGGCAATTTCACGCATTCATCCAACTGCATTTGAATGTCGGAGCCTAGCAAGCCTTGAATTTCTATCGAGCGTTCCGGCGTTAACTCATATTTCGAACCATCAATATGCGAGGAGAAGGTCACCCCTTTTTCCGTTATTCTTCGCAATTTAGCCAAGGACATTACTTGGAACCCGCCTGAATCAGTCAGGATCGGGTGAGGCCAATTCATTATCCGGTGAAGGCCGCCTAGGCGGGCAACGCGTTCAGCACCCGGTCGCAACATCAAATGATAGACGTTTCCCAATACGATATCAGCACCCAGATCCCGAACCTCGCCCGGATGCATCGCTTTTACGGTCCCTGCCGTACCAACAGGCATGAAAGCAGGTGTGCGGATATCTCCCCGCGGAGTCGAAACAAAGCCTGTTCTAGCCCGACCATCTCGAGCGGATATATGAAATTGAAAAGTATCGGAGGGCATTAGAAATATTTCCGTTAGCCGCGTCGGTGTAACAGGCAGGCATCGCCATAGGAATAAAAGCGATATCCAGTATCCATCGCGTGTTTATAGGCTTTCAGCATCGTGTCGAGCCCCGAAAACGCTGAAACCAGCATGAAGAGTGTTGAACGGGGTAGATGAAAATTGGTCATTAAAATATCGACAGCCCTGAAGCGAAATCCCGGCGTGATAAAGATCGAGGTATCACCCGACCAAGCTACGAAGGAGCCGTCGTTTCGGACCGAAGTTTCCAAGACGCGCAACGAGGTCGTGCCAACTGCAACTACTCGCCCTCCCCGCGCTTTCGTTTCATTCAAAATCTTCGCAGTTTCGACGGAAATCTCTCCCCATTCGGCATGCATTTTATGATTTTCGGTGTCCTCTACTTTAACTGGAAGAAATGTCCCCGCCCCTACATGAAGGGTAACATGGACGATTGATACGCCCGCCACCGAGATAGCGTTTAGCAAAGCGGGTGTAAAATGAAGCCCAGCAGTGGGTGCGGCAACTGCCCCCGTCTTATGTGCAAAGATTGTTTGATAATCACTTTCATCCTTGGCGTCTTCCGCTCTTTTCGCCGCAATATAGGGCGGTAACGGCATCACGCCAACCGTTTCAACCGCTTGATCAAGCGCCCGATCAGATACATCGAATTGAAACAGGACTTCGCCGGCGTCGCTTTTTTCCAAGACGGTGCCTAAAAGCATGGGACCATTGCTTTGCCGTTTGAATTGTACCGTCTCACCGACGGCGAGTTTTTTAGACGGACGGACAAATGCCCACCAAGCCTGTATTCCAAACCTTTTATGAAGTGTCGCCTCGATACGGGCAATCGAATCGCCGCGTTGACGTGTTCCCATTAAGCGCGCGGGCAAAACCCTTGTGTCGTTAACAACCAGACAATCGCCGGGCCTCAGAAAATTAGGAAGCTGACCAACGGTCATATCAGAATATGGGACTGAACATTCCGGCGACACCACGAGCATCCGGGCATCTTCGCGCGGTTCTGCCGGGCGCAATGCCACTCTGTCGTTCGGGAGATCAAAATCAAAATCATCAACTCGCATCGACTTATGGCGGCTCCTGACTGGCCTTGACGTTTGATCTTCGACGATAAAATTTTTAGAAAGTCTGATTAAATATAATTTCTACAACCTAACCCTACGCGCAATAAGTGTATCTGATGACGTTGTGGAAGATGATAAAATTTGTTTTATACTTGTTGCTGGTCGCGGGTCGTTTCGTGAACTCGGCAAATTTTGAAGCAGAAATTTTCAGTAAGTGTAGTCTGGGCCGGTCGATGAAAATACCACATTCATCGACCGGTCTTTTTTCAACGCAGTTCTATGCTCGCTGTCATGATACGATCGGGATCACGAACCGGCTCGCCACGCTTGATTTTATCGACATTTTCCATGCCCTCGACGACCTTTCCCCATACCGTGTATTGGCGATCAAGGAACCTTGCATTATCGAAGCAGATAAAGAATTGGCTATCGCCGGAATCTGGATTTTGTGAACGGGCCATCGAGCAAATTCCGCGCACATGCGGTTCGGCATTGAACTCTGCTTTCAGCTTCTGGCCGGAACCACCCATACCTGTACCGGTGGGATCTCCGGTTTGCGCCATAAAACCATCAATGACGCGATGAAACACAATGCCATCATAAAACTGGGATTTAGCGAGTTCTGAAATCCGAGCCACATGGTTTGGTGCTAAATCGGGACGGAACTTAATAACAACCGTACCCTTGGTTGTTTCAAGCACGAGATGCTCTACGCCATCAGCCTTCTTTTCAGCCGGTGCCTTTTTCGGAGTTGCGGCCTTCGGTGCCGCTACTTTTTTTGCCGGCGCTTTTTTTGCTGCTGGCTTCTTTTCCGTTGTTGTCGTGTCCTTAGCCATTGTACTCGCTTCCTTTTACTTTGCGTCTTCCATCATTTGCATTTTGATTATTTTGTCCGGATTTTTTACCGGCTCGCCGCGCTTAATTTTGTCAACAAATTCCATACCGGATACGACTTCGCCAAACACGGTGTATTTCCCGTTCAGAAAAGCAGCGGGTCCGAAACAGATAAAAAATTGCGAATTGGCCGAATTCGGATCATTCGAACGGGCCATGCCGAGTGTGCCGCGGTTAAAGGGTTGCGGGGTAAATTCGGCTGGCAGATTGGGGAGATCGGAGCCGCCCATTCCAGTACCCGTCGGATCGCCCGTTTGTGCCATAAAGCCATCGATCACCCGGTGAAACACGATGCCGTTATAAAAGCCGCGTTTCACCAGCCCCTTGATTTGTGCGACGTGTTTCGGCGCCAAATCCGGCCGTAATTGAATAATGACTCGGCCATCTTTTGTATCAAGATAAACGGTATTCGCCGGATCGGGCGCTTGCGCATGAGCGTATCCAACACCCATGGCGATGACCAAAGCAAGGCAGAGTGATTTAAACATCGAATTCTCCAGAAATTATGTAACGTTATTTTACCGGGACGCGGCGAGTTTCTGTTTTAAGCCCTTCGCGACAAACTCGGGGACAAAGGCAGATACGTCACCGCCCATCATGGCAATTTGTCTCACCAAGGTTGCCGTTATTGGTCTGACCATCGGTGATGAAGGCAAGAATACGGTTTGGATATCGGGAGCAAGCGATTGGTTCATGCCGGCCATTTGCATCTCATAATCGAGATCGGTACCGTCACGAAGGCCGCGGATCAACAAAGTAGCGCCTTTCGATTTAGCGGCTTCGACGGCTAATCCGGCAAAAGTCATCACGTCAACTTCCGTACCCTCGGTCGATGCAAAGCTTTTGCAGGCCTCGGTGATCATTTCCGACCTCTCATCAGTCGAAAAGAGCGGTTTCTTACCTGGATGAACGCCGATGGCGACGATGAGATGATCCGCTAATCGACACGCATGACGTAAAAGGTCGACATGGCCATTGGTTACAGGATCAAATGATCCTGCATAAAACGCTGTGCGTGATACCTTTGCTGGCATTGTTTCGCCCTTTGCTCCAGTTTTTACGCTTCAGTCGATCCGTCCGTTGGATTCGGCTCATCCAATACGTCGTCTGAACTTCTATCGTCGAGACCATCTTCGCTAATCCGTTCAACAGAAACAACGTGTTCACCCTCTGCGGTATCGAAGATGGTAACACCCTGAGTGCCGCGACCGGCAACCCTTATGCCATCCACCGGACAACGGATCAGTTGGCCGCCATCCGTTACCAGCATGATTTGGTCGGATTGTTCAACCGGGAACGAAGCAACCAGTTGACCGTTGCGTTCATTGACAACCATCGCAACAATGCCCTTACCGCCGCGACCCGTGATGCGGATTTCATAGGCAGAACTTCGCTTGCCATAGCCGTTTTCGGAAAGGGTTAGTACAATCTGCTCTCGTGCTGAGAGCTCCGCATAACGCTCTTGCGAGAGTGCAGCATCAAAAGTCGTCTCCTCGTCCGGAACGCCCTCATCCGGTGCCGTTTCTCCCGCAATCGCACGACGCATCTTGATGTAGGCAACACGCTCGTCGCTTGTCGCGTCGACGTGGTGGAGAATGGCCATCGAAATCACTCGATCCGTTTTACCAAGCGAAATACCCCGTACGCCGGTTGAATCACGACCCTTGAATACGCGAACTTCCGTTGTTGGGAACCGGATACATTGCCCCGCTGCCGTCGTTAGCAAGACGTCATCGTCTTCCGTGCTGATCTGAACATCGACAATTGCGTCACCTTCGTCCAGTTTCATCGCAATTTTACCGGCGCGATTGATATTGATGAAATCGGACAGTTTATTTCGACGAATATTACCTTGAGAAGTCGCAAACATTACATCGAGACGTGCCCAGTCCTCTTCATTTTCAGGCAACGGCATGATTGTGGTAATTCGCTCGTCTTTCTCGAGCGGCAACATATTGATCAGCGCCTTACCACGCGCATTTGGAGCCGCTTCCGGAAGACGCCAGACTTTTTCTTTATAAACCTGTCCGAGCGAAGAGAAGAAAAGGATAGGTGTATGGGTGGATGCCACGAAGAGCCGCGATACAAAATCTTCGTCTCGCGTTTGCATGCCGGAGCGACCTTTTCCGCCACGCCGTTGCGCGCGGTATGTCGAGAGCGGCACCCGCTTGATGTAACCTGCATGTGATACGGTTACCACCATGTCTTGCCGCTGGATTAGGTCTTCGTCGTCAAGATCGGCGTCCCATTCCGTGATCATGGTCCGACGTGGCGTGGCATACGCAGTCCGAACCTCGATCAATTCGCTTGAAATAATACCCATGATACGGGAACGTGACCGTAAAATATCAAGATAATCAGCTATTTCAGTCGCTATTGTGTTCAATTCGTCGGAAATTTCATCTCGTCCGAGGCCTGTAAGACGGGCAAGACGTAATTCAAGGATCGCACGGGCCTGAGCTTCCGAAAGCCTATATGTACCCTCCGTCGACACTTTATGCCGTGGATCATCGATGAGTTCGATGAGGGAAGCCACGTCCCTTGCCGGCCATTCCCGTGTCATCAAAAGTTCGCGGGCGGTATTGGGATCGGGCGCGGTTCGGATGAGGTGGATCACCTCATCGATATTCGCAACAGCGATCGCCAAGCCAACCAAGACATGGGCGCGATCGCGTGCTTTGCCGAGACGATATTTCGTGCGGCGGCTGACAACCTCTTCGCGAAATTCAACAAAGGCGCGGATAAAATCGAGTAACGTGAATACTTCTGGGCGACCACCGTTTAGTGCTACCATATTACAGCCGAAGCTGGACTGGAGTTGGGTAAACCGCCAAAGTTGGTTTAAAACGATGTCGGCGACAGCATCCCGCTTCAGTTCGATTACAATTCGCATACCGTCGCGGTCGGACTCATCACGCAGGTCAGATATACCTTCGACCTTTTTTTCACGAACAAGTTCAGCGATCTTCTCGATCAAAGTTGATTTATTTACCTGATACGGAATTTCCGTGATGATAATCGCTTCGCGGCCTTGGCGTAGCTCTTCAATCGAAGATTTGGCACGGACCATAACGGAACCGCGGCCAAGCGTGTACGCGTTGCGAACGCCACCGCGCCCCAAAATGGTACCGCCTGTGGGAAAATCTGGACCTGGTACAATATCAATTAATTGCTCGACTGTAATGGCAGGATCGGCGATGTAGGCAAGGGATGCGTCAATTACTTCGCCAAGATTATGCGGTGGAATATTCGTGGCCATACCAACCGCGATACCGCCTGCCCCGTTTACCAATAAGTTTGGGAAGCGGGCCGGTAACACAACAGG
>Ga0114964_10000922_pt1 | contig 21790 bp, 23 predicted proteins | sample C_131016_MF_Meta_FD_92638 | JGI IMG/M metagenome (GOLD analysis project Ga0114964, IMG submission 92638) | Freshwater microbial communities from Lake Croche, Canada to study carbon cycling - C_131016_MF_MetaG | ecosystem: Environmental > Aquatic > Freshwater > Lake | place: Lake Croche, Canada...
AAGTCGTCAAGACAACCAAGGCCACAAAGGCTCCCAAATCCCCTGCAGCCCCTAAAGCAGAATAATTCCAGATAGCCATGTCACTGCCAATTGCCGAACTTCAGAACGAGTACACCCAGCGCATCATTCCTGCTCTCAAGGAAAAGCGCGGTTACAAAAATGTTCACCAAGTCCCACGTCTGGTGAAGGTCGTTATCAACACTTCCATTGCTTCCGCTCCTGATGTGAAGGCTGCCCTCGAGATCGCCAAAGATGAGCTTGAACTCATCACCGGTCAGAAGCCTGTTGAGACGATCGCCAAGAAGGCCATCTCCAACTTCAAGCTCCGCGCTGGTCAGCCGATTGGTGCGAAGGTGACCCTTCGTGGTCGCCTCATGTATGAGTTCCTTGAGCGTCTCATCAAGACGGCTCTCCCCCGCATCCGCGATTTCCGTGGAGTTTCCAACCGTGCCTTCGACGGAAGTGGCAACTACACCCTCGGAGTCTCAGATCAGTCCATCTTCCCTGAAGTTGAGCTTGATAAAATCAAGCGTAACATCGGTTTCGACATCACCATCGTTACCTCCGCAACGGGAAATGACGAGGCGCGCGCTTTGCTCTCCGAGCTTGGAATGCCCTTCGTCGGTCGTAACTCCAAGAAGGTCGAGAAGGTCGAAGAGGCCGAAACTGCATCCGCAGAGACCGCTACCGAAACCGTTTCAGCCTAATTATCCATGAGTGCCCTTACCGATCCCATCGCCGATCTGCTCACCCGCGTTCGTAACGCTGTCGGTGTTCAGAAAACCGAGTTCTTTGTTCCTTATTCCAAGATCAAAAGCGACATTGTCGCCATCCTCAAGCGTGAGGGTTACATCGAGGAGTACGAGCTTGATAACCAAGAGACCCATCCCCGCATCAAGATCCGTCCGCGTTATGTAGGCAAGACAGCCGCTATCGCCGGTCTTCGTCGCATCAGCCGTCCTGGTCTCCGCCGTTATGTCGGCAGTGAAGAGATCCCTCGCGTGCTCGGTGGCCTTGGTATCTCCATCATCTCCACATCACGCGGTGTCCTCTCGGGTCATGAGGCCCGCAAGCAGAAGGTTGGCGGAGAGCTCCTCGCCTACGTCTGGTAACTCAGTAACTATTTCCTGCCATGTCACGTATCGGTAAAACACCCATCTCTCTCCCCGACAAAGTAAAGGTTTCCGTCTCCAACGGAAACCTCGTCACCGTCGAGGGATCCAAGGGCAAGCTCTCCTGGGAGCTTCCCAAAGGCATCACCATCTCCATCGAAGGAACAACACTCAATGTGGCCCGCGCCAATGACGAGCGTCAGGTGCGAGCCCTTCATGGTCTCTCCCGCGCACTCATCAGCAACATGGTGACTGGCGTCAGCAATGGCTTCCGTCGTGACCTTGAGATTCAGGGTGTCGGTTTCCGTGCAGCCGTCAAGGGCGACAAGCTTGATCTCTCGATCGGGTACTCTCACCCTGTGCTTTTCCAGATCCCCAACGAAATCAAGGTGGCCGTCACCGACAACACCAAGATCTCCATTGAGGGAATCGACAAGCACCTTGTCGGTCAGGTAGCCGCCGATATTCGCGCCTACTACCCACCCGAGCCGTACAAGGGCAAGGGAATCCGCTATTCCGACGAGGTCGTTCGCCGCAAAGAAGGCAAGACTGTCCAGTAACCAACGGCTTCATTATCCATGTCCGCAACAAATTCCCGCAAACTGCGTCACGTACGCCTCCGCAAGAAAGTCTCCGGCACCTCCGAGCGCCCTCGTCTCGCGGTTCACTTCTCCGGTCAGCACATCACCGCCCAGGTCATCGACGACCAGGTTGGTGCCACTCTGGCCAGCGTCAACACGACCGAAGAGTCCTTCAAGAAGGATGCTTCTGCCCGCGCCAATGTGGCCACGGCAATCAAGGTTGGAAAACTCATCGCCGAGCGTGGTCTTGCCAAAAAGATCGAGAAGGTCGTCTTCGACCGCGGCGGTTTCATGTACCACGGCAAGGTCAAAGCCCTTGCAGAAGCAGCCCGTGAGGGTGGCCTTCAGTTCTAATTAATATTTCTATGGACGACAAACGCCCCAAACGCGGACCACGCCGGGATAAACCCGTTGACGACACTCCTAAGGACACGATCGAAAAGGTTGTGTTCATCAACCGATGCGCCAAGGTCGTCAAAGGCGGCCGTCGCTTCAGCTTCAGTGCGCTTATTGTCACTGGTGACATGAAGGGCCGCGTCGGCATCGGATTCGGTAAGGCCAACGAGGTCAGCGAGGCGATCCGTAAGGGATCGGAAGCGGCCCGCAAGGCTATGGTTCCTGTTTCCATCTCAGGCACGACCATTCCGCACGAGACTTTCGGTGAGTTCGGTGGTGGCCGTGTGCTTCTTCGCCCTGCTTCACCAGGTACCGGCGTCATCGCAGGTGGCGGTGTCCGTGCTGTGCTCGAGGCAGTCGGCGTCCGCGACGTTCTTGCCAAGTCCCTTGGCTCCAGCAATCACTCCAATGTGGTCAAGGCCACTCTTTCCGCTCTCACCAGCCTTCGCCCTCGTGACGAAATCATGAAATTGCGCGGCAAGAAGGTCCACACACCAGCACCTGCAGTTCCCGTTGCAGCCTAAACAGACTCTTTGAATGACAACAATGCGACTTCATAATCTCGCGCCTCGCCCCGGTGCCAAGCACCGCAAGAAGCGTCTCGGTATCGGCGAAAGCAGCGGCCACGGAAAGACTTCCGGTCGCGGCCACAAGGGACAGAAAGCCCGATCCGGCGGCAGCGTTCGTCTTGGATTCGAGGGCGGTCAGATGCCCCTGATCCGTCGTCTGCCCAAGCGTGGTTTCAACAACTTCGATTTCAAGCCCGTCTATGCGGTCGTTAACCTCGACACTCTCGAGGAGCGCTTCCCGGCAGGTGCCAAGATTGACGAGGCTGCCCTTCGCTCCCTCCGCCTTGTGCACGGTCGCAATGACGGAATTAAGCTTTTGGCCCGCGGTGTCGTGACGAAGTCCTTCACTGTTGAGGTCGATAAGGCCAGTGCCGCAGCACGAGAGAAACTCGAAGCCGCTGGTGGTTCCCTTGTCCTCCGTGAGCGCCAGACCAAGATTGCCACTCGCGCAACCTTGAAGGCAGCTCCCAGGAAGGCAGTCAAGACAGCCTAATTCGAGGTCAGCGTTACAATCAGGTAACGGTGGCCCGACACTAGCAAGAAACGCATGATTTCGGCATTTGCCAATATCTTCAGGATTCCCGAGCTGAGGCAGCGCATTCTTTTCACGCTCGGTATGATCGTGATCATGCGCATTGGAGCCGCGATCACGACTCCTGGCGTGAATGCTCAGGTCCTCCGTGAGTGGTTCATGAATGTGGCCGACCACAGTGCCGGCGGTGGTGCTGCGGCCCTTTTCAACCTTTTCTCGGGTGGTGCTCTTGGAAATTGCGCCATCTTCTCATTGGGCATCATGCCCTACATCAGTGCTTCCATCATGCTCCAGTTGCTTGGGGCGGTGATTCCGAAGCTCGGACGCTTGGCGCGTGAGGATGGTGGTCGTCAGAAGATCGCCCAGTACACCCGCTACACAACGATTGCACTCTGCGTTTTTCAGGGATGGCTTCTGGCCCTCTCCTTTGAGAGCCCTCAATCCAACCCATTCTTGCCTGGTATCACTGAGACGATCAACAGGCTCGGCGTTCCTCTTGTATCTGATCCCGGAGTTTCCTTCCGACTCTTGACGGTTCTCATCATGACTGCCGGGACGTTGTTCCTCATGTGGATCGGAGATCAGATCACGGAACGTGGTATCGGAAACGGCATTTCTGTCATCATCACGATCGGTATCTTAGCGCAACTACCCGCAGGTCTTGTTCAGGCTTGGCGTACCTTCGTCCCAAGCGCTGGTGAGGCCTCGACAGTTAGTCCTGTGGTGCTTGTTATTCTCTGTGCTTTCTTGTTCCTCGTGATTGCATCGGTCATTGCGGTGACTCAGGCGACCCGTCGTATCAGTGTCCAGTACGCCAAGCGCGTCGTCGGCCGTAAAGTTTATGGAGGCCAGACCCAATACATGCCTCTCAAGGTAAATTATGCCGGCGTCATGCCGATCATCTTTGCTCAGGCGATCCTTCTTTTCCCTGCCACGATCCTGAACATGGCCTTCGGCAACAAGCCATGGGCAGCCTACTGGGCCCATCAGCTCTCCGCGGGTTGGATTCACTATTCCTTTTACGCCTTACTGATCTTCAGTTTCAGTTATTTCTGGGTAGCCACCCAGTTCCAGCCAGCTCAGATTGCCGATGACTTGAAGAAGTATGGTGGCTTTATTCCGGGAGTCCGTCCAGGAAAGCCAACCGCTGACTTCCTTGACTACACCATGGGCCGCCTGACCTTTGCAGGAGCTGTCTTCCTCGTCATCATTGCCGTCCTTCCTCAACTCCTGAGCAATGCCCTCCAGGTCCCCTACATGGCGGCTCAGTTCTTCGGCGGCACCGGCCTCCTGATTATTGTAGGTGTTACTCTCGATACGATGCGTCAGGTGGAGACCTATCTCTTGCAGCGTCATTACGACGGATTCCTCCGTAAGGGTAAGATCCGCGGACGCAACACGTCACGGCCTTCAGTCGGCGGTTCCACTGTCAGTGATACCTCTCTTGTATGGCTCTATGCTGGCTTAGGGACTCTTGTCATTGCGGGAGTCACCATCTACCTCACCACTCATCGCTAGGCAGGTGCTATCGTGGATCCGTTGAAACAGCGGATTGTCCTGCTTGGTCCCCCCGCATCGGGGAAGGGGACGCAAGCTGATCGTCTTTCCAAGGAATTTGGGATTCCACATGTCTCTACTGGCGCACTATTGCGCTCTGAGTGTGCCCGGGGGACTTCACTCGGCCGTGAGGCTGACGAATGGACCAGCAAGGGGCTCCTTGTTCCGGATGACTTGGCAGTTAGGATTGTCGCGACCTGGATGCAGGAACATGGCACCAACTTCCTCTTCGATGGATTTCCGCGCACCGTAGGCCAAGCTGAGCATTTGGACCAAGCTCTCAAGCGGATGAAGGCTCCGCTTGAACTGGTGGTCCTGTTAGAGCTTTCGGATCAGGACATTCGGCGTCGCATCTTGGAACGGCTCTCCTGCCTCAACTGCGGGGCAACATTTAGTTCTTCACTCCATGCGCAAATCGAGGGAGGTCCCTGCCCGAAATGCGGTGCACCTTTGGTGCGTCGGAAGGATGACACTGAGGAGGCTCTTGTTCAGAGACTCAAAGTCTACAGGGAACTGACCCTCCCGGTTGTTTCTTACTACGAAAAGACGGCTCCCGAGCTGTTGCACCGCGTGAATGCGGGTGAGGGGAGTGACGCAATCTTTGGACAACTATCAGCAATGGTTGGTGGAAACCAAGGATGAGGTCCGAGGGATGAAGTATGAAAACTCATCTAATGGGTCTTTTCTATCTCTACCGCTGATAGTCAAGGCGTCCTAACGGTGGTGTTTGCCTGTCGCGATTTAATGAACTCCTGGAACGATCGCTAATACCCGATCCATCATCAGTAATCCTTCAGTCTCTCGCTTGTTCCACTTTCACACCTTTTACCTTTCCATCTTTTACTTCAAAGTCCGTTTCAGGTCTTATTTTCACACACCATCCTTCATCCTGCCTTCTCCCGATGCCCATTCCCATTAAAACACCTGCCGAGATTGAAAAAATGCGCGCCGCAGGTCGTGCTGCTGCGATCGTCCTAGACCGCCTCTCGAAGCTCGTTGCGCCAGGGGTGACAACCGGTGAGATCGATAGCAAGGCAGCGGAATTCATGGCGGAACTCGGATGCAAAAGTGCCTTTCTTGGCTACCGGAAATTTCCTGGACAAATTTGCATTTCAATCAACGAGGAAGTGGTGCATGGCATCGGGGGTGAACGACGTCTTGCGTACGGTGATATCGTTAAGATTGACACCGGGGTGGTCCTGGATGGATGGATCGGAGACACAGCGACCACGGTACCCTGTGGCGCGGTGGATCCTGAAACGGAGCGTCTATGCGTGGCTACGAAGCGCATTCTCGAGGGGGCGATTCCCTTTGCCGTGGCTGGTCGCAGGTTGGGTGATCTCTCCCACTATATCGAGGCTGAGGCCCTGAAACAGGGGCTTGGCGTGGTGCGTGAATTCGTTGGTCACGGGGTTGGACGTCGGTTGCACGAGGAGCCGCAGATCCCGAATTATGGCCGCCGAGGGTCAGGGCCAAAACTTAAGGCCGGAATGACACTCGCCATCGAACCGATGATCAATCTCGGAGTCGAGGGGGTAAGGATCCTGGATGACGGTTGGACGGTCGTAACCTCCGACGGCAAGCCCTCCTCGCATTTTGAGCACACCGTTTTAGTGACAGAAAATGAACCGGAAGTGTTGACATGCCTACCTCCGATAGCTTAAAACACCAGGCCCTAGTCGTAGAGAGACTGTCTATGGCCCGCTTCCGTGTGGAGTTGGCCGGCGGCAGAAGAATGTTGGCTACGGTGTCCGGTAAGTTGCGTCTGAAGTTCACTCGCATCGCACCTGGGCACCAAGTAGTGATCAGCGTTTCCCCCTATGATCTCAATCAGGGAACAATCATCCAGCGACTCACGCAGTCATCATCCAGCCCTAGCCAATAACCGACACCCTTCGACGCTTCAACCCCGTCGCTGATTTCACGCATGAAAGTCCGAGCCTCTGTCAAACGCCTTTGCGAAACCTGCAAGATCGTCCGCCGCAACAATGTGGTGCGCGTCGTCTGTAAGAATCCCCGTCACAAACAGCGCCAGGGCTGACACGAGACGTCTAGTCATCACTATTCCCAGGCAACCAACTCTAAAGAACCAACACCATGCCACGACTCCTCGGCGTAGAAATTCCAGGCGACAAGCGTATTGAAGCCTCGCTCGTTTACATTTACGGCATCGGCCCGAAGACCTCCAAGCGCGTCCTCGAGCAGGCCAACATCAATCCCGACATCCGCGCCAAGGAACTTTCTCCCGAGCAGATCGGAGCGATCATCTCCGCCATCTCCGGCCAGAAGGTTGTCATTGAAGGTGACCTTCGCCGTGAGATTCAGGGTAACCTGAAGCGTCTCCAGGCCATCAACTGCTACCGTGGTCTCCGCCACCGCCGTGGGCTTCCTGTCCGTGGTCAGCGCACGCAGACCAACGCACGAACCCGCAAGGGGCCCCGTAAGACCGTCGGCGTCACCCGCGCGAAGGACTAATCCCTCAATTATTCAGTAAAGTAACAAGCTCATGTCCGAAGAAACGCCCGCCATACCAGAGTCCAAAGAGACCGCAGAGGTTCCTGCAGTCGCTCCAGCTACCACAGAGGCAGCAGCGCCAGTAGCAGCCCCTGCTTCCGAAGCAGCAGCTCCCGCAGCTGAGAAAAAAGCCAAGGTCAAGAAGAGCAAGGATAAGAAGGCAGAGGAGGCCGCTCCTGCAGCTCCTGTTAGCTTCAACCTCGATGATCCAATCGAGCCGCCCAAGATCGTCAAGGCCAAGGGAAGCAAGAACATCCTTCAGGGAATCGCCCACGTTCAGGCCACTTTCAACAACACCCTCGTCACCGTCACCGATCTCAGGGGTGCAGTGATCGGCTGGTCCAGTGCTGGCAAGATGGGCTTCAAGGGCTCACGTAAGAGCACCGCCTATGCAGCCCAGATGGTTGCTCAGGATGCCTGCCGTCAGGCCATGGGCCACGGCCTCAAGGAGGTCGAAGTCCGCGTGAAGGGTCCTGGATCGGGTCGTGAGTCTGCCGTCCGCGCCATGCAGGCCATCGGACTGGAGATCACCGTCATCCAAGACGTCACCCCTGTTCCTCACAACGGCTGCCGTCCTCCGAAACAGCGCCGCGTCTGATCTCACCACTTATTCCCAAGCATTTTTAAAATATCATGGCCCGTTACACTGGACCCAAAACAAAAGTCAGCCGCCGTTATGGCGTGCTCCTCGCAGGATCTGCCCGTGCTTTTGAGCACAAGCCATACCCTCCCGGCATGCACGGCCCGAAGGGATCACGCCGCAAGATCTCCGAGTACGGCACCGCACTCGCCGAGAAGCAGAAGCTTCGCTTCCAGTACGGAGTTCTCGAGCGTCAGTTCCGTCGCTACTTCGAGACCGCCCTCAAGACCCGTGGCGTCACTGGTCTGATCCTGCTTCAGCTCCTCGAGACCCGCCTCGACAACGTTGTCTACCGCATGGGCTTTGCAAAGACCCGCTCGGCAGCGCGTCAGATGGTCTCCCACGGACACATTAATCTCAACGGCCGCAAGACAGATATCTCCTCCGCCACCATGAAAGTGGGTGATGTCATCTCCGTGCGCACCAAGGATGGTTCCAAGCGTCTTGCCCAGCGCGGGCTTGACCAGACCCAGATCATACAGGCTCCTGATTGGCTCCTTGTCGACAAGGAAGCCCTCAGCGGCAAGGTTGTCCGCGTGCCGACCCGTGAGGAGATCAATCCCGTTGTCAACGAGCAGCTCGTTGTGGAGTTGTACTCCCGCTAATCGCGGATTTCAGATCACTTTAAGAAGACCGCCCGGAGCAATCCGAGGCGGTTTTTTTATGCCCCACTTCGAACACTACCAAGTTTTCCAAGACTCATGTTTTCTCATCACTTGATGGAAGCAGTTATCGGGGTGATCATCCTGAAATGAGAAACTATTGCGGCATTCTACTAGGCTTACAGATGGCCGTGCTGGGTTGCTTCAACTTGGTGGCAGCAACTCAGAACCAGGAAGCGCCAAAAGAGCAGGGAATGCTGGAACGCATTACACATCCCGACCGCAACTCCAAGAGCGCCTACGACGGCAAGGTGTACAGCACGGACGGAAGCTTTTCCGAACGGAAGGTCAGCACGCGTGAGTATGCGGGAAGCAAGGCCTTCATCTCAAAAGAGTTCACCACAAAGTCGTATGAGGGGGAGAAGAAGAGCTGGTTAGGAAACCTCCTCTTTCCGTCAAAAAAGCTCCCGGAGAATCTGCAGGGAGTTAATCGGGATTCCACGAAGGAATTCGCCTCAAAGGAACTTCCGAACAAGAATTTCTCAGATCTGGATAAGAAGAGTCCCTACGGTTCCAAGGAAGCCTTTGAAACCAAGGAGATGTCCCTAAAAGGGAAGACTCAGGGGGCCATCGATAACGATCCCCATCTTCAGGAGGCGGTAAAGAAAGGGCTTTCAGTCGAGGATGTCAGGAAACTACTCAACAAAGCCCCCTGATTGTGATTCTCTGTCGCCTTCCATGACATCTCCTGCCGATCAACTTGCCCCCCTTCTTGCTGGCTGTGCCCAGGTCCTTAGTGAAAAGGAGCTACAGGCCAAGCTCGCGCTCGGGCGACCACTCCGTGTGAAGCTGGGGGTTGATCCAACCTCTACCGACATTCACCTCGGTCACACGGTGGGACTCACCAAGTTGCGTCAGTTCCAGGAACTCGGGCATGAGGCGATCCTCATCATCGGCGATTTTACCGCCATGATCGGTGACCCGAGCGGTCGCTCAGCCACCCGCCCACATCTCTCGCACGAGCAGGTGCTGGAGCATGCGAAAACCTACCAGGAGCAGGCCTTCAAGATCCTCGATCCAGAGAAGACAAGCGTTCGCTTCAACGGCGAATGGTTTCAGGCAATGAGCTTCGAGGATGTCATGCGGCTCAATAGCCGTGTCACCCTCCAGCAGATGCTTCAGCGTGAGGATTTCCGCGAGAGGATCGACAAGGGACTTCCGGTGCGCGCCCATGAGATTCAGTACCCGATCATGCAGGGATGGGATTCGGTCGTTATCCAAGCCGACGTGGAACTCGGCGGCACCGATCAGCTTTTCAATATCCTCGTCGGCCGTGATCTCCAGCATGAGGAGGGACAGCACCAGCAGGTCGCCATGATGCTCCCGATCCTTACCGGTCTCGATGGCACGCAGAAGATGAGTAAGAGCCTCGGTAACGCCGTGGGGGTTTCGGAACCATCGTCTGAGATGTTCGGCAAGCTGATGAGCATCTCTGACGAGCAGATGGCGGAGTACTACAGGCTGCTTCTCCACGAAGCGATTCCGGAGGGCGTGCATCCCATGGAGGCCAAGAAGTCGTTGGCGGAGCGCTTGACCGCCCGCTACCACACTGCGCCCGAGGCAGCCCATGCACGAGGGGAATTCGAGTTGCGATTCTCCAAGAAAGACCTCGAGTCAGCAGATCTCCCTGCCTATACCCCGGCAGGCGATCTCCCGCGCGATATTATTTCCATCGGTGCTGATGCCTTCGAACGAGTCCTTGGCATCAAGAAGTCCAAGGGTGATGTCAGGCGTCTTGTGGAAGGTGGGAGTGTCTCCTGGCGTGGCGAGAAAATCACCGATCCCAAGGCCACCCTTCCCTCCGGGGAGCCGGGTGTCCTGAAGCTCGACCGAAAGAACGCAGTTCGGATTGGTTAAGCACATGACCAATTGTTCTGTTACTTTTGATCATCGCGCCTGCTTCATTGCTGGCCCAGACAAATCAGGCACCACGCTCATGTGCGCACTCTTGGACGGGCACCCCTCGTTGGCCACCTTTCCGGAGGAGACCAACTACATGCGTACCGTGCTTCCCCGTATGGGGGATCAACCAATCAAGGTGCGCTTTGATTATCTGACCAAGGAGGGCCCCTCCCGACTTCTCTTTTCACCTGCTCCTCACACAGACAACCGGTACGCTGATTTCCCTCGCGGAGAATATCTGGCTGCCTTTACCGAAGCTGTGGAGAGTCGCGATAATCACGGGAGGGATCTGATGGTCCTAATGATTGAGACCCTCCTCAAGGTGCGGAATATTTCACCGGAAAGCATCATCCGGTGGGTCGAAAAAACACCTGACAACGCCTACTGCATCCATCGGATTCAGGAGCATTTCCCAGATGCCAAAATTATTGTCATGATGAGGGATCCCAGAGGAAAGTTTGCGGCCCACCTGGATCTGATGCGCAAAAGCGGACAAAACTTTGCGGCCTTCAACAATATCCGGAACTGGCTTCAAACAGCCGCCCTTCTTAAGGGGGCTGATCCATTGCCCAAAAACATGCATGTGGTGCGCTTCGAGGAACTCCTGACAAATCCCGAATCGGTTCTTCGGGATGTCTGCGCGTTCCTTGAGATCCCATATGATCCTGTTGTTCTCAGCCCGACAAAGGCTGGAGAGAGTTGGGGAGGGAATTCCGCCTCGCTCAATACGTTCAGGGCGATTAACCCAGAGCCTGTCGACCGCTGGAAAAAGATGATGTCGCCTTCGGAGATCGCCTGGGTCGAGTTGCATTGCACAAGGGAGATGAGGCGACTCGGATACATTCCAATGAGCTCAGGTGGCTTCTATTGGGGTTGGTTCGCCAGATTCCCTGAGGAGCGACTTGCTGCATACATCAAAGCCAGATGGTATTCCCTTAGGGAACTTTTGACTCACCGGTTTTCCCGTTCCGCGGAGAACTATCCCTGACATTCAGGGCCGAACACGCAGGGGTGAAGTGTTGCATGTAACGATTTGTCCATTAAAGGAGTTGAGGCTTGCCGGTTGCTTGATCGGGGTGACAAAGATGAGGGGCTACAATGAGTAAGAATCTATTCGGAAAAATCACGCCCGCCGGTCTCTCGAAGGCTAAGCAGGCTGCTGCTGCATCTGTCACGGATCATGAGAAGCGCTTGCTGGATGTCTGCTGTAAGTCTCATCAAGAGGCTTTGACTCTTCTCAACAGCAGGGAGGCGGGTTTATCCGAGTCCGAGGTCGAGATTCTTCGTGATGAGTGGGGTCATAACGACCTAGGTCAGAAAAAAAAGCACAGCTTCATCACCGAGATCCTTCTGCGGTGCAAGAATCCGCTCGTGATCCAGTTGCTCGTGATCGCAGCAATCTCTCTGGCTACTGGAAATGCCGCCTCAGCTACCATCGTCGGGGCCATGGTGCTCATTTCGGTGGGACTCTCCTACTATCAGGAGAGCAAGTCGGGCAAAGCGGTCGAGAAACTCAATGCCATGGTGCAGACCAACTGCCATGTGATCCGAGAGGGGCAGGAGGTCGAGGTGGCGATGTCGGAAATCGTTCCCGGAGACATTGTGGCACTCCAGGCCGGATCGATCATTCCAGCTGACCTCAGGCTTCTTACGGCCAAGGACTTTTTTGTGAGCCAGTCGTCACTGACGGGCGAGTCGATGCCGGTTGAGAAGCACGCCGACACCCCGACCGAGCCATCCAAGGCGGTCATTGAAATGCCAAATGCCGTCTTCCAAGGGAGCAATGTGGTGAGCGGCAGCGCGAGGGCTCTGGTCGTGAACACGGGAATTCGCACCCATTTCGGTTCCATCTCAGAGAAGCTCGGCAGTGCTCCCGTGCTGACTAGCTTTGATCGCGGTATTGCCGGGTTCACTTGGCTGATGATGCGCTTCATGTTCGTGATGGTGAGCGTCGTGTTCCTGATCGTGGGAATCACCAAGCATGACTGGACTGGCGCCCTGATGTTTGGTCTCGCTGTTTCGCTCGGTATGACCCCCGAGATGCTTCCGATGATGGTTGCCGTGAACCTGGCAAAGGGGGCCCTCTCGATGTCGCGCAAGAAGGTGATCGTGAAGAAACTCAATGCCATCCAGAACTTCGGTGCCATCGACATCCTCTGCACCGACAAGACGGGAACGCTCACGCAGGATCGCGTCATTCTCGAGAAGTACGTGGATGTGACGGGACGGCAGAGTGAGGATGTCCTCCGGTACGCCTACATGAACAGCTACTACCAGACCGGTCTGCGTAACCTGCTCGATCGATCGGTGCTCTCCCACACCGACCTTGATGTCGATCGTGGCTGCCGAAAAGTGGATGAGATCCCGTTCGACTTTCAGCGTAAGCGGATGAGCGTGGTGGTCGATTACGAGGGAGACCACGTGCTCATTAGTAAGGGTGCCGTCGAGGACATCTTCAAGAGTTGCACCCACTACCAGGTCGACGAGGAGGTCTACATGATGATCGACCTGATCAAGAACGACCTGCTTGAGGAATTTGAGTCTCTGAGCCGGGACGGTTACCGCGTTCTGGGCATTGCCTACAGGGAGTTCGGACGAGACAAGACGACCTTCTCGATTGCCGATGAGAGCGACATGATCCTTCTGGGATACATCGCCTTCCTCGATCCCCCTAAGGAATCAGCGCGAAAGGCGATCGCCTCGCTGGCCCACTACGGGGTGGCTACCAAGATCCTTACCGGGGACAACTCCCTGGTCACTCGCAAGATTTGCAAGGATGTGCATTTGGACGCAGGCGAGATCATCACCGGTGACCAGATCGTTGATCTCGATGAGGAGCAACTCGGAGAACTGGCTGAGAAGACCAGCGTCTTTGCCCGACTCTCACCCGCGCAAAAGGAGCGCATTATTGTCGCCCTGCAGAAGCGTGGACATGTCATCGGCTACATGGGGGATGGCATCAACGATGCCCTTTCGATGCGTGTTGCCGATGTCGGCATTTCCGTCGACACAGCCGTCGATGTGGCCAAGGAATCAGCGGACATCATCCTTCTCGAGAACAGCCTGATGGTTCTTGAGGATGGGATTCTTGAGGGGCGCAAGGTTTTCGCGAATATCATCAAGTACATCCGGATGAGCGCGAGTTCCAACTTCGGCAACATGTTCAGCATGACCGGCAGCAGCTACTTCCTGCCATTCCTGCCAATGGCTCCCGTTCAGGTGCTGGTGAACAACCTGCTCTACGATTTCTCCCAGACCGGTATCCCTTCCGACCATGTCGACGAGGAGTACATGCAGAAGCCCCGCAAGTGGAACCTCGAGAACATCCGCCGCTTCATGATGTGCGTGGGGCCGACCAGCTCGATTTTCGATTATTCGACCTTCCTCCTGATGCTCTTCTTCTTCAAGTGCAACGACCTTGGGCTTGCAGCTCCCGCGGAACTGCTGCACCGCTTCGCCGGTGGGCCGCATGTCGCCCCCGACAGCACCTACGCGGCGGCACTCTTTCACTCGGGCTGGTTTGTCGAGTCGATCATCACCCAGACGCTCATCGTCCACGTCATCCGTACCCGGAAGATCCCGTTCATTCAGAGCTGCGCCAGCCCCGTACTGATCCTCACCACCCTCCTGATCATCCTCATCGGCTCCGCACTCCCGTATATTCCTCCAGTGGCCGCCTACCTGGGCTTTGTGCCACTACCTCCGATCTACTGGCTCTTTATCGCTCTGACCATTGCCTGCTACGTGACGTTGACACATTCGGTGAACGCATGGTTTGCCAGAAAGTTCGGAATCGATTAATCCCTAGACTCTCACGTCTATGAAAGCCCTGCTCACCGCACTTCAGGAAGGACGACTTGTCGAACTTCCCGACAACATCAAGACGGACGCCCTGGAGTTCCTTGGCGCCCTGCTCGAGGCTGTTCCGGAAGTGCCAAGCGAGGAGGGGATCACCGAGAAGGCCCTTGCCCGCGAGAAGATCCACAACACCGGCATCGGCAAAGGCTGGGCCTGTCCCCACGCCACCACCGATCACGAAGGGGAGTTGCTTTGCTCCGTCGGTTGGAGTCCGCAGGGTATCAACTACGCCTCTCCGGACGGAGTCCGGGTGCATCTTATTGTGATGTACTTCGTTCCCGACTCCCAGCGGAACGCCTACCTCAAGGAGATCTCTCAACTCGCCAAGGCGATCCACCAAAACGAAGACCTCCAGAAGCTTCAGGAACTCACGGAACTCTCGGAGGTCCGGCATGCACTGCTTGACGCGATCACCCACGCCATAGAGTCGGTGACACCCGAGTCACGCGCCCGGATGATCCAGCTTGAAGTGAGGCATGCCGCTGTGGAGGCAGGGGTGCCAAGTGCCCCGCTGTCGCTCGATTCGATTGCCCGCTCGATCCTTCCCGTCTCCATCATCATTGTTCCGGGAGCAAAGCCCTTGGTTCTGGCTCAGGATCGGGAACTCGTCGAAAGCATCGAATTGATCACAACCCTCGCAGAGGACCTTGAAAAATCTGGCCATTCTGCCCGTGGCGATATCAATGTCGTGCTGAAATCCACCGAACACTACGCCCCGGACAGGATCATGCATGATTGTGTGGCCTTTCGCGGAGCGACCAAACCCGCCTAATAGGGCTAGGTCCTTTGCGCCATAGTGGCGTTGGCCTGCGCTTGCAGTAGGTGCACTACAGCTACGCTTGGCTGCCTAACTCTGGCATCAAATTACCGTCGCCCTGATCGAGAAAATCCTTCGGGGTTTTTTTGCACCGCGAGGCGTTGCTGCTCACGCGTGGATCGGCATTGAACTCGGGCGTGCCCACGCCGCTCGCCCCTCATAGATAATTCGGGGCTGCCTTCGGCATTTCTACCTGTTCCCGCCAGTCACAGGTTTCAAACTTCCAAGCCCTGACTGCAGGAGAGAATTAGAGGGCTTTTAGAGGGAGAAACTACGAAAGCATTTCTCGGAGGCGTTTGCTTTCGAGATTGCTGAGAATGAGAGGGGCCTTGAGTCCCTCAAGGTGGAGTTCCCAGCTGAGTAGGTTTTTCCTCTCCATCTTGGCGACGGATTTTCTGTTCACGAGCAGTCTGCGGCTGACTTTGGTAAAGAGTCCGGTGGGCAACTGGATCTCCCAGAGGGAGAGGGACTGTTTCATCATGAGAATCTTCCCTTCACTCAGGATGATCCGGGTGTAGTCGCCCTGTGACTCGATGGCGGCAATCTCCCGTGCCTTCACCATCATGGAGAGTGATTTCTCCCGCAGCAGGACCAGATCCTCGGCTTCAAGAGGTTTCCCCCTTCCTGCGGTTGAAGGAGAAATGCTTTCGGTTGTGGATCCTTTTGGGTCATCTGTCGAGGTAGCTCCTGTTGTTCGGCCGCTCTGCATATTGAGACGCAGGATCGTCTTGGCGAGCCTCGCTGGGCTGACCGGCTTGGTCAGATAGTCTAGGGCATTGGCCTCGAAGGCCCGGATGGCATACTCGTCATAGGCGGTGACAAAGACGACGGCTGGCTGGGGATGAATCTTCTCCAGCTTCGGTAGGAGGGCGAAGCCGTTCTTTCTCGGCATCTGGATATCGAGGAAAATAACATCGGGTCTCTCCGAGGAGATCAACTCGAAGGCCGAGGGAACGTCTTCCGCCTCGCCCACGATTTCAAGCTCGGGATGAGCCTTTAGACGAGTGGCCAGATGGGTTCTCGCGAGTGCCTCGTCATCCACCAGGATAGCGCGCAGGCGTGGAGGACTCGGTTTTTCGGAACTTCTGTTCATGGCCTCATGATGGGGAGCGTCACCATCGACAGTACCCGCTGAGGCGAGTGCTCGTAGGTCAGGCTAGCCCGTGCTCCGTAGAGTAACTGGAGGCGTCGTCGGAGATTGCTGATCCCGATCCCCATCCCCTGATCACGTGATGATGCAGAGGGCTCCACCCACGAACCCGTATTCTCGACCGTGAGATGAATACTCTCCTCAGTCACCTGCGACTGGATACGGATCGAGAGTGGCATGGGAGATGTCTGCTGGCCGTACTTGATCGCGTTTTCGAGAAGGGGTTGCACCAGGTGCGGCAGCACACAGACGGCGCGTGTTTCCTCATCCGCATCGATCCGGTAATTCAGATTCTCTGCAAAACGGATCTTCTCCACTTGAAGATAGTTTTCCAGGGCGTCCAGTTCCTCTCCCAGTGGGGAGGTGTCCTCATCGCTCTTGCTCAACGAGAAGCGGAGGTAGTCGGCGAGCGACTGGGTCAGTTCCTCCACTTTCCTCTGGTCACCGCTGACGGCCATCACGGCGGTGAGTGCGTTAAAGAGAAAGTGAGGCTGCATCTGGGCTTTCAGGAGGCTCAACTCGCTTTTCTGCTGACGACGGCTCAGTTCTAAGGAGTCAAAAAAGAGCGAACTCGAGAAATACATAAAGATCCAAAGAGAGAAGATGAACAGCTCCACATAGAATCCCAGAGTCGCAAAGTTGGCTCCGACCAAATGAATCGAAAACAGGGTGCTGAAGTGGTCTCGCAGGAAGGGGATCCTGATTATTAGAAATCCGATCACCGTAATAGGGAATGAAATGCAGAGTACTACCAGAACCATGATCAAAGGACTCCACCTTCTCGAATGGATCCAGATAAATATGGGGCGAAGAGAGCTGCTGATCACGAGGCCGTAGATCGAACTAAGGATAACCAATTCAAAGAGCAATACACCCGACGATGGGGGAATGTCTCCGCGCTTTATCAGGATCCATCCAATAATTCCCAGAAGAAGCGTGAAAAAGATCCATCCGCCAATCTGAAGTTTCCAAAATAGGGGGGACTTGCGGCTTTCGGTCACATGATCGCCCAAATGTTGGTTAATCATCGCTTGGTTTCCGTGGCGTTTTGCAATGCAGTCATTCCTAATTCGGTGAAGCCAATCAACCGAATTGCGGCACGACTCACTAGGAGAAAATCCCGAATCGCCCCTTAAATTCGGCGTGATCTGCGATTCGTCGATGGTTTTGTGCGTTTCGTCGACTTTCGGTTGCGAGTTTTCAAACAAAGGCTAAATCCCTGAAATCATGAAAGAGTTCCTCACGCGCGCAGTTCTCACCACACTGGCTTTAGCCGCATGCCATGGCACGAGTTGGGCTCAGGCCTCCAACGTCATCTTCCCAACGAATTACCCCTACACGCAGACGAACCTGCGCGCGATGGATATCATCAAGAGCAAGAATGGTGTCCTTGAAGCTACCGTAAAAATGTATTCCGCGGGAACAAACAGTGACCCGATGAAGTATGGTATCATCGATGCCTACAGCGGAACGGGTAGTAGCAATGTCACCAGCGACGGTACCAATGACGGCATGTACGGTTTTGCTTACGAATGGTCTGCCTATGGAAGCAACTATCAGAAGGGGTTTCCGGGAACGATGCTGCAGATCCAGCCAGGCGAAACGCTCAAGGTCACCCAGATCAACTACATGGGGACCAATTTTGACACAAATGATGCAGTCTTCACCACCAGCTTCCACTACCACGGATCACACGCCCCTGATCTTAGTACAGGTGATAATGTCTATATTCTGGATGCCCCTCTTTCGACGAATCTTGTAAATTTTCCGATCCTGAAATATCTGAACAGCGTTGGGCTGAATTGGTACCACACTCATCCCGATCACTATACCAAAGATCAGGTACAGGGGGGGCTCGCAGGCCTGATCATGGTGGGTGATCCCCTCGACGCATTTCCTGCGTACAAGGGGAAATTCAAGCAGGTCAACATGGCCTTCTCGGAGGTCAACCTTCAAACCAATGCAGATGGTAAATTCCAGTTCTTCCAACTCCAAACTGGAAATGCGTCTGGCAGCGACTACACGAGGGGATGGCAGAAGATGATTAACGGCCAGATGAATCCCATCATCACCATGGCGCCGGGTGAGACCCAGATTTGGAACTGGGCATGGGTTGGAGCCCGTGGATCGCTGATGCCTGTTATCGCGGATGCCAATCTGAGCAATGCCTGGTCGAACTGCACGATCCTTGCGAGAGATGGGAACAGTGCCTTTGTTCGCCCTCTTACTGGGCCGCTAGCGGCCTATCTCCCTGGGACCAACGCGTATACCCCACGGCTTCAGGACCTGAACAGCCAATCGCTACTCACAACAGGTGGTCGCACCTCCTGGGCTATCACGGCACCTACCAATCCAGGCACCTACTATCTCATGGATGCCTTCGGAGGAGAAGAGGCCCCGAATAACTCAAATGAGACGCAGTACTTCTATGTGCTGGCCACCATCAACGTCACGGGATCTACGGTGACGGGACCTCCAGTTTATTTTGCGCCTCAACCGGTAGATTTCCTTTGGGCCGCAAAACCCAATGTCTACAGGACCTTCGGTTTGGAACAACAATTCTTCTCCACAGTGAACCTAAAATATCTCGATAGTATAGATAACTTCTTCATTGATGGTTTGAAGTTTGGTGAAGGGGTTCTTCCCCAGTTGGAGATGGGATCGGTGGAGGAATGGACGATTGTGAATGGAGGTGGACTCAATCACCCCTTCCACATTCATCAGGGTAACTTCATTGTAACGCAGGTAAGTGGTGTGATGATTGATCCAAACCTGCCACCCAATCCTGATTTTGCAGGCCGCAACTATGTCTCACCGATGGATGTGGCCTTTGTTCCGGCTTACGGGAGCATCACCATCCGGTTCGCAGTTCCGCCCTTCCCAGGCAAATATGTCTGGCACTGCCACATTCTCGAGCATGAGGACGAGGGGATGATGTCCCCGGTCTTCCAGTTCCCAGGTCGCGAAGGGATCCGTCTTGGGCTAGGCGCAGCCTCACCCACACTTCCCGTCATCAATGGCCTTGGGAATGTGACCAATATCATCACCCCGTTCCCAGGCATTGGAGTCGTGGCCGCTTCGGGTGTTGGCACGAGTACAAACACTAATGGCATCTCAATGCCAAAGCTGCTACCGACAACATCGAGTCAGGTAAAAACGTTTTTCAATAATACGACCGTTTTTGAGACCATGGCTGTAGGTACTCGCGCAAAGCGTGCCGTCGTGAAAATCTACAATAATGGATCCAAAGCGCCCTCGGCACAATTCACTGCCTTCACAGGCAGGTTAGGAGCCTCTGGCGTAAGTCTAGCTGTGGGCGGTATCAGCACCAATGGGGTCGCTATCATCGCCGCTGGCTCAAGGGCATCCGGTCCCGCCACCGTCAGTCTCTGGAGTCAGAATGGAAAGTTGATCCGTACTCTCACAAATATCCTGCCGGGCAATTGCCCCAGTGGCGTGAATGTGGCGATTGGAGATGTGAATGCCGATAACTTCGACGATCTCATCGTCTCGGCCGGTGCAGGGCGTGAAGCGATCGTCACGGCGATCAGTGGTAAAGATATCTCCTACGGGGTGCCTGTCCCCCAGAAGATCTTCACTACCGTCTTGAGCGATCCCGCAAGCAAGGATGGCGCTAAGGTAGCCGTCGGCTACGTGGCCCCCTCTACGACGGCCAGCTATTACCCCAACATCGTCACCACCCCTGAAAAGGGTCTCGATGCCGGGACTGTCTCGGTCTGGAATATTAACAACTTCTTTAGTGACGGCATGGGAGGCATGGGCGGCGAGTCCTCGCAGGGCGCAGACAAGCCTGCCTTGATGACTTCTTACCGACCCTATGGCTCGGCCTGTGCCATCGCCACCACCTATCAGGCTGTACCGGGGGGACAGGCGAAGCCTGTCATCGCTGCATGGCAGACACCCTATTTTGCCGCCTTCACGGGGATCGATTTTGATGATGAGCCGATCACCCAGTGGAGGGTGTTCTCCACCAAGAAATAGAGGTTCATCGCATCGTGCAGCTGTTCCAGCGGGACACCTGCACGATGCGTCTTGCCAATAAGGGTAAGAGGAACGACTTCTGTATTCCTCAAACCTCGAATGTGATTCTGACTGTGGGTAAAGTATCCACCATCGTACCAACCATGCTTTCTATGAAACTTACCAAGGTCGTTCTTTCCCTTCTCGCTCTCTCGGTTTTTCCTACGGTAGCCCCGGCCGATGACTCCTACCTACTGAGGACCTGCGTGGTTTCCGGTGAGGCGTTGGGATCGATGGGGCAACCAATCGTTATTCATCACGAGGGGGCCGAGGTGCGACTCTGTTGCAAAGGCTGCGTGAAGAAATTCAATGCTGATCCTGCCAAATATCTTGAGAAGCTGAGTTGCAAAACACCACAAGGCTGAAGGATTGCGCTAAGAGATCCTCCTTTGCTCAGCGACCGGCAACCCTTCTGATGAAAAAAGAGCTCTTCATCAATCAGTTGCTAGTGACATTGATGGTGGTCTCCATTCTCTCGTTGCTGGACGGGTGTTCTCGATCTCCATCTCCCAAAGAAACCGTAAAGAATTCTCCACCCCCAGCGGAAGCCCTCTGGACGTGCTCCATGTGCCCACAGATCCGTCAGGATCATTCGGGCGAGTGTCCGATGTGCGGAATGGATCTTGTGCCGCTGCGCTCTGTGACATCGAGCTCTGCGGTATTACCCAAGGAAGTCCAGGAGACTGTGATCCATTTGGATGCAGTTCAGAGTGCGTCAGGTAATATCAGGATCTCGCCTGTTGAGCAAAAGATGGTCCGGCACAAGGTAGAGCTCTTTGGAGAGTTCTCCTATGTCGCTGACAAGCAAATCGATTTCACTTGGTACTATGCGGGTCGCATCCAGAAAATCCTCCTCGACTACAACACGACGGAGATCAAAGAGGGGGCCCCCCTCATGGAGGTCTATAGTGAGGAAGCGGTAGAGAATCAGCGTGATTGTCTCAAGATGCTCATGGAGTTGCGCTGGCATATTACGGATGAGCAAAAGATTTTCAAATCGCAGTACGGAACCAATTCAGAGCGGGTCTCCTTGATGGGAATGTCCTATGAGCACAAGAACATGAATGCCCGCCTCAATGCGATGAAGGATCGGTTGAGCCTTATCGGCATGACGGCAGGAGATTCCGAGGCGCTTGAATTGAGGGGCAAGATTCGCGACAGCTTCACCATCACCGCCCCTAGTAAAGGGACGCTCCTAGGAGCCCTTCCCCATGTGGGGGAACGATTCACGATGGACACAGTGCTTTTCCGTCTGGTGCCTTTGAGTGAGGTCTGGTTCGTAGCCGATGTGTTTGAGCAGGATCTCTCGCTACTCAAACTCGGCCAGGAGATCACCATCCGATGCCGCACTTATCAGAATCAGCCCTTCAAAGGAAAACTGGTCTTCATCGGACGTGAGGTTGATTCCCAAAAGCGGACGGTGAAGGTGCGCTTCCTTGTTCCCAACCCGGATGGCCTC
>Ga0114964_10000923_pt1 | contig 21785 bp, 19 predicted proteins | sample C_131016_MF_Meta_FD_92638 | JGI IMG/M metagenome (GOLD analysis project Ga0114964, IMG submission 92638) | Freshwater microbial communities from Lake Croche, Canada to study carbon cycling - C_131016_MF_MetaG | ecosystem: Environmental > Aquatic > Freshwater > Lake | place: Lake Croche, Canada...
AATTCATTTCCAAAATTGAAACCATCGCAAAATCTAGAAACTCAAAAATATATTATAATCTAGATCCAATAGGACAATTAGCAAAAGAAGGAAATTGGTTTAAAACCGAGGAAAAAGACAATTTTGAAACCCTAAATTTGATTTCAAAACAAGTTACAAATAGCTCAATTATAAGTATAAATAGCTCCTTATATTAAAATGCTGGTGCAAATGTGTTGCAGGAGTTGGCGTATTCTTTAGCTCACGCCAACGAATATTTAAATCATATTTCGATACTACACCAACCGATAGTTTTTAAGATTTCTGTGGGAACCAACTATTTTTTTGAAATAGCAAAATTACGTGCATACAGAATTTTATTTAATAACATTGCAAAAGAATACAACCCTAATTTGGAATGTCATTTAGTTGTAACGCCAACGCGAAGAAACAAAACCATATACGATTACAATGTGAATATGTTGCGCACCACGACTGAATGCATGTCTGCCATAATTGGGGGTGCCGATGCAATAGCCAATCTTCCTTACGATGCGCTGTACCATAAAGACAATGAATTTGGTGACAGAATAGCGAGAAATCAACTATTAATTTTAAAAAATGAAAGCTACTTCGACAAGGTGAATAATCCTGCCGATGGAACTTATTATATAGAAAGTCTTACCCAGCAATTGGCTGAAAAAGCACTGATTTTATTTAAAGATATTGAAGCAAATGGTGGTTTTCTGAAACAACTAAAAGAAGGAATTATAAAAAGAAAAATTCAAGAAAGCGCCGATAAAGAACAAGAATTATTCGATTCAGGGAAAGAAGTTTTATTGGGAACTAACAAATATCCAAATAAATACGACAAAATGAAGCACGATTTAGAATTGTTCCCATTTGTAAAAGTAAACCCCCGAAAAACATTAATTACGCCTATCCTTGAAAAAAGATTAGCCGAAAAAATAGAGCAAGAACGATTAGGAAAAGAATAATGAAAAGAAAAGATTTACAACATATTACATTATTCGATAAAGAGAATCCCAAAGTTTTAAGCACTGAAAAGAAATCGGAAGCTTTTAAAACTGCTGAAGATATTCTACTACATCCAACTTATTCAAAATCGGATATTGAGAACTTAGAACATTTGGATTTTGGTGCTGGTTTTGCGCCGTTTTTACGTGGACCTTATTCGACAATGTTTGTTAGAAAACCATGGACAATTCGACAATATGCAGGTTTTTCAACCGCCGAAGAAAGCAACGCCTTTTATAGACGAAATTTGGCTGCAGGTCAAAAAGGACTTTCCATAGCATTTGATTTACCAACACACCGCGGTTACGATTCTGACCATGAACGAGTGGTTGGTGACGTTGGAAAAGCAGGAGTAGCAATCGATTCTGTTGAAGACATGAAAGTATTATTCGACCAAATTCCATTGAATGAAATGTCGGTTTCTATGACAATGAACGGAGCTGTTTTACCGATTATGGCTTTCTATATCGTTGCTGCAGAAGAACAAGGCGTAAAACCAGAACAACTTTCTGGCACAATTCAAAACGATATTTTGAAGGAGTTTATGGTTAGAAATACCTATATCTATCCTCCAACGCCTTCAATGAAAATTATTGCGGATATTTTTGAATATTCGAGCAAAAAAATGCCAAAATTCAATTCGATTTCTATTTCAGGATATCACATGCAAGAAGCTGGAGCTACCGCCGATATTGAATTGGCTTATACATTAGCAGACGGATTAGAATACATCCGAACGGGACTTTCTACCGGAATGAAAATTGATGAATTTGCCCCTCGCCTCTCTTTTTTCTGGGCAATTGGAATGAATCATTTTATGGAAATTGCCAAAATGCGCGCTGCAAGAATGATTTGGGCTAAATTGGTAAAACAATTCAATCCAAAAGACGAAAAATCTTTGGCTTTAAGAACCCATTGCCAAACATCAGGTTGGAGTTTAACGGAACAAGATCCTTTTAATAACGTGGCACGAACTTGTATTGAAGCAACGGCAGCGGCATTTGGAGGAACACAATCTTTACACACAAATGCTTTGGATGAGGCAATTGCTTTACCGACAGATTTCTCTGCAAGAATAGCGAGAAATACACAAATATATATACAAGAAGAAACTAAAATCACTAAAACAGTTGACCCTTGGGCAGGAAGTTATTACGTAGAAAGTTTGACCAATGAAATAGCTCAAAATGCTTGGAAATTGATTGAAGAAGTAGAAGAATTAGGTGGAATGACTAAAGCAATAGAAGCAGGAATTCCAAAACTTCGAATTGAAGAAGCCGCGGCTAGAAAACAAGCCAGAATTGATAGCGGACAAGATATAATTGTTGGAATTAACAAATATCGATTAGATAAAGAAGATCCATTGCATATTTTAGATGTTGATAATGAGATGGTTCGCAAGCAACAAGTGGAACAATTACAACAAATAAAAGCAACTCGAGATTCAGATAAAGTTAAAGAAAAACTAGAAGAATTGGTTGAAACTGCAAAAACTGGTCAAGGTAACCTACTAGAAATTGCAATTGAAGCAGCGCGTTACAGAGCCACTTTGGGTGAAATTAGCGATGCTTTAGAAACTGTTTTTGGTAGGTATAAAGCTCAAATTAAATCCTTTAGGGCGTGTACAGTAAAGAAATTAAAGACGATAGTAGTTTTGAAAAAGCAAAACAGATGGCAGACGAATTTGCAAAGCAAGAAGGTCGCCGTCCTAGAATCATGATTGCAAAAATGGGGCAAGACGGTCATGATAGAGGTGCAAAAGTAGTAGCCACAGGTTATGCCGATGTGGGTTTTGATGTGGATATAGGTCCGTTATTTCAAACTCCCGCAGAAGCTGCAAAACAAGCAATTGAAAATGACGTTCATATTTTAGGAGTTTCATCATTGGCAGCTGGCCATAAAACTTTAGTTCCTCAAGTAATTGAAGAACTAAAAAAATACGGCCGAGAAGATATTATGGTGGTTGTTGGAGGTGTAATTCCTGCTCAAGATTATCAATTTTTATTCGATGCAGGTGCCGTAGCAATTTTTGGACCTGGAACAAAAATTAGTGATGCTGCGATAAAGATTTTGGAGATATTAATACAATAATACTATGCGCGCATAGTAATTAATTCCTATATTTACATTTATAAAAGATAAACTATGAATTTTTCAGCAAAAATGCTTCGTGATGATGCCTTAAATGGTAAAATAATTGTAATTACAGGTGGCGGAAGTGGTTTAGGTAAAGCGATGACTAAATACTTCATGGAATTGGGTGCTAAAGTAGCTATTACTTCGCGAGATTTAGAAAAATTAAAAACTACTTCGGCTGAATTAGAAGCTGAAACTGGTGGCACTTGCCTTGCTGTTCAATGTGACGTTCGCCATTATGAAGAAGTGGAAGCAATGTTACAAGAAGTATTAAAAGCCTACGGAAAAGTGGATGTATTATTGAATAATGCCGCCGGAAATTTCATTTCTCCTACAGAACGCCTTTCGGCAAATGCTTTTGATACCATAATTGATATCGTTTTAAAAGGTTCGAAAAACTGTACTTTGGCCTTTGGAAAACATTGGATAGATACCAAACAAGAATCGGCTACGGTTTTAAATATTGTAACGACTTATGCCTTCACCGGTTCTGCATATGTGGTTCCTAGTGCTACTGCAAAAGCAGGCGTATTAGCAATGACAAGAAGTTTGGCAGTTGAATGGGCAAAATACGGAATTAGAACCAACGCAATTGCACCTGGACCCTTTCCTACAAAAGGAGCTTGGGATAGATTGTTACCTGGTGACTTAAAAGAAAAATTTGATTTATCGAAAAAAGTGCCTTTAAAAAGAGTTGGAGATCACCAAGAATTAGCCAATTTAGCGGCCTATTTAGTCTCTGATTTTTCAGCTTACATAAATGGCGAAGTCATAGTTATCGATGGGGGAGAATGGCTAAAAGGAGCTGGACAATTTAATTTATTAGAGGCAGTTCCGGAGGAAATGTGGGATATGCTTGAAATGATGATTAAAGCTAAGAAGAATTCGTAATTCTTATATAAAATACATACTATAAAAAGAGAACGTAAATGTTCTCTTTTTTTTAGCCCTGATAGAAGGGAAAATCCCGAGCTTTTTAGCGAGGATTTGGAATGATAGCAGGAAATAGCTCCAAATAAAAAAAATACTTTTGGAGTAACAAATAATTAGTAATTTTACAAAAACTATTTCCTTGAATTCAAAAAATAAAATGTCGGCGCTACACGAGAAAGCTGGAATTTCGCCTCCCGAAATTGTTAGTAGAAAAGTGGCGGAACAAATTCATGATTCTAGAAAGAAACAACCTACATCAAAAGACCTGATTGAAGGCATTTTGAAAGGGAATATTACCGCTTTAAGTCGCGCTATTACGTTAGTTGAAAGTACGAATGCTTTACATTTAGAAAGAGCGAACGAAGTGGTAAATGCTTGTTTGCCTCACGCAAATAAATCCATTCGGATAGGAATTACTGGGGTTCCTGGGGTTGGAAAAAGTACTTTTATTGAAGCTTTCGGAAAATATTTAACGGGTTTGGGTAAAAAAGTGGCCGTTCTTGCCGTTGATCCAAGTAGTACGATTTCTCATGGCAGTATTTTGGGGGACAAGACGAGAATGGAAGAATTGGTGAAAGACAAAAATGCCTATATCCGCCCTTCTGCATCGGGGGAAACTTTGGGTGGTGTTGCCAGAAAAACACGTGAAACCATTACGCTTTGTGAGGCAAGTGGCTTTGATACCATTATTATTGAAACAGTGGGTGTTGGACAAAGCGAAACTGCGGTTCACAGTATGGTTGACTTCTTTTTACTATTAAAAATTGCGGGTGCGGGTGATGAATTACAAGGTATAAAACGCGGAATTATGGAAATGGCAGATGCCATTGTGATTAATAAATCGGATGGTGATAATGTTCGAAAATCAAATTTGGCAAAAGTAGAATTTGGTCGTGCATTGCATTTATTTCCAGCAAAAAAATCAAAATGGATTCCCACCGCTTCCACTTGTAGTTCGATTACCCAAGAAGGAATTTCTGAAGTTTGGGAAACGATAAATCAATTCATTGATCTTACCAAAACAAATGGTTTTTTCTATACCATTCGTAAAGATCAAAACCATTATTGGATGTTAGAAACCATCAACGAGCGATTAAAATCCAATTTTTTTAATCATCCAGAAATCGAAAAATTATTAGAAGAAAATAAAAAAGCGGTGCAAAATGATGAAATATCACCTTTTGCAGCCGCTCAAATAGTTTTGAAAAAATATTTTAAATAATATTGTTTCTGAATTTATTGAATTGTTTTGATTTGATTGTCTTTAATATCAAATTCTTTTACAACCGCATTGTAATCGCTGAAATCAACCGCTTTCGAGTTTTTATAAGATAAATATCCTGGGATAATTACGACTCTAAAAACTTGATTTTGATACCAGTTAGCACTTAAAGTACTTAATGGGAAATCAGATTCAAGAAATAAATTGATATCATTTCTGGTGAAATCAAAATTATAATCCAATTCGCCTTGAATTAAATAAACCGCTTGTGGCAATTGTCTCCATACCCTTTGGCCATTAATAACATCAAACGAGCGGTAAACCAACACCATATCCGAATTGTAAATAGGTGGATTTAAAGTAATCAGTTTAGAGTAGTTGTTCGCAGCAGTTAATGAAGTGGTTACTTCAAAAACTTCTGCTAAAAGATCCGCATGGACTTCTTCTTTTGTAGTACAACCTTGAAATAAAAAAGTTGTAGCTATTGCTAAAAGTAAAATTATTTTTTTCATAATAGTTTGATTTAGTTATACCAAATGTATTTCAAAAATCAATCCAAAAAAAATAATTATGATTTTTTTAATGAAAATAATATAAAGTACATTTGCTACTATGAAATTATACATGATAATGGTGGGATGTCGCCCAAAAGGAAGATTCACCGAACAGCACGATATTTTTTTCGGAATTGGAAATTCATTGGCAGAATTGGTTCCCAAAATAAAATCTTTTTGGCCCGAAGCCAAAGGAAGAATTCACATTGACGCTTGGCGAGAAGTTACTTATGTCGATAATCATAAAATTGAAATTATTAATAAGGAAAATGCTGTTGCAAATGCTTCTCAGCTTTACTTTATCAATTTGGGCGGTTATAAAGAAAATGAATTTGAAGAATACCATTATAAAATTGTAACTACTGGAGTCACTTTAGCGGAAGCAACAAAAAAAGCAAAGGCGACCAGTTTTTACAAACACTTTGGTTTTAAAGGCGCAACCTCACATATTGATGATAAATACGGTATTGACGTGGATGATATTTACAACATTGAGGATATTCTAGCGCCTGAATTAAAAGAAAAATTTGCTATAAAAATTACAGAAACAGAAAATGCAACTGTAGACGAGTTGCATATTGGGTATTTGAAATTGGAGAAAATAAAATAGTATTTACCGTATTAATATTTGGTTGCTTTCTTCAATATTCTTGGCTGATTTGGTCAATAAATTGATAAAGTCAATTTTAATTTTCTGTTTTGTATTTTCAATCGGAGTTACGACGACTTTTAGAATATTCTTTTCATCAATCAAACAAGTATCGTAATCTTCGTCCATAATATTTCCATCTATTTGAAACACTGGAAAATTGTCACTTGGGCTTATGTATTTCAGCTTGAATTCATTTAGACTCATGTAATTATGATTATTTGTAATTTTTCCCTGAATATAAAGTTGACCATAATATTTTACCGAATCAATAATGGTATCTCTATTAATAACATTTACTGTTGCAATACTTTCTGGATTTATGGTTTTTAATAAGTCAAAACTTACTAATTTGCTATAAAAAAACACAGCTGGAGGATTTTTTGAAGTTTTATTATTCTTATAAACTACTTTTATAACTGTGTCGTTAATAGTTTCAGTTTTAGTATTATTCAAACCCGGAACTTTACCGGTAAGTTGCCCGAAAGATGTAATTGATAACAGAACAATAACATTAGATAAATTTAATTTCATTTCTAAATTGTTGTTTAATTCAATAAACATAATAAATCATAGAAACCATTCCACCTATAGCTGGAAAAATTGATTCACAAACTTTTTGCTATGCAAAAGCAATAAAGATAAAGACCACGCTAAAAGCGTGATAAGCGATTCACACACTTTTTGCTTTGCAAAAAGTGGTTCTCAGCTTACATATTGCGTCTATACTGACCACCAACTTGAAACAAAGCACTAGTGATTTGGCCTAAAGAACAAATCTTAGTAGCTTCCATTAAATGAGCAAATAAATTTTCGTTTTTTATGGCTGCTTCTTGTAATTCGTTTAAATAAAGGTTTACCTTATCTTGATTTGATTCATGTAAATTATTCAACATGTCAATCTGGTATTGCTTTTCTTCTTCTGTGGCACGAATAACTTCCGCTGGAATAATTGTTGGAGACCCTTTAGAACTCAAGAAAGTATTTACTCCAATAATTGGAAATTCACCTGTGTGTTTTAATGTTTCATAATACAAACTTTCCTCTTGTATTTTAGATCGTTGGTACATTGTTTCCATTGCACCAAGAACGCCGCCACGTTCGGTAATTCTATCAAATTCTTCTAAAACTGCGGCTTCTACTAAATCCGTTAATTCTTCAATGATGAAAGCGCCTTGAATTGGATTTTCATTTTTAGCCAAGCCCAATTCCTTATTTATAATCAACTGAATTGCCATAGCACGACGAACCGATTCTTCAGTAGGAGTTGTAATTGCCTCATCATAAGCATTGGTATGCAACGAGTTACAGTTATCGTAAATGGCATACAATGCTTGTAATGTGGTTCGGATATCGTTAAAATCAATTTCTTGAGCATGTAACGAACGTCCCGATGTTTGAATGTGGTATTTCAACATTTGGGCTCTTTCATTAGCACCGTATTTGTATTTCATGGCTTTCGCCCAAATTTTACGCGCTACGCGACCAATAACTGAATATTCAGGATCGATTCCGTTGGAGAAAAAGAAGGATAAATTAGGTCCAAAATCGTTAATATCCATTCCACGGCTCAAATAATATTCTACATAAGTAAAACCATTCGAAAGTGTAAATGCCAATTGAGAAATTGGGTTTGCACCGGCTTCTGCAATATGGTATCCAGAAATTGAAACCGAATAAAAATTTCTGACTTTATTTTTGATAAAATAATCTTGAACGTCACCCATTAATCGAAGGGCAAATTCAGTTGAAAAAATACAAGTATTTTGTGCTTGATCTTCTTTTAAAATATCGGCTTGAACTGTTCCACGAACTTGTGAAAGCGTTTTTGCTTTAATTTCATTGTAAACCGTTGCAGGTAAAACCAAATCGCCAGTAACACCTAGTAACATTAAACCCAAACCGTTATTACCTTCTGGTAATTCGCCTTGATATTGTGGTCTGACGGTACCTTTTTGTTTGTAAATCGCTGCTATTTTATTTTCAACTTCTTTTTCTAAACCGTTTTCTTTGATATAAATTTCGCATTGTTGATCGATAGCGGCATTCATAAAAAATCCTAACAACATTGGTGCAGGACCGTTTATGGTCATACTCACAGATGTTAAAGCATGCACTAAATCAAAACCGGAATACAATTTTTTAGCGTCGTCCAAGCAACAAATAGAAACTCCAGCATTTCCAATTTTTCCATAGATATCAGGACGAATGTGAGGGTCGTTTCCGTATAAAGTCACGCTGTCAAAAGCGGTAGAAAGTCGTTTTGCTGGCAATCCCGCACTTACATAATGAAACCTTTTGTTGGTTCGTTCTGGTCCGCCTTCACCAGCAAACATTCTCGATGGATCCTCGCCTTCTCTTTTGAAGGGATATAAACCTGCGGTAAATGGAAATTCGCCAGGAACGTTTTCTTGTAAATTCCATCGTAATAAATCACCCCAAGCTTCGTACTTTGGTAAAGCAATTTTAGGAATTTGAGTATGCGATAAACTTTCTGTATGAGTAGCAATATTGATTTCTTTGTCCCGAACTTTAAAAGTATAAATTGGATTTTTATATTTTGCAATTTTATGATTCCAATTCAAAATGATCTCCCAATTGTAAGGATCTAAGTCCATTTTTATTTTCTCAAACTGATTTAATAATAATGAAAATAGTACCTTATCATCAGAATTTAAATTCTCAGAATTAGTGTATTCTAAACCTGTTTTAGAAAGCAAAGGTTCATTTGCTGATATACTTTCTATTGTTTTAAAAATTCCGTATAATTTTTGAGCTACTTTTTGTTGTGCCAATGCCGTAACGTCATATTTACGATTATTTTCTGCAATTTCAGACAAATAGCGCGTTCTATGAGGAGGAATTACGAATATTTTCTCGCTCATTTCACGAGTAATTTTGAAAGTAGATTTTAAATCGCTGTCGGTTTTTTCTACAATTTTATCCATAATAGATTTGTAGAGCGTGTTCATTCCTGGATCGTTAAATTGAGAGGCGATGGTTCCAAATACCGGCATTTCATCTGGGTTGATGTCCCACAAATTATGATTGCGTTGGTATTGTTTTTTAACGTCTCGAATGGCATCAAGGGCACCTCTTTTATCGAATTTGTTTAAGGCTACTAAATCCGCAAAATCAAGCATGTCGATTTTTTCTAATTGCGTGGCAGCGCCAAATTCAGGTGTCATGACGTAAAGTGAAACATCGGAATGATCCATTATTTCCGTATCCGATTGCCCAATTCCTGAAGTTTCAAGGATAATAATATCGTATTTGGCCGCTTTTAAAACTTGAATTGCATCGGCAACATATTTAGAAAGTGCTAAATTGGATTGGCGAGTTGCCAACGAACGCATGTAAACACGAGAATTATTAATTGCATTCATTCTAATTCTATCGCCTAATAATGCTCCGCCGGTTTTTCTTTTTGATGGGTCTACCGAAATTAAACCGATAGTTTTTTCTGGAAAATCGATTAAAAAACGTCGTACTAATTCGTCTACTAATGATGATTTACCTGAACCACCTGTTCCTGTGATTCCTAAAACGGGTGTTTTTGAATTATTATTCTTTAGTTGGATTTTTTCTAAAAATGGTTTTGCAACCTCAGGAAAATTTTCTGCAGAGGAAATTAATCTTGCTATTGCTTTTGGATTTTTATCTTCAATATGGTTTTCTTCATCATTGATTGAATCACCAATTGCAAAATCAGATTTTTGAACCAAATCATTTATCATTCCTTGCAATCCCATGGCACGACCGTCGTCTGGGGAATAAATTCTTGTAATTCCATATGCCTGTAAATCGGCAATTTCAGTAGGTAGGATTACACCTCCACCACCACCAAAAATCTTTATATGTTCGGCTCCTTTTTGCTTTAGCAGGTCGAACATGTATTTAAAATATTCGTTGTGACCGCCTTGATAGGAGGTAATAGCAATTGCATTGGCATCTTCTTGGATTGCAGTGTTTACAACTTCTTCCACACTTCTGTCGTGACCCAAATGGATGACTTCTACACCTGTAGATTGAATGATTCTGCGCATGATATTTATTGCGGCATCGTGACCGTCAAAAAGTGAGGCTGCGGTTACAATACGAACTTTATGAACGGGGATGTAGGGTTTTTGATCTACCATTTGTGAATGTGATAATTTTGAAGGTGCAATTTACGAGTTTTTTAAAAATAATTTATAATTAATAGTAAAAAACACACTTAATGACAATAGAAATTTTGAATTAAAATTTCTAAATAATCCTAAACCCAGCCCCGATAGCAGCGGCATCCCCCGCTTTTGGGCGGAGATATAGCGGATAGCAGGACACGAGCACAGCGAACTGACGAAGTAAATAGCTCCAAATAAAAAAATTGGTATGGAGTTTGTTCAAGATAATTAAAATTTAATTACATGAAAAAAGTTCTGATTTCCTTATTGTTTGTGCCAATTATTAGTTTCGCACAATTTAAAGATTTAAAAAAATTGGCAGAAAGTAAAATCCCAAAAGTAACCAAATTGACTACTTTGCCAGACATAAGTGCAGGTTTGAAGGAAGCTTTGAATAATGGAATTGCGAAACAAGTATCGAAATTGACTGCCGAAGATGGATTTTACAAAAATGATTTGGTGAAAATTTTATTGCCCGAAGAATTGCAGAAAGTGGATAAAACGTTACGCAATTTAGGAATGTCAAATTTGGCTGATCAAGGATTAGTGGTTTTAAATAGAGCTGCTGAAGATGCGGTGAAAGAAGCGACTCCAATATTTGTAAACGCTGTAAAAAACATCAATTTTACTGATGCTAAAACCATTTTAATGGGCAATGAAAAAGCGGCTACTACTTATTTAGAAACGGCTACTTCTACTCCATTGTACGACAAATTTAGTCCAATTATTGCCACTTCATTGAGCAAAGTCAATGCCGATCAAATTTGGAGTCAAATAATATCGAAATACAATTCTATTCCGTTAGTGAAAAAAGTAAATCCAGATTTAAAGGATTACGTTACTAAAGAAACGATGAAAGGCGTTTTTACGATGATTGCAATTGAGGAAAAAGAGATTCGTGTGAATTTAAAATCAAGAACTTCGAGTTTGTTACAAAGCGTTTTTGCGATGCAGGATAAAAAATAAATAACCTATTGATAACGGTATTTTAACTTTTACATTGCAAATTTACAAGACTTTTGTAACGTAGTTTAAATTTAGGAAATTGAGTTTTTTAGGAAATTAACCACTGCTTTCGGGTAGTGGTTTTTTTTTATAATTTATTTAAAAACGAAATGACTTTAGCATTAAAAGTCAAAGTTTGTTAAATATTTACCACATGCCCGCAATGCTGAACTACAAATAGTTGCGAGGATTTAAAGTGCTTTTCAACGACTTTTTTTACAGAAGGCAAAAACATGTAATCTTCTTCGCCCATTATATAAAGTGTAGGAATACTCAATTCTTCTTGACGAAACCACTTTAAAATAGGATTGATTTCAGCGGTTAACTTAAACCATTTTATAAACTCTTTTTGGTATAATTTTTTGGCTTCGTTGATAAACAACAAACGCGATTGTTTGTGATTTTTATGGGGCATTATTACAAATGCAAAGAATTTATATAGCACTAAATACGGTAAAACATATTTAAACACATTTCCTAATCTCATCAAAATTTGAGACCTGAAATTCATTTTTAAAATGGCACCACCAAGAATCATACTTTGAACTCTTTTTGGATGCATTTCGGCCAATTGTCGAATGAGAATAGTGCCTAATGAAATTCCAACAAAATGTGATTTTTCGATTTTAAGATGGTCCAAAACCTCTAAAATATCATTAGCTAAAGCTGAAAAAGTGTATTTTTGTTTGAACGCTTTTTTTATTTGTTGGTTGGAATTTCCATGTCCTCTTAAATCCAATAATAAGACATTATAGTGTTTCTGAAAATCTCGAATTTGCTTGAACCAAATAGATGAACTTCCTCCCGCTCCATGAACAAAAGTAACCCACTGGGCGGCTTTGTCTTTTTCATAAACGGTGAAATGTATCATTTGATATTTTTTGTAAATATAGATTAATTACGTGAAACAATTCAATAATGTAGAGATATTAATAAGTTAGTTAAGATTAATTTTTATGAAAGTGTATAGTTTAAGTATAGGTAATAAATAGTGTTAATTCATTTGCATTTATTAAATTTGTTGAGAGTGTTTAAAAAAATACTTTTTAGCATATGCGCAATTTTACATTCGTTTTTATTTTATTGTTTTCAATAAATTCATTTTCACAAGCACAAATATCGCAAGATAATTTTGAGGGAAATTCAACCATAACAACCTGGTTTGGGGACAGCTGCGGAATGGATCGTGCCTTTGTAAATCCCTTTCAGAACGGGATTAATGCTTCAGCGAAAGTCTTGAAATATACCGATACAGGTGGGCAATATGCCAATGTACGTTTCGATGCTGGTTTCAATTACAATTTAAATACGAGTAGCGTTTTTACTCTTAAAATATATGTTCCTTCAATTGGAATTACTGGAGCACAAACCAATCAAATTTCTTTAAAATTACAAAATGGTAACGATGCATCGCCTTGGGCTACCCAATGTGAAATAATTAAACCTGTTGTTTTAAACCAGTGGCAAACAATTACTTTCAATTTTGCTACTGACTCCTATATAAATTTAGATCCTACTTCTCAAAATCCGATGTATCGCTCGGATTTCAATAGAGTGATTCTTCAGGTTAATGGTGAGAACAATACTTCGCAAGTTACCGCATATATTGACGATTTTTATTATTCTGGGGCAGCAACCGTTTTCAATACATTAGTTTGGAACGATGAATTTGATACAAATGGAGGAATAAATACTACAAAATGGTTTCCGCAGACCCAACTTCCAAATGGGAATAGTTGGTACAATGGAGAATTGCAACATTATACCAATCGTCAGGTAAATTCAACAATTAATAATGGAATTCTGAGTATTGTTGCCAAAAGAGAAACATTTACCGATCAAGGACAAACAAAACAATTCACTTCAGCACGATTAAATTCAAAATTAGCCTTTAAATACGGTCGTGTAGAAGTTCGTGCCAAACTGCCAATTGGTGCTGGAACTTGGCCAGCTATTTGGATGCTTGGTAAAAACATTATTGAACCAGGTGGCTATTGGACCAGCAATTATGGGACGACAAGTTGGCCAGCCTGCGGAGAAATTGACATAATGGAACACTGGGGAACCAATCAAAATGTAGTATCAAGTGCCGTTCATCATCCGATTAATGGGAATTTATCAGTAGATCAATACGTTTCAAATGCACAAAATAAACCAGGAGTTTCAACAGATTTTCATATTTATGCAATGGAATGGGATGCCCAAAAAATTACGTTTAGCGTTGACGGAATTAATCATTTGACCTACAATCCAGCGGTAAAAAATCAATATACTTGGCCATTTAATGCCGAACAATATATATTATTAAATGTAGCCATTGAACCAAGTGTAACCGCAGGATTTGTTCAATCGGCAATGGAAGTTGATTATGTTAGAGTATACCAACAAACGGTTTTAGAAACAAATAATGTGATGAAAGAAACCAATTTGGTACTTTTCCCAAATCCAGTTTCTGATGAACTAACATTGAAATCTAATGGTAATCTATTAGGTGCAACTATTTCTATTAATTCGTTATTAGGACAAGAATTAGATTCGTTTGAATTAAATTCTGATGAAACAACTTTGAATTTATCCAATTACCAAAGTGGGATTTATATTTTAAAAGTAAATTCTCCAGCAGGAATTCAAAACTACAAGTTTATTAAAAAGTAGCTAATTTTATAATCCCTGCCATTTCTAACTGCATTTTTTGAGCTTCTTCCCTAGCCTTTTCGGCAAAATCAAGTCCATTTGAGGCATAAATTATTGCTCTCGAAGAATTTATCAGTAAGCCAACATTCGAATTCATTCCGTATTTACAAACTTCAGAAAGGGTTCCTCCTTGAGCACCAACTCCAGGAACTAACAAGAAACTATCAGGAACTATTTTGCGAATTGCTGTAAAATATTCAGCTTTTGTAGCTCCTACTACATACATTAAGTTTTCAGAATTTTTCCATGTTTTGGATGATTCCAATACTTGTTTGTACAATTCCTTTCCGCCAACATTCAAAGTTTGAAAATCAAAAGCACCTTCATTGGAAGTCAATGCCAACATAATGGTATGTTTGTTTTCAAAAGCTAAAAAAGGTTCTACAGAATCTTTTCCCATATAAGGAGCAACGGTTACGCTATCAAAATTTAAATCTTCAAAGAATGCTTTGGCATACATCGAAGACGTATTTCCAATGTCACCGCGTTTTGCATCAGCAATCGTAAAGATTTCAGGATGTTTTTCGTTGATATAATTGATTGTTTTTTGCAAAGAAACCCAGCCTTTAACTCCATATGCTTCATAAAAAGCAGTATTGGGTTTATAGGAAACCACTAAATCATGAGTAGCATCAATTATCGCTTTATTAAACTCAAAAATAGGATCTTCTGACTTTAATAAATGAGGTGGAATTTTATTCAAATCAACATCTAAACCTATGCACAGAAAGGATTTTTTGATTTTAATTTGGTCAATTAGTTGTTGTGTAGTCATTGATTTGGTTCTGGGTTCTGAGTTCTGGGTTTTAGGTTTTGAAACTAGACTTGGGAATCAACATATTTTTTTAATGATTGAATTCTCTTTTGAATTATATTAAGCTCTGCGATAATATCCAAATACAAAATTTCATCAATAAAACCAATTCCTTTTGCTATTTCTATTTGAGTTTCTAACTCAAAAGCCGAACCCAAACTAATTTGTAAAAATCTAGAAAAGTCCTTTTGAGAGGTTCTGGAACAACCTTCTGCAATATTTGATGGGATAGAAACAGCACATCTATTAATTTGAGAAACAAGTCCAAATTTTTCTTCTTTTGGAAAAGAACCCGTAGCAATATAAATTCTTTTAACAAACAAAACAGAACATTGCCAAACTTCTAAATCTCTAAAGTTTCTCATATTTTTTAGTTAAACAAAACCTACAACTCATAACCCAAAACCTAAAACCCAAAACCTATTTAAAAAACCTCACTCGCTTCTTTCAACTTCTCCATGTTATTCACCAATTGCAATTCTTCTACAATTTTTTGAATATCACCATTCATAATGTTTCCTAAATCGTATAAAGTCAGTCCAACACGGTGATCTGTAACACGGCCTTGAGAATAATTGTACGTTCTAATTTTTGCTGAACGGTCTCCAGAACTTACTTGAGACGAGCGTTTTGTAGCGTCTTCAGCTTGTTTTTTGGCCAATTCTTGTTCGTATAATCTAGAACGCAAAACGTCCATGGCTTTGTCTTTATTCTTATGTTGCGATTTTTGGTCCTGACATTGCGCAACCAAACCAGTTGGAACGTGCGTCAATCGAACAGCCGATTTGGTGGTATTTACGGATTGTCCTCCAGGCCCAGACGAACAAAAGAAATCCACTCGAACGTCGTTCATGTCAATTTGAACATCAAATTCTTCGGCTTCTGGAAGTACCATAACCGTTGCTGCTGAAGTGTGCACACGACCTTGCGTTTCTGTTTGTGGAACCCGCTGCACACGGTGAACACCGGCCTCAAATTTCAAAGTGCCATAAACGTCTTCGCCTGTAACTTCAAAAATAACTTCTTTAAACCCACCTGAAGTTCCTTCATTTACATCTACAACAGAAGTTCTCCAACCTCTATTTTCACAATATTTAGTATACATTCTGAACAAATCACCCGCAAAAATACTCGCTTCATCTCCACCAGTTCCTGCACGGATTTCCACCATTACGTTTTTAGCGTCTTCGGCATCTTTCGGAATCAATAAAAATTTAATTTCGTCTTCTAAAATTGGTAATCTTTCTTTGGCTTCTTCCAATTGCATTTTCGCCATTTCAGTCATATCGGCGTCACTTCCATCAGAAATAATATCGTTTGCTTCGTCAATATTACCCAAAATTACAATGTATTCATTGCGTTTATCGGCAAGGGCTTTCAAACTTTTATATTCCTGATTCAATTGTACATAACGCTTTTGATCGCTAATCACATCGGGTTGAATAATCAAATCCGATATCTCATCGAAACGTTGTTTAACTATTTGAAGTCTGTCTAACATTTTATTTTTTCCTTATTTAAGTCCGCAAATTTACAAAAAATAGTTGATACTATAAAGTTTTCAAATTTTCATTTTTTTGGAGCTATTTCCTGCTGTACGCTATATCCACGCTAAAAAGCGTGGGATGCCGCTTCCATCAGGGCTAGGGCTTTTGGTTTTCAAATTACCTAAATTTATTAAAAAAATAATTCCGTAATTTTCATAAAATCAACAAGATGAAAATATTATTGATAATAATTCTAAATAACTTTTGAAAAATAAAAATCAGTTGTTACATTTGCATATTATTTTTAATCAGTCTAAATAAATATGAGAAATTTACTCTTTTTGCTACTATTTAACTTCATCCACCTTTACGGGCAAAACACGGGTATTGTAAAAGGAAAAATTGAATCTACAGATGGTTTTCCAGTATCCAATTTAATTATCAAACAAGAAAAAAATGGAATTTCGATAAAAACCGATGCAAAGGGCGAATTTTCTATCCCAAATTTTCCGTTAGGGATTCATACATTAGTTTTAGAAGGAGATAAAATAAAAAAACAAACCAAGGAAATATTGGTTAAAGAAAACGAAACTTGTTTTGTGAAATTTACTCTTAATGAAGAAATAAATGAATTAAAAGAAATAATCATCAAAATAAAAGACAGTCCCAACAAAAAAAGGGAAACCCTATTTTCGGGATTAGAAATAAAACCCTTCGATTTGCCTCAAAGTCTTCAAATAGTAGGAAACTCAACCTTAGTTCAACAACAAACCATACGCTTAAGCGAAGTTTTGAAAAATGTGAACGGCGTTTATATAGGATCCTCAAGAGGTGGAGCGCAAGAATCGTTATGGTCAAGAGGTTACGACATGACCGCAAACAACGTTTTTAAAAACGGCTTTCGAACCAACGGCGGGGCAATGCCTGAAGTAGCAACTTTAGAAAAAGTAGAAGTCTTGAAAGGAAATTCTGCGCTTTTATTTGGAAATATAACTCCGGGCGGAATAATCAATTTGGTTACTAAAAAACCACTTTTCAAAAATGGCGGAGAAATTTCTTATCAAATGGGCAGTTATTCATTTAACAAACCCACTTTAGATTTTTACGGTTCTTTTTCTAAAAAAGTAGCTTACAGATTGATAACCACTTATGAAAAAGCTAATAGTTTTAGAGACATCGTTACTCGAGAGCGCTTTTACATCAATCCATCACTATTGCTAAAAAGCGACAAATCAGAATTTATTTTACAAGGAGATTACCTGAAAGACAATTGGACTCCCGATTTTGGTACAGGCTCTATTGGCACAACTATTGCTAATATTCCTCGAAACACCTATTTAGGTGCAACTTGGTCAAATGGACAAACCTTTCAATCTAGTTTTTCAAGTCAATTCAAACATAAATTCAATGCAAATTGGAAACTCAACATCAATTCTGCATTTCAAAATTTCGAGCGTTCTTGGCAAGGTACAGAACGAATTCAACCTCTTGAAAACGGCGATTGGAAAAGACCGCTTGGAAAATACAAGATCAAAGAACAAATTATTTCGAACCAAATTAACTTTTCAGGAACCTACAAAACCGAAAAAATTAAACACCAATTATTTACTGGTTTGGATTTTGATAATTCAATAGCCGACGTTTATACTTTTGTATTCAATCCATTATTCTACGATACTATTAACATTTACAATTTAAATTTATATCCTCAAAACACCTTTATTCCAGAAGCAACAAACACAAAAATTGTAAAAACAACCACCAAAAACTTTGGAGTCTATTTCCAGGATTTGATCTCAATTCAAGAAAAAATTAAAATATTGGCAGGATTACGTTGGTCGTGGCAAGAAGCACAAGCCGAAAACAATAATTTAATTTCAAATAGCACCACAACAGATGCTAAAACGATAAGCAGTGCATTTTCGCCTAAAATTGGATTTGTTTACCAACCGAACAATAACACCTCAATTTTTACAAGCTATTCCAACTCATTTACTCCCAACACAGGCGTTACTATTTACAATGAAACGCTAAAACCTTCCATAATTGACCAATATGAAATTGGAATTAAAAAAGATTATTTTAAGGGATTATTAAGCACTAATATTACTTTATACACCATTATAAATAGTAATTTAGCCCAAACAGCCGAGTTGAATTTAAACGGAACTCCTAATACCAACAGTTCCATTAAAACTTTAAATGGAGAAACTACAAGCAAAGGATTGGAAATAGACATTTCATCAAGTCCAATAGAAGGGTTGACCATTATGGCTGGATACAGTTATAATGACATGAAATTTACTAAATCAAACGGAGCCTTTGGTAGCTTTATTGAAGGAGAACGATTAACGCGAACGCCTTACAATACAGCCAATTTAAGTGCTTTTTATACTATAAATGCAGGTAAATTGAATGGAATTAGCTTTGGAATAATTGGCAATTATATTGGCGAAAGATTGGGCGGTTGGAACAATACTTATGGTCAAACTATACCTGATAGAAGAATTCCTATTAATGGATTTACTACTTTTGACTTGTCTTTAGGTTACAAATGGAAGTCAATTTCAATATTGAGTAAGTTGTCAAATATTGCAAACGTCCTCAATTATACTGTACACGAAAATTACAGCATGAACCCAATTGCACCAAGACAGATTATGACCACTATCAATTATAAATTTTAAAATGAAAAAAATTAACTTCAGGAATTTGCATCGCGATTTGGGCTATTTTTATATTGGTTTAATCATTTCCTTTGCTACTTCAGGAATATTAATGAACCACAGAGACAGTTGGCACGCTGAAAAATACACGGTAGAAACAAAGTCCATTAATGTAAATATTCCAGCAAATGCTGATATCACAGAACAATTTGCCGATAGTTTAGGAAAAACACTTGGAATAGAGGATAAAATTAGAAGACATAAAGTGGACGAAGGAAAATTAAAAATATCATTTGAAAAAAATGATGTTGAAATTGATTTGAACTCCGGCAAAGGAGAAATTGTTTCTTTCATTAAAACACCAATTATCAGTTCGATGATGAAATTACATAAAAGTACTTCCAATTGGTGGATTTATTATGGTGATATTTTTGGAATATCATTAATAACCATTGCTATTACAGGAATGATTATGATTCCATCTGGCAAATTCTCATTTAAAAGAAGAGGTTGGAAACTGGCAATTGCTGGTTTAATTTTCCCTTTATTGATATTGTTTTTATTGAATTAAAAAAAGGCTGTCGAATTCGACAGCCTCTAATTTTATATAAAATTGTATAGATTACATTTTTTTCATTTGCTCTTTCATCATTGTAATTTGCTCTTTGAGCATGTTTTGTTTGTCTAATTTCTTGGCTTCGTTTATTAAATTGGTCGCTTCTAATTTTCTTCTTCTAGACATGGCAACACCCGCCAAATTCAATTTTGCAACAGCTAAATCCATATCCATTGACAAACCCAATTCGATTGCTTTCTTGAAATATTTTTCAGCTTGAATTAAATTGGTTTGCGAAAGCATGATTCCGTGAAGGTAGTTAAAATAACCCTGTTGCTTACGAACCAAAGCGGCTTCAGGGTTTTTAATATGGGTAAGCCATTTTTGAGCACCTGGGAAATCTTGTTTTCTTAACTTTAAAAAAGCCAATAAAATAAACTCGTTTTTGAAATATAAAAAGACTGGAATTAACGATAAGAATATAAAGAAAATGCCATTTCCGATTTCTCCGTCAATAAAACTCCAAATTGCGGTAGCTATAAAAAGAGCCGCTAAAATTAGTTTGATGCTTTTATGAAACATAATATTTTGATTAATTGTTTTTGCAAAGATAGTAAAAGGAAATTAAAATATTTTTACAAAACTACTTGCAAAGAATAAAACTCTTTGTATATTTGCACTCGGTTTTATAAATAGATGTTACAAAACCAATCAAGATATTTTAATACAAGATTTAAAGATAACAAACAATGAGCAAAAGAACGTTTCAACCATCGAAAAGAAAGAGAAGAAATAAGCACGGATTTATGGACAGAATGGCTTCTGCTAATGGAAGAAAAGTCCTTGCTCGTAGAAGAGCCAAAGGAAGACATAAGTTGACTGTTTCATCTGAACCAAGACACAAAAAATAATGTTTATTTAAACATATATAAAGGCGTTACTGTTATTAGTATCGCCTTTTTTTATATCTTTAAACTAATTAAAATATAATAAAGCTAAAAATACAAAACTAACTAGACAACACTTATTTACAAATGCCAAAAGACAATTCAATAAAATCGATTTTAATTATAGGCTCAGGACCTATCGTTATTGGACAAGCTTGCGAATTTGATTATGCAGGATCACAATCCGCTCGTTCCATTCGTGAAGAAGGAATAGAAGTAATTTTGATCAATTCAAATCCAGCAACCATTATGACCGACCCTTCTATGGCCGATCATATTTATTTAAAACCATTAACTACAAAATCTATTATTGAAATTCTAAAAGAACATCCACAAATTGATGCTGTATTACCAACAATGGGTGGGCAAACAGCTTTGAATTTATGTTTGGAAGCAGATGAAAAAGGAATTTGGGAAGATTTTGGTGTTCAATTAATTGGTGTAGATATTAATGCGATCAATATTACTGAAGATCGTGAGCAATTCAAACAATTATTAGCTAAAATTGGAGTTCCTACCGCGCCTGCAAAAACGGCAACTTCTTTCTTAAAAGGTAAAGAAATCGCTCAGGAATTTGGATTTCCATTGGTAATCAGACCCTCATTTACCTTGGGTGGAACAGGTGCTGCATTTGTTCACCATAAAGAAGAATTTGATGAATTATTGACACGAGGTTTAGAAGCTTCACCAATTCACGAAGTATTAATTGACAAGGCTTTAATTGGTTGGAAAGAATATGAATTAGAACTATTACGTGATAAAAATGATAATGTTGTAATCATCTGTTCTATCGAAAATATGGATCCAATGGGAATTCATACAGGAGATAGTATTACCGTTGCTCCTGCGATGACTTTATCTGATACTACTTTCCAAAAAATGCGAGATATGGCCATTTTGATGATGAGAAGCATTGGGAATTTTGCTGGAGGGTGTAAC
>Ga0114964_10000927_pt1 | contig 21710 bp, 18 predicted proteins | sample C_131016_MF_Meta_FD_92638 | JGI IMG/M metagenome (GOLD analysis project Ga0114964, IMG submission 92638) | Freshwater microbial communities from Lake Croche, Canada to study carbon cycling - C_131016_MF_MetaG | ecosystem: Environmental > Aquatic > Freshwater > Lake | place: Lake Croche, Canada...
AGATTTCCATCTAGTAATGAGTTTATGAAAATTTATGCGGAAAACCCCGAAGTAATCTCATTGGTAATACTAAAATCAGAAAGCAATAAATTATTGGGTAGATCGCTAATGTGGAAAACCGATGGTGGTGATAATTATCTGGATAGAATCTACACGAGATTTGACTCGGATGAAGAGTTAATATATGAGTGGGTTAGAAGAAATGTCGATCCACATATATTATCATATTATAGAAGTGACGATCCATTGATGGAGTGTACTTTAAAGAAAGTATATTTTCCATCATATCCTTATGCTGATACATTCAGCTATCTGTATGTCAATATGAAAGATCAGACTAAAGGATATGTTTCTAACCAATACTCAGAGAAAGATGTCGATAAAGATTTTGAATATTTTGTATATACGATGGAGAGTACCGGGGGTACTCGTGATTTGGTATCACATCAATATTCAGAGTATAGTAATAAATGGATTCCTAATGGTAGAGTAGCACACGTTTCATCAATTGGGGTGGTAGATGTAGAGGATACTCGTTTATGTAAGAGATTTTCTAGTCACTATCTTAAAGGTGATGTTGTTTATTCAGATACTCTTAATGATTGGATACCTAAGGATCAATTATTAGATCACCCAAAGTATGGCTTGATATTTATAGATTCTGTTATCGAATCTATAACTGGTTACATCGGTGATAAAAAGTCTCCTATCGATATATACGCAGAATTCCTTTCCGCAATTAAGAATGATGAACTTGCTAAATACTTTAGCATGGTAGAAACCTTACAAGATAATGATAAGATTAAAAATTATAATCGTATACCATTTAATATAGATATTATTTGTACTGATAACATCGTATATGGTTATGGAGTACCACTTATGTTTTGTGAGAAAGTACTTAGGTTGGATGATTCACCAGGTAGTATGCCCGATAATATTAGGTCAGTGGCATCACCAATTGATTGGTGGTTACCAGAGAAAGCAAGCAAGTTTTTTAATCTCAAAGCTTCGCGTTCTGCTTTAATGCCAGTTGAGATAATAGCAAAATATGTGAACAAATACTTTTACATGCTATATCAAAAATTAGATAAGGATAAATTTAATAAAGACTACCAAGAAGAATATGAAGAGTATCTACTTCAGCTACATACTCTTATGCTGAATACTATGCCGGAATATAAAACTTACATTTCTTTATCCAAAAAAGGAGAATCTGCTGAGTATATATTAGCCAATATGGCTAAGGACATTTCTCTACAAGTATTAGATGAGTATGGTGAAGACTATAGAAGTGAGTTAGAGTCAAGATGTAATGAATGGACAGTTGATGCCATAGATAAGTTATTTAGTATATTTATTTTAGGCTTATTAGTAGAGAATGGTGATATTCATAGTGCACGTTATAGAGTTGCTAACTATATGGAAAATAACTATTATAGCACCTATCGTAAATTATCCAGCTTTGATGCCTTCTTTTATATGGGAGATAACTTTGAAGGTGATATATGGGAATCATACGAAGATAATCTAATAAAGGTATATAATATTTATATGGATGATAAACTTACTTACGCGTATGATATTAATAAAGCCTTAAAAGTAATATACGGTATGTGTAGTGGTAATTATACAAATATAGTTGATAGTCACATGAAAATAGATTTTTAACTTATATAGTAAGGTATAATTTTATTATTATAAACTTAAAAACCTATCCACTATATAAATAAAAAATATAAAAATGTAATGACTATATCACTAGAAAAGATATTCTTTGCCTATATACTTAATAACAAGAAGTACTTTGAGATAGTAGAAACAAACTATTTTAAGAATAATGAAATACAGTTTGTTTACGGTGTTATTAGAAAGTATATGATTAAGAATACCGAAGCTAATGTTCCTACACCTAAGCAAATTCTAGAGATGGTGTCTCTTGATGATAAAGAAGGCATAATTACCAAAGAGGTACTAAAATCAATACTTACAACAAACCTTGCCGAATATGATGAGGTTAACTTCATTTTACCAAAAATAAATACCTGGATATTATCTAATAAGATAAAGAGTGGCACCGTTGATATCATTGACGAAACAAGAAATTTAGACTCAATAACTGATTTTGAAACTGCGATTGAATCCGCAAATAAGATAAGAGTTATTGTTGATCAAATGTCAAATACAAATTTCATCGCTGATGATAATATGGGCGCTGACTTTGATGACCCAGAACACCATGTTCAGGATACTGCTAGATTTAAGGTAAAATCAGGATTTGAAACAATTGATCATATGTTAGGTGGTGGGTGGGATGTGGCTACACTAAATGTCATTATGGCTCAAACAAATGGTGGTAAATGTTGTTTCCCCCGTACTAACATTATCATAAAAAGTAAGATAACCGGCGAAATTTGTAACATCGAATTAGACACATTTTTTACCAAAATTAGTAAGGGGGATTACAACATTTAATATATAATAAAAAATAATAATATTATTATGAATGCTGATGCTAAGAAAAGGTATAAAGATATTGATTTACCATTTACCTGTCCTCTAACTAATAGAGTCTTTAACTCCACTAAGGGGTTATCTGTTTATGTTACAAAGACATTGAAGATTAATCATGAAGATTATTATAATAATTATATACATCATCGTGATATAAATTGTTATTTCTGTGGAGATAAAGGAGAATTTATATCAATTGGTAAAGGATATAGAAACTTATGCTCTAAGGAAGATTGTGTTAAGAAGTCATTTTCATCACACAGTGTTGAGGGGTTTATGTACAGAAACTTTTGCACAAGAGAAGAAGCGGAAATTTTATTTAATACTGAGAATAATAGACAATTAGGGTTGAGATTAAAAACTCAGGAGAAACTTAGAACAGAGGATACATTGTGGGATAAAAAAAGATCGAGAAATTGTGTTGAGTTTTGGATGAAGAAAGGATATTCAGAAGATGAGTCAAAGTTAAAAACACAGGAAGTAATGAGTGAAATTCATGAAAAGACTTTCAAAAAATTCAAAGATAATCCAGAGAAATATAGATCAAAGAATACTACTAATATAGAATATTATATAAAAAGAGGACACTCGGAAGAAGAATCAAAAAAATTATTATCAAAAAGACAGTCGACATTTTCAAAGGATATCTGTATTGAGAAATATGGGGAGGTGGATGGATTACAAATATGGCAGGAGAGACAAAACAAATGGATTGAATCATTAGATAATAAGACCGAAGAAGAAAAAGTAGAAATAAATAGAAAAAAATTATTTAATAATTCTGGATATTCTAAAATATCACAAAAACTATTTTGGGAGATATATGAATATTTTAAATTTGATCATGGTGACATACACTTTGAAGAATTGAACTCGGAGATTATAAGATATGATATAGATAATAAGAAGCATTATAAATATGATTTTATTCTATTTAGTCGAAGAAAATGTATAGAGTTTAATGGTGATTATTGGCATTGTAACCCATGTAAATATAATGAAGATTACATGCATCCAATAATGAATCTAAGCGCAAAAGATATTTGGGATAAAGATGTTATGAAAATAGAATGGTTGAGTAATAGAGACTATGATGTTCTTATTATATGGGAATCTGAATACAAAAAAAATCCACAACAAACTTTAGAAAAATGTATAAAATTTATTAATGATTAATTTAGAAGAAATAGAATTTGAACATATCGATGGTGATTCACTGTTGGATGGTAAATATGAAAGACCTTTGTATGATAAGTTTATAGAGGCATATGAGGTAAAGAATCTACAAGTTGAGACTCCAAATGGTTGGGTTGATATTGAGGGTATAGGCAAGACTATTGAATTTGATGAGTATGAAATCAAGACATCAGGTGGTAAACTTCTAATATGTGCGGATAAACATCTATTATATAGATGTGATAATATAGACTTTATTTCGAAAAGATGCGACTTGACAGAATTATATTGTTATGATTTAGAGGTTGGGAATTTTATTATGACAAAAGATGGCCCAGAGATGTTAATGGAGATATCACAGACAGGTAATAAATCACATATGTATGACTTACAGCTATCAGAAGGTTCAAATAAGCAGTATTATACAAATGATATACTAAGTCACAACTCATTGTGGATGCAAAACTTTTCGGTAAGAGCTGCTGATCTAGGGTATAATGTTTTATACATCACACTTGAAATGAGTGAGCGTAAAGTTATGAAGAGAATAGGTGCAATGAGATTGAAAATACCTATAAATGACTACGATGTAATATCAAAAGATGTTGATTTAATAAGAAGAAAGATTGATAATCTCAAAAGAGCTAATAGTGGGGATGATCTTTTTGATAAGAAGAAACCTGGTAAGATTATAGCTAAGTTCTGGGCAGCGGGTACAACAACTATTAATGAGTTTGAGAATTATCTTACTAAGATGAAAGAAAAGAAAGGTATTAAATTTGACTTAATTGTGGTTGATTATATTACCCTAATTGCGCCATTAAAAGGACCTGGTAGTGATAACCTTTATACAAAGGGTAAACAACTAGCGGAAGGACTTAGAGCGATAGCTGCGAAACATAGTTGTCCAGTAGTTACTGGTATACAGGTTGCTAAGGATGCGTGGAATGCGGCTGATATAACATTGGAGAGTATACCTGAGAGTAAGGCAATCGCTGAAACATCAGATACATTCTTTGCTATCATTCGTACAGAGGATATGAAGAGACAGAATTTATTTCGGTTTAAACTCTTAAAGCAAAGAGATGGTGATTTCTTGAAATCACAAGTTAGAATAAACTTGAATCCAACATATTTGACATTAGAAAATGATGTGTTTCTGGATAGTGTTTAAAATCCAGTATTTGGTAGATCTATAAATGTTCTAACATTTGTGCAGTTAGAATATGTCCCATTAAATACATTCAATGTTCTTCCACCAGAACAATCTATATCTTGAATATTTAGGTTTCCAACATAGCAAAAGGTATTATAATAAATAGCCAATTTAGCTTTTGATCCCGGGGTTGATGACTTTAACACAGCCCTTGCATTTGGATTACAATTTGGTGATGAAATATAACCGACACTAGAAGTGTTTCCAACATAGTAAGTATTACCACTTTTTAGAGTAAGTGATGTTGCATCATTTTGTACAATGTTCATGGTTTTTGTGTATATACTACCAGTTCCCAATATCGTAGCATTATATCCAGTTTCTATAAATAAATCATTACAAGTTAAATTTGAGTTTAGTGTTAATGTTATATTTGATGTTTGTGCAACACCCGACCCAAAAACAAAGAATTTCCAGTATATACCAGCATCAGAATATGGTATATTGAACGTTCCTCCAAGTGCAGTTGAGTTATAAATATATAACCCATTATGATATGTTGTATCGATAGTACCTGAAGTGTGTGTGAATGATGCTGTATATGTTGTACCTGAAATTACAACTGATATTAATCCTAGATAAATACCTAATGTTACAGTACTACTAGTTGCAGATATGATAAGTGGACTTCCTATTCCATAGTTTCCAGTTGAGAAGAAACAATTACCATTTATATTCCATGTGGTTGTTCCAATGGCATATACATTCATAGTTAAAGAACCTCTTACATTAAAGTTATGATTTAGAAATCGAATATAAAACGAGCCGTTGTTTGTTATATCAAGGTCACCAATAGCACTAATCGAGTTAGTAGCACCACTAATATTTCCGGAGTTATATACAAACCAGTCATCATATAGTGTTACATCAACTACTGTATTGGTTGAAAAATTATTCACTATTTTTAATTTTCTAGTCCATATTGTGTTATTAGATCTTATTGTTGTATTAAATGACAACCCTAAAGCTAATCCATAGTTTCCGGATTGTGTAAATCCACTATCAAGTGTTATTGATGTTATATTTGATGTTGGTGTGACACTTAGAGTCGCCCCAAAGTTAATTGTGCTTTTATAGTTTGTAAAGTCTATAGAACCACATACCGAGGGAGTGTTTATGGTTAAAGGACCTGATGAAGTTGAGAATACAATCGAATCAGATACTCCTGGTATAGATCCACTAACCCATGATTGAGTTGAGCTCCAATTTCCTCCGGTATTACTTACTGTTGCTATTGCCATATTAATTTCCTACTGTTATTAAGTCCGAATAACATACTATATTTTTTGTATTTTGGAATGATCTGGCATCATAAAAGGAAAAGTTTGGACTCCAAATAACCATCTTTCTACCATTAGAGGCATTTATATCTACGAAACTCATATTCATAGCATTACAAGATGCCCCATAACTTAGAACAAAGTTAGACTGAGTACCTGATGAGCTAGACTTTACGGTCGTGTATAATGTATTGAAGTTAAATCCGATAGTTCCAGGCATATTCATATTTGAAAAGTTACTTGTAAATGAATATGTCTTTCCTGCCGCAAATGTATGTGACTGTGAAGCCGAACTTAAAATAGAAAATGTTCCAGTTGTAAACCCATTTCCTGACAATGTTGTGTTGGAGCTAGCTGCTATATAAAATGTACTGAATGTCCATGTATCTACAAATGTAAATGTATTATTTCCACTTACGGTAAAAGGTGTATTCCAATATGATCCATTTGATGTCATACTAGCAGTGGCATTTACAATTAAACTATATGTACCAGATTGTGTAAATCCGGTTGCTAGGGTAACATTACCCGAAACACTTAACGTGTTATTAAACGTAATTGTGTTTCTATAATTAGAAAAGTTTATAGAAGCACATGATGAACTAACATTTACTACCAATGGCCCTGATGTTGCAACAAATGTAACTGAGTCACTAACAGCAGGTACTACTCCGCTTACCCATGATGAGGTACCGTTCCAATTTCCACCTGTATTACTAACCGTTCCCGTCGCCATATCATGTAATATTTATCTATTTTTACTTATGATTTTATAACTTTTTATATAGATAACATATAAGATATATATTAAATGTTAAACACCCCTTTAATACCTCTATATACTACAAATAGTGTTTATAAAAACAAAACATAAATATATTTGGTGATATAATAAAAAAATAACCCCATGAATGGACATTGAACAAAAAGTTGATAAAGAATTTATCGACGGGCAAACCGAGGAAACTTCTGAAATAGATATTGAAAATATAAATGATGATATTAACGATGATATCGATGATGTTATTGAAGTTGAGGATGATGATATTGTTTTCGATATCAAGGATGATAAAACAGAAGAAGTTGATGATATCGAAACAATTGATGACATTGTTGAAGATGTGAATGATATTGTTCTATCTAAACACACAATAGAAGGTAAGCATAGTCTAAAGTATGACTCTATCTTCAAAGGAAAAAAAGAAGAGAATAATGAGAATATAGATTTCGATGTTATGGTTTCAAATGAGAAATTTGAAGTGGATAAATCATCTATGTATTGGTTTGAATCGATTGATAATGAAAACTATATTAAAGAAAAGCTAGTTAAGGAAAAGGTATACGATGTTTTATCTGAACATACTGATATAAACTTTCTGAATAATAGAAGAAAACCTTCAAGGTCAGACTTTAACCACTACTACTATCTGCTAAAAACACACCTTAAAAATGAGAACTTCACTAATATTGAGATATTTAATGAGCTATCAGTTTACTTCTCTGATAATTTATTTAACATGTTTAAGTTATTAGATAATAAGTGGAGAAACTTAATAATTAGTGAACTACAAGACCACATTGGTAAGAATATTTACTCAGATGAATTAATACCTAGAAATATACACCAAGGTACTGAAATTGAGTTTGAGTTGGTGGATGCTGAATATGATATAAAGATTATAACAGGTGTTGTGATAGAGGCTGACTATTTATTATTTGAATATAAAGTTGACTCATATGAAAATATTTATCATGTTAAAATGAAAGATATTACAAAAATTTTAAACAACAGTAAGTTCAAGTATAATCTCAATAAATTGAATAATATAGATTTTTTATAAAAAAACAAGGATTTTTCAATCATAAAAAATCCCTCTTTTTTGAGGTTATATAAATTAAACTATTTATATAAACAATATATAAAAATCACACTAAATAAAAATAAATAAAAAAAATGGAAAACATGGAAAAGAATGTAATTGATTTTATGGAAGATGAAATAGATATCGCTCCTAAATATTACTCAATTAACCAGGTGATGGAATCAGCATTAGAGTATTTTAATGACGATAGACTAGCAGCTGAAGTTTGGGTAAATAAATATGCACTTAAAGATTCACACGGTAATTATTATGAGAGAACACCTGATGATATGCACCGAAGAATCTCAAAAGAATTTGCGAGAGTTGAAGCTAAGTACCCAAATGCTTTAGAGGAAGATGAAATTTATAGTTTGATTAAAGGATTTAAATATATCGTGCCGCAAGGTAGTCCAATGGCGGGCATCGGTAATGATTTTCAAATAACATCATTATCAAATTGTTTCGTTATTGGAAATGATAGCGACTCTGACTCATATGGTGGAATAATGAAATTGGATCAAGAATTAGTTCAATTAATGAAACGTAGAGCAGGTGTAGGATTAGATCTATCGTTTATCCGACCAGCTGGAACTCCAGTAAAAAACTCAGCACTTACATCAACTGGTGTAGTTCCATATATGGAACGTTTTTCAAATTCTACAAGAGAAGTAGCACAAGATGGTCGAAGAGGAGCCTTAATGGAATCTATTTCTATTATTCACCCTGATTCTGAGAAATTTATCGATGCTAAAATGGATGAAAGTAAAGTTACTGGTGCTAATATCTCAATTAGATTATCAGATGAATTTATGAAATCGGCAATTAATGGTGAGGAATTTACACAGCAATTTCCAATTGACTCACCAACACCTGCGGTATCTAAGAAAATTGATGCAAATAAATTATGGAATAAAGTTATTCATAATGCTTGGAAAAGAGCTGAGCCGGGTATTCTTTACTGGGACACTATTATTAGAGAATCAATACCAGACTGTTATGCAGATCTTGGTTTCAAAACTGTAAGCACCAATCCATGTATATCTGGAGACACATTAATTGCAGTAGCAGATGGTAGAAATGCGGTTAGTATTAAACAGCTAACTATGGAGGGTAAAGATGTTCCACTTTATTCTACTGATATAAACGGTCAAATACAAATTAAATATGGGAGAAATCCAAGAAAAACAGGTGATAAAAAGGAAGTTTGGAAACTAACACTTGATGATGGATCAATTTTAATCGCAACCCCTGATCATAAAATTTATCTTAAAAACAATACATATAGAGAGTTAAAAGACTTAATTAAGGGGGATTCAATTTCACCATTTTATTCATATGATTCTAATGGATATAGACAAATATCTAGTTGTGGTAAACGTATGATTGGTGGTTCACATAGGAACAGAAGGCAATATAGAGTAATACATGAGTTTCATAAAGGTTCTGATATTGACTATAAGAAATTTGCAATACATCATATTGACTTCAATAAATGTAATGATAATATAGACAATTTACAATTAATGCCTTTTGATGATCATACTGAGCTACATGCTGCTAGAATGAGAGGTGACAAAAATCCATACTTTAAGTTTAGTGATGAACAAAAGTTCAAATTCGCATCCCACCCGGGTGATAAAAATCCAAAGTATATTGATATATCAAATGATGATATACTTAAACAAGCTAAAATATTATTTGATAGGGATGGTAAAATAACATCACGATCTTGGATGAAGTATGCTAAGGAAAATAATTTACCACAATCATTATGGAACGAATTTAGATTTAAGAACTTTGCAAATTTTAAGAATCAAGTTGCGAATAATCATAAAGTTGAGAGCGTTGAGTTTCATGGATATGAAGATGTTTATAATATTACAGTTGATGATAACCACAACTATAATATAATCACAAAGACTGAAGATGACAACTATATCACTTCAAGTGGTATATGTGTGAAAAATTGTGGTGAAATTACACTTTGTTCAAATGATTCTTGTAGATTATTAGTATTGAATTTATACTCTTATGTAGAGAATCCATTTGCAGAAAATTCGAAATTTAATTTCGATCTATTTAAAAGTCATGCTAAGATTGCACAACGATTAATGGATGATTTAATCGACTTGGAATTAGAAAAAGTTGATAAGATAATCGAGAAGATTAAAAATGATCCAGAAGATATTGAAGTAAAACACGCTGAGTTAAACTTGTGGTTAAACATCAAGAAGAAATGTATTCAAGGTAGAAGAACTGGATTAGGTATAACTGGTGAAGGTGATATGATTGCTGCTTTAGGATTAACCTATGGTACTGATGAGAGTAACATCTTTGCAGAAGAAGTTGCTAGATTGTTAAAGCTATCTGCATATGAGTCATCTGTTGATTTAGCACAAGAAAGAGGAGCATTCCCATTATATGATGCAAAGAGAGAGGAAAATAATCCATTCTTATTAAGAATTAAAGATGAATCACCTGTGCTATATGAAAGAATGTTAAAGTATGGTAGAAGAAACATTGCTTTATTAACAATCGCTCCAACTGGTTCTGTAAGTATTTTAACTCAAACAACATCTGGTGTTGAGCCTGCTTTCCTAATTTCTTATATGAGAAGAAAGAAAATCAACCCAAATGATAAGAGTGTAAGAGTTGACTTTAAAGATAGCGTTGGTGACTGTTGGCAAGAATATCCTGTTTTCCATCATAAATTCTTGGATTACTTAAAAGTAAAACAATATGATATTACTGAAGTCATGAATATGAGTAAAGAAGAAATTGCTGAAATAATCAAAAATTCTCCTTATCATAAAGCTACTTCTAACGATGTTGATTGGGTTAAAAAGGTAGAGATGCAAGGTTTATTACAAAAGCATGTTGATCACTCAATTTCAGTTACCGTTAATCTACCAAATGATGTTACTGAAGAAGTTGTTTCCAAAGTTTATCAAACAGGATGGGAAAGTGGATGTAAAGGAATTACAGTTTATAGAGATGGTTCAAGAAGCGGTGTTTTAGTTAGTGAGCCTGCTAAGAAAGAAGATGAGTTTCATTACCATAATGCACCAAAAAGACCAAAAGAACTACCTTGTGACGTATTTCATATTACTGCTAAGGGTAAGAAATGGACCATTGTTGTTGGACTATATGACGGCAAACCATATGAGTGTTTTGGTATCGAGCATGATGCTACCGAAGTTCCAGAAACATTTAAGAAGGGGACTCTTCTTAAAGAAGGTAGAGGAGCTTACATACTCAAAAATGACAAGTACTCTATAGCTGATGTTGCATCAAACATGACTGATGAGGAAGAAGCATTGACGCGTATGATATCAACTGCGTTAAGACATGGTTCATCAATTGACTTTATTGTTGATCAATTGAATAAGTCTCAAGGAACAGTTGTTAGTTACAACAAAGCAATCGCTAGAGTTCTATCTAAGTATGCTAAAGTATTAGATAAAAATAAAGGAGCGTGTGATAGTTGCGGTGGAACAAATGTTTCTTATGAAGAAGGTTGTTTTAAGTGTTATGACTGCTCTTTTAGCAAATGTTCGAGTTAAAAATTAAAAAACCCCATAATTCATTATGGGGTTTTTTTTATATAAATGACTTATTTTCAATTATCATCTTAGTGTGTGTTATATGATCAATGGTAACTCCAAAATCATTTTGAACCTGAGTTTGTAAAAATGGCAGAATATAATTCTCCTGGAAGTTGATTTTATAATTACTTGGTATTTTCTTATATAATGTCTCTAATATGATGGGAACATAATTTTCATTTACTTCTCTATTCCAATTTTCAACATACTTGTACTTTAACAAAAAGTGTATAAAGGTTCTATAATTCTCACCTATATCATCCCATCTTGATTCAAATGAATTTAAATAGTATGGGTCAGCTATCTTCCTAACCTTCTCTACATCACTCTGAAATTTATTATGCTTCTCCATAGCACCAGATGGTATCATATCTCTTATACATATCCATTTAAATAGATTACCAAAAACTTGCTTTTGCCAAAACTTTCTTATAGTTGCTGTGGTTGAGTATGAATACACCTCATGAATAACAGATGATAATATCATAGCGGGTTCTGTATATTTAGATACTTCTTCAATAACCTCATTCCAGTCACTCGTCAATAAGCAATCATCACCTATCTTCTTTCGTGCATTAACCAACATATTCTTATCTAAGTCGTAACCAACTAATCTAATATTTGGGTTCATTCCTTTAATCTTCGAGAGTATTGTACCGTCAGCACATCCAAAATCAACGATAATATCCGGATTAACCATTGTCATGAAGAATAGCTTATCAGCAGCGCCTAACTCCATACCATCAAAGTATTTTTCTATATCATCAATAGGTATCGAACCAACTGATTCTAAATATTTTTGCCAATTAAATAATCTCATAAAACTTAATATAAATTACTATTTATAATATATATTAAAAAATTATAATCATAAATGGGCTTATTTGAAGTTATACAAGGTTTACTAATAGGGACTAGAGTTATCGATACAAAAGATTTACCATCACAGGGTGTATTCTATAAAGATGACTTCAATATAAAAATTAAAAAGGCGGACATTGGTGATATCATTGAATACGAGCATAAGTTCAATAAGAATGATTTACTATCATCAATAGAGTGTATAAAGAATGTCGTTGCTAATACTACAATTATGAGTAAGGGGTATACCTATGATGATATCAAAAGTGTCGATATAATATTTGTATTTCTGGAAATAGTTAAGTTTACGACAGGAAGAGACTTATTAGTTTCATATATAAATGGTGAAGGTAATGAGTGCTTTATAACTTTTGACACAGAACATTTTAAATATTATGACTTCTCTCAGATTGAAAAATACTATGATTATGAAACTAGAGAGTATGTTGTTGATGATTATAGATTTTCACTACCATCAATTGGTGTTGAATCATCACTAACTAATTATTTATTTAGTAAGAGTGCAAGTGATGAGATAACAAAACTAAATAAAATGTCTTATGATTTTATGTACTTCTTAGGATATAAGACATCATTAACTTTTTATGAGATTGATAATCTTATACAGATATTTAATTTTGATTTAGATGAATGTGAGATAAAAAGAGTATCGGCTATTGTGAATATGTTCTCTGGAATTGTTAGTTATACACTATTGGATGGAAATACAACAATTGATATAAAGTCAAAACTTAATCTACAAGATATTTGGAAGCCTTAATCAGGTACTATAAAGTAATGTGTGATTGTCCATGCACTATTGCCAATTTCGCTAATACCGCTTGATGTTAGATTGGACTCCCTTTCTATTCTAGAGATGCATTTTTATACTCATCATTCGTAGAACTATTCAACTTAATAACGGACAATCCCCAGTTTGAAGAGAATTCATTGTCTTTTGGTATTAACTCTACTCGGATACATCTCTTAGGATAGATGTCGGTTTTATGTTTTTTAGCCATCTCAATTAAATCAGGCATCATTTTATCATCTACAAATCCGTTATTTACCAGATATCCATCATCCAATACCATATTTAGATGATAATCATCACAAAAATATGCTAGATTATCATCAATGATATCGTTATATTTATCGGAAAGACTCTCATTATATTTTCTTAAATATCTCATGGGAAACATGTTTTATGTTATATATAAAATATGACAAATCAAATTATACATGCTAATTGTTTTGATATACTACCTCAGATTAAATCAAAATCGATTGACTTGATTATCACAGATCCACCATATAACATTTCAAGATATTCATATTTTAATATTAAAGATGGTAATCCCAAATTCGACAAAATATCAATTGATTTTGGTGAATGGGATAAAGATATTATTGATTTGGATATCCTGTTTAAGCATTATAAAAGGATTGTAAGATTAGGAGGAACTGTAATCATATTCTATGATGTATGGAAGTGCAATGATATAAAGGAGGTCGCATCTAAGTATGGCTTCAAACAACCGCGCGTTTGTCAATGGGTTAAGACAAATCCAGTTCCTATAAACTCAAGAGCGAACTACCTTTCAAATTCAACCGAGTTTTTCTTCACCTTTGTTAGATCAAAAAAACCAACTTTTAATTCAGTTTATGATAAGGGTATATATAATTACCCAATTTGTCATGGTAAAGAAAGAACTGATCATCCCACACAAAAGCCGCTTGCTTTAATTAAAGACTTAATAACGAAACATTCAAATCCCGGTGATAGTATCTTAGATACATTTGGTGGATCTGGCACAACAGCAGTTGCATGCAAGGAATTAGATAGAAATTATACTCTAATAGAGATGGATGAGAGCTACTATGATATATCTATCTCACGCATTAGTATCTAAAATAGGTATAGCGATTTTAATATATACAATAAAATTATATATTCTGATGTTAACATATAGTATAAACGATGGTACAGTAACAAGCTCATCAAATTTAGGTAGTATTAGTGATGTATTAACTCAGTTACCTGATAACACAACACATTTAATATCACCATCTGATGTTAGAAATGCCATATACACAATGTGGAATAATGCTGGTGTATTAAAACAAACAAGTATTTCTGCTTCCAATATTGAATATATTGGATTTGATCATAGTATGACTGGGTTAAGCTTAAAGGAAAAAATACTTTTAGGTAAAAGACAATACAATGGTAGAGATACAATGACGGATAGCTTATTAAATGGAGCTTCTGACTTATTTATATTTAATAATAAAAGTGATAGTGATAATCAGTATTCAACTAGAATATCAATATTATCTGGAACAAATTCTAGTATATATGATTATGCACCATACATCGAATCATTATATGTTATTGGAACTAGTTCAATTTACCAAGATCTTAATTTAATAAATCCTGAAGGAAATATTAACTTAATAAGTACTCTACAAAATGTATCCATAAATAATTTAATACTACCTAGTATAGCAGATAATGCTACCGCATCAAACGGATATGTTCTAAGGTATTATACCGATGGAACATACTCATATGCTAAATGGTATGAAGAAGCAGCATTAGCTCTAACAAATATTACATCAGATACTACTATAACATTAACTGCACCAAGTGTCATTATAAATGGACATGATATGGAATATACAAACTCCACACCAACACCAGCTACATTGGGTGGTGTATTAGCTGGCTCAACATTTAGTAAGGTTGCACTAGTTGATATGCTTACAAGACTACTATACCCATATATACCTGCAACAGATATAGTTACACTATTGGCTACAGTAGTGACATCAAACTCTATGGTTGGATACGGAACATCAAATTTAATAGTTGAGAAGGCTAGTATGACATCAACTGCTTATACTTATAATATAACTAAGGGTACTTATCAAGTGCAGACTATAGTAAGTATTCCAGCAGGATCTGATTCAAGCACAAAGCCAGAAACATATAGATTAGTAGGGACATCATCAGTTCCAGTTCCAGTAGTGGATACTAACTATACTATTGTTGTTACTGATGGCACTCAATCAACTACTACGACAGCGGCATTAAAAATCGTTTATCCATATTTTTATGGAGCTACGACATCTGTTATATCTACTTCGGGTATAACAACATTACTAACAAAGATAACACAGGTTAAGAATAACAACACCATAACATGGTCAGGAAACTCAGTTCATCTTTATTATGCTTATCCTAGTGTATATCCGGATTTAACTAGAATAGTGGAATCAACTACTGGATATAATTTCATAGATGCGTTTACCCAAACAATAGTAACTGTGAGTAGTTCTCTTCCAGTTTGGTCAACTACTTATAAAGTATATACATATACTGCGGGTAGTGGTGTGTGTGATGTTACTAACACTAATAATTCAACATGGACTTTTATCCACTAAAAAAAAAATTAAAAAATGTCAGTTAATATAGTAGATAATTTTAATCTAAACTCAGAATTACCGATAGATAAGAGAATCATAGCATCAAACTCTACAGTAAGGGATGCTATTAGATACAAATATGATGGATTGAAGGTTTTCTTATTAGATACCAGAGAGACATGGGTTTGGAATAAGTCGACCGCAACATGGGAAACTGAATCCAATATTGGTAGTGGAACACCAAATCGTGTCGTTAAATGGAATAATAGTGGGTCTAGTTTATCACACACCTCAATGTCATCAACACCACAGAGTGTGAATGAAATAAATCAAAAGGTTGGAATAGGAACTGATGCTAAAGAAGCTTTTCAGGTTGATGGTAATTATTCAGCGAGTTATTCAACAAGTGTATTTGGTACATCATCTCAACCATTTGTAATTCATAAAGGAGCATCTACTATTTTGGGTGATAACTGGTGGTTACAACCTGGAGTAGGTAATAGAGCTTTTGACACAAAATTTGCATCAAGTACAATAAAGTTTAATAAAGGCGGATTTGTATTTAGTGGAAGAACAGCATCTACAATAGAATCTTATTTGAATACATTACTTACTATTAATAGCGATTCTTCGATTACATTTAGTCCGGTGACACAACCAATTGGTGCTACTAATGGAGTGGCATATTTTGATGTTAATACTGGTAAGTTCAATTTTAGAGAGAGTGATGTTTGGAAACAATTAGCATCTATGTCATTGCAACAAGTTACAACAGTTGGTAACACAAGTTCAAACTCAATATGGTTAACAGGGACAGGATCAAATGGCTTGAAGTTAGGTGAGTATGGATCAACATATAGTGCATTAATAACAACCAGTGATAATAAAAGTCTTGATATATACTTCAACCCTATAAATAGTACCTCAAAAATATCATTTAAGACAGTTACTGATAAGACATACGGAAGTATTTCTCCTGTGGTTAGTAATGAGATGGCATATTTCTCAGTGTTGACGGAAGAGCCTTATATACTGCACACAAAATTCCAACTTGGAAATGATACCTCGCTAGTACAATCTGGTTTTCAGAATGGCTATGAGGTTGATTCTAGTTCAGGTATGTTTATTAGTAAAAGTGATGGATATTCTATTTATAAGTCATATGTATATGCAAACAGTACTCTTACTAGTGATGTATATCTATATCTTCCGGATGGAACAAGTGGAACTAATTTAGTATCATCTGTTAATGGTATTACTGCATCAAGTAATGGTGATATAGTGATTAGTTCTGGATCCGGTGCTACTGGTCCACTTGGTCCAAACTCATTAATTTTTAAGAAGTTAAGTGGTGATGCGGGAGGTCTTTCAGCAAGCGGAATTTGGACATCTGATGGTCCATTTGATTCTTTAACAGAGATATATATATCAAAGACATCTTACTTAGGATATAGTGGGTTAACTGCGTCATATCAAAATGCTGATACATGGCTACAAGGAATCTCTGTCGGATCAGTAATACAAGTAGTGAATATGAGTGATTATACAAGCTTTACAATATGTGTCGTGGATAGTATAAATCTGCATGATCAGTATGTTAAGTTTAATGTAAGTGTCTTATCTGGAAATGGAACATATGTTGAACATGGATATAACTCTATATCATATGTTACTTCACTTAACTTAAGACCAAGATCATCAGTTATTAGATTATCACAATCGGGAACATCCGCTCCTACAGTTGATTATATACTCTTAGATCAATTAAACTTAGGTAGTATATCAACTTCCTATGATGGTGTTGGTATATATTCAGTTAACTTTACGTCTTTTACTATGTCAATTGCTCAACAATCATACTGCACTGCTAATCTTATAAAAAATAATGATTATTTAAGGGATTCGGTTGTTATAATTGATGGATCGTCTATACACATACATTGTAAAGATTATGATGGATCATTTTTGAATGGTGTTTTATATAGTACTGCTTTGGAGATAAAATATTATGGATAGTAAATATTAATTAGACTTAACAAACCAATAATTAAAGTAAATAAAGTTATCATTAACTAAGTTAAAATAGTCATTATCAAACATAATGACTATTTTATTATCATATGATCTAACAACTTCAATTTCGTCACCTTTAGTTAGCTTTTCTATTCTACCTGTATTTACATTATAACAAAATGCTTCATCATTGAGTAATTTATATTTACCATCTTCTGGTGTTAACCATTTCTTAAGTATCTTAATAACCAATCCTTTGATTTTAATAATCCATTCCTTGGTTAATGTCAGATCAGCATCTTTAAATACTTCTGATATGAACTCAGCGTTACCTGTAATATCTTCAACAACTCCCCAAAACTCCTCCTCTTTAATAACAAAAGATATATAAACATCATATCTAATATCAGTCTTAGAAATTCTTAAAATCTTCATTGCAGTTATATTCTGATCTTCTAATGTCAATCTTGATTTAAGCATTGTGAATTGTGGTGTGTTGGATAAAGCATTTAATAATCCACTCAACTTTGAAGTTGCTGCTCTAATAGCATCTTCATGCTTATCGAAAGCATTTATTGATAATTGTGGGTCAGCTACATTCGGCATCATACCACCACTATCTGGGTTCATTCTCTGAAGATTAAACTCTGTCATTTCAAACATTTTACCGAACTCTTCAAAGTTGGCTATTTTATTATTATTTGGTTTCATATTTTAATATATATTAAAAATCAATAATTAAAAAATGAGAATTCTTAAATTTAATGAATCCGAAGAAATAGTAAATATATCACCAGAAAGAGTTACTGAAATAATAAACGAGATATCACCAATGATATCTGATATAGATGGTAAGGCTAAGGTTTTAAATGGTCTTCTGAGTGAGTTAGAGAACTTTAAAAGTGGTTCGAAAAAGAATAACAATCAAATTGATGATGCAATAATTAACTTAGACTCTATAAAGTCTAAGTTAGATGAAACAACTTCTCTATTGGATAGAGTGATTGAAACGCTTAATGATTACAATGAGAATGGATCGAAATTTTTGTATTAAAAATATTTAATATATAGATAATGAAGAAATTTACAAAGCTTGTTGAGAATGTTGAATCCATTAAGTACTTTAGGGCTAAATGTGAGATAGACTTAACAATCAAAGCATCAAGTCAGGGCGAGGCATCATATATTACTGACTTAGAACTATCTTCTGTTAAGCATCAATCTGGATACGTTATATCAGATATTCAAGAAACAACCGAGGATGAGTATAATACTCTGACAGAGAGTTATGGTATTGGGGTTCAAGGGCAAGAAGAATTAAGCGATGAGGAAAAAGTATTAAAATCTTGGGAGGCTGAGTTTGGTGATAGAATGCCCACCGCTACTGAGAAATTAGAATTTTATCATCAATTAAGAAGTATAGGCATTGATGGTATATTAATACTTGATATATTAAAAGGTAAATTATAAAAAATAAATAAAAACTATGAAAAAGTTTTCAGAATTTAAACCAATTAGAAGAATCTACGAACAAGAGATAACACTTCAAAATAAAAATGAAGAGGAAACTGATACAGAAAGTACACAACAAACCGATAGCCAACAAATAGTTGTTACTGCTAATGTTCAGTCTTCTCCACAATCTGCACAACCTCAAGAAACACAAACGACCGAGGAGGAAAAGGTTGAGACAACAAAGATTGAACCAGTTAAGTTATTCTCAAAGTTATTCGAATCAAGGGAAATGGCACACGTTTATCATTTATCAGTTAAGGGTGATCCGGGTTCTCATGCAGCACATATTGCGCTAAATGAATATTATGAAGGTGTTTTAGAACTCATTGATATGATATTGGAAGTTTATCAAGGACAATATGGTATAGTCGAAGATTATGAGACAATTGATACGTCAGGTGTTAAGTCTAAGGAAAAGATATCTTACTTCGAGGAGTTAGCTAAATTTATAAAAGAAGGAAGAAAATGTATTAATATTGAAGATACTCATTTGCATAACATCATTGATGAAATTGTAGGATTAGTATATAGAACATTATATAAATTAAAATATACAAGATAAATGTCTATAATATACAAAACAACTTGCTTGATTAATAATAAAGTTTATATAGGACAATCAAAATATAATAAAAAATCATATTTAGGGTCTGGTAAACTTATATTAAAATCAATTAATAAATACGGTAAGGATAATTTTATAAAAGAAGTTTTAATTGAAGGTGATTTATCAAAAGAAGAACTTGATTTGCTAGAAATAAAATATATTTATGAGTATAATTCTACCGATGATAGTATTGGTTATAATATAGAAAATGGTGGGAATGGTAATAGCTATTTACAAAATATCAAAATATCAGAATCTAATGAAGGTAGATTTGTATCAGAAGAAACTAAAAGTAAAATGTCAAAGGCTAAATTAGGTAAAAAAGCATCAGACGAAACTAAAAGTAATTTATCAAAATCAAAAATTGGTAATAAAAATAGAAAGGGTAAATCTCACTCAGATGAGTATAGAAATAAAATATCCGAAGGTGTTAGAAAATATTATAGTGATGAGAATAGTAAGACTAAGGCTAAAGAGATTGCCAAAAAAAGATATGATGATGGTAAATGCCCAGGTATAAGTAAGGAAATTCAACCTTATGCTACTGAATGTGCAAGATTAGTTAATAGTAAAAGTACTATAGTTATAAATATTGATACAAATGAGAAGTTGGAGTTTATATCATTAAATGAGTGTAGATTATATTTTAATATAAAAGGTAATTCACAAATATTAAATTGTATTAAAAATAATAAAATATATAAAAAGAAATATTTAATTAGTTATAAAAATAAATACAAATAAGATGAATCATATAAAGGAATATAACCATTTTACTAATGAGGCTTTAGGAATTGCAGATCCAACATTGTATTATGTGGATATCTGTAAGACTAAGGCTTGGGATACAATAATGCTTACTATACAAGATTATATGAAAGTAAATACAAAGTATGAGGCACAACTTGTTATTCCGTATCAAGAATTTAGGAAACATGTTACTGACTGGAATATGTTTACTTACTTTCCTGTTTCCCAAATTTTATTAGATGTGACTGTTGAGAAAAAGCCAGTTGATAAAGTTAAATCATCTAAAATGGGTACTGAGATAAGATATGAGGTTCCTTTTAAAGTAACTGCATATGCTTCTCCTTTTGCTAGAGGTAGAGAACGTGCCGCGACTAGAATTATGGATCCAATAAGACAAAATACCGACCATAGTTTATCATTACATATTGGTATTGATTTGGTTTTTTCAGATAATCTTAATCTTGATAGACATAGTAATAGACTTCAGTTAGAAGTTGAAAGTACAATTCTACATGAACTTAATCACTTATATGAGTATTATTGTAGAAAAATGAAAGGTTCCGGTAATATGGATCTAGCTCTAACATGGGCAGTAGTTGGTGATAATAGATATAGAAGAAAGAAGGAATTATACGATTATTGGTATAGAAACTTTACCTATTTTATCTATTTAGCTGAGCCTCATGAAATAAGAGCATGGGTACAAGAGTCAAAATCTCATGTAGATAAATTAGATTATAAATCTTTCCAAAAAACAAGGATGTATGTAACTCCTAAATATATGAAAGAGTGGGATTATAATACCTTTGTTTCCGATTTTAATAAATTATGTGATAAGATTAATCCAGCTTATAATGATACTTATATTGATATCTTAATTGC
>Ga0114964_10000929_pt1 | contig 21699 bp, 11 predicted proteins | sample C_131016_MF_Meta_FD_92638 | JGI IMG/M metagenome (GOLD analysis project Ga0114964, IMG submission 92638) | Freshwater microbial communities from Lake Croche, Canada to study carbon cycling - C_131016_MF_MetaG | ecosystem: Environmental > Aquatic > Freshwater > Lake | place: Lake Croche, Canada...
AAGGCCCGGAGGGGCTCGAGTAGGTAAGGCCCGGAGGGGCTCGAGTAGAGGATGCCCGACTTCACTGCTCCTTCTTGACAACTAGCCGAAACATTCAAGAAACCTTGCACCAATAGGATTAAGGCATGTCTGGAATCTCACGCGATGATGTAGCGCACCTTGCAGGTCTTGCGCGCATCGACATCCCTGAAGAACAACTTGATCACTATGCCAAGCAGCTAGATGCAATTTTGGATGCTGTTGCCCAAATTTCCCAGGCAGATACCGCTGATGTGCCGGCTATGAGCCATCCGATTCCGATGACCAATGTCTTCCGCGAGGACATCCCATCACCTTCACTCGGTCAAGCCGATGCACTTGCTGGCGCACCTGCTGTGGAAGATGCTCGCTTCCGTGTGCCACGTATTTTGGATCAGGAGTAGACCATGACTGAACTGATTCGCATGAATGCATCAGACCTTGTGGATGCAATGAACTCTGGAGATGTCTCCTCAGTAGAAATTACTCAGGCTTATCTCGATCGCATTGCTGCAGTTGATGGCGATGTGCATGCGTTCTTGCATGTTGATGCAGCTGGCGCTCTTGGGGCCGCTGCTGATGTCGATGCCAAGCGTTCAGCCGGTGAAGCACAATCAGTCTTGGCTGGTGTGCCGCTTGGTTTGAAGGACATCTTGGCCACCAGAGGTTTGCCGACCACATGTGGCTCAAAGATTCTTGAAAATTGGATTCCGCCTTACGATGCAACGGTTGTCAGCAAGTTGCGTCAGGCTGGCATTCCGATTCTTGGCAAGACAAACATGGATGAATTCGCGATGGGTTCATCGACTGAGCATTCTGCTTATGGTCCAACGCATAATCCATGGGATTTGGAGCGCATTCCAGGCGGTTCGGGCGGCGGCTCATCTGCTTGTCTTGCAGCCTTCGAAGCGCCTCTTGCAATTGGTACGGACACTGGCGGATCAATTCGCCAGCCAGCTGCTGTCACCGGAACTGTTGGAGTTAAGCCAACCTACGGTGGAGTGAGTCGCTACGGAGCTGTTGCTCTGGCATCTTCACTAGATCAGATCGGTCCTTGTGCACGCACCGTTCTAGACACCGCGCTTTTACACAGCGTCATCGCTGGTTATGACCCGATGGATTCCACCTCGATCAACTCCCCAGTGCCTGCAGTTGTCGAAGCGGCTCGCCGTGGCGATGTGCAGGGAATGAAGATTGGTATCGTCCGCGAAATCGGTGGCGAAGGTTTCCAGGCTGGTGTTCAAGCTCGCTTTGATGAGTCAGTTGCGCTGCTTGAAGGCCTTGGCGCCGAAATTGTTGAAGTCTCGTGCCCAAGCTTCCCGTTGGCTCTTGCTGCCTACTATTTGATTCTTCCGAGTGAATGTTCAAGCAACCTGGCCAAGTTTGATGGCATCCGCTTTGGACTTCGGGTCGGCGATGATGGCTCCAAGTCTGTCGAGCAGGTGATGAGCGAAACCCGTGCAGCAGGTTTCGGTGACGAAGTGATTCGTCGCATTATTCTGGGCACGTATGCGCTTTCGGCCGGTTACTATGACGCGTATTACGGACAAGCACAAAAAGTTCGCACACTTATTGCGCAGGACTTCAATCGCGCCTTCGAGCAGGTCGATGTGCTGATCTCTCCAACAGCGCCGACAACGGCATTCAAGATCGGCGAGAAGCTTGATGACCCACTGGCGATGTATCTGAACGATGTGGCAACCATTCCGGTGAACCTCGCTGGCTTGCCAGGTATGTCGCTGCCGATTGGCCTAGCTCATGAAGACAACCTGCCAGTCGGTCTGCAAATTATGGCTCCAGCGATGGCGGATGATCGTCTCTACAACGTAGGTGCAGCAATTGAACGCGAGCTGTTGGCTCAGTGGGGCGCGCCTCTGCTGTCCAAGGCTCCAGAGTTGGCAGGTGCATAATGACTGAACCAACCATGAAGTACAGCGAAGCAATCGAGAAGTTTGATCCAGTGATGGGGCTTGAAGTTCACGTTGAACTTGGTACGAAGACCAAGATGTTCTGTGGATGTTCAACCGAATTCGGCGCTGAGCCGAACACTCAGGTCTGTCCAGTGTGCCTTGGTTTGCCTGGCGCATTGCCAGCGGTCAATCACATTGGTGTGGAGTCCGCTATTCGCATTGGTCTGGCGCTGAACTGTGAGATCGCTTCGTGGTGTCGCTTCGCCCGCAAGAACTACTTCTATCCAGACATGCCGAAGAATTTCCAGACGTCACAGTATGACGAGCCCATTGCATTCAATGGCTATCTTGATGTCGACATTGAGACCGAAGAAGGTCCCAAGACGTTCCGAGTCGAAATTGAACGTGCACATATGGAAGAGGACACCGGCAAGAACACGCACCTCGGTGGCGCAACTGGTCGTATTCATGGGGCCGACTACTCGTTGGTTGATTACAACCGTGCTGGTATTCCGCTTATTGAAATTGTGACCAAGCCGATCGTGGGAACAGGCAAGTATGCGCCTGAGGTTGCAAAGGCTTACGTGAGTGCGCTTCGGGAAATCCTGCGCAGCCTTGATGTGAGTGACGTCAAAATGGAGCAAGGTTCTATGCGTTGCGATGTGAACCTGTCATTGCGCCTGGCGCCTGAATCTCCGCTCGGCACCCGTTCGGAAACGAAGAATGTGAACTCACTTCGATCCGTAGAACGTGCTGTGCGTTATGAAGTAACTCGCCATGCGGCACGTCTCACTGCCGGTCAAACTGTCGTTCAAGAAACTCGTCACTGGCATGAAGACACTGGCGTAACAACCGCGGGTCGACCAAAGTCAGATGCTGATGATTACCGCTACTTCCCAGAGCCAGACTTGATGCCGATTGCGCCATCTCGTGAATGGGTTGAAGAGTTGCGTGCCACACTTCCAGAAAATCCTGCAGTTCGACGCACGCGTTTGATGACTGCATGGAACCTTTCAGAGTTGGAAATGACCAACTTGATGAACGCTGGTGTCCTTGAACTTGTTGAGGCTGCAGTGAACGCGGGCATGAGTCCAGATGCTGCACGCAAGTGGTACACAGGTGAATTGGCTCGAGTCGCTAATGAGCGCGGTGTGGAAGTCGAAGAGCTCGGCGTTGGGCACGATGTGCTTGCGCGCATCGAGGCTCTGATTGCCAGCGGTGGGCTTAACGACAAACTTGCTCGTCAGGTGCTTGAAGGAGTCATGGCTGGCGAAGGTTCGGTGGATGAGGTTATCGCCGGTCGGGGTCTTGCTGTTGTCTCGGATGATGGTCCGCTACTCGAAGCCATCGATGCCGCGCTTGCTGCTGATCCAGAAGTTGCCGAGAAGATTGCCTCTGGCAAGTTACAGGCTGCAGGTGCTGTAGTCGGTGCGGTTATGAAGGCGACTCGCGGTCAAGCAGATGCTGCTCGTGTTCGTGAGTTGCTGTTCGAGAAGTTGGGCGTCAGCGAATAGGTAAGTGCGTGGTTGGGCAGTCCTGATGCCTAACGGATGCTGAGCCCTTAAGCACTCAACTCATGCCCGCTTGGACAAGTTCTATGGTTCGACGGTCGTAGCAAACACACATGACCGTCGTGCCTGTGCCTTTACCTAGTGAATGTTGGTCGCATGACCCCGAGGTCAAGGGCTGCTTCGATTCGAGCCATCGCACGAACTAACCCGAGTTCATCATGTGCTCGAGCAACTACACCGAGCCCAACTGGCAACCCATCGACTAGTCCCATCGGTACTGCACCGATTGGCCAACCTGCAATAGCCGACGGTGTGGTGATCCAACCTGCGCCGCTGAAGTCGTCGCCTTCACCCAAGCGACTAACCCAAGCTGGTCCGTAAGTTGGACCAATGAGAACGTCAACTTGAGCCAGCGATGGCTTGAGCACTTCATCAATCGCCCAGTGCATCGCCCGCGTACGTGCCTGATGGTAAGCATCGTTGCGGCCACCCGAAGCAAGCGCCAACTCCAAGTAATCCTGATGGAAGTGATGAAGTTCGCGATCGGCATTGGCCACATTGAACGCCACGACATCAGCTAGTGACTTGACTCCTTCACCAGGGCGCTGAGTCAGGTAAGCGGACAGATCTTCAACCAGTTCGTTGAACAGGATGACACCTTCATCTTCGCCGATTTGCTCAGTGAATTCCGGCACGTTGACTGTCTGCACAGAGATGCCAGCAGCAGCCAGAAGTGTGACGGTGTTTTCAAACAGTGCATTGGTTCCGTCATGCGAAGTGAACCATTGAGGCACAACACCAATGGTCAAGGGCTGAGCATCTGCGCAGGCTTCAACGAGTCCGCCCAAGTCGGCCAGCACTTCAAGTAGTAGGGCTGCATCCTTCACGCTGCGTGCCAGCGGACCAGGTGAATCTTGGGTAGCGCTGATCGGAACTACGCCATGCGTCGACACCACGCCTACGGTCGGCTTGATACCGACAAGTCCGTTGAGTGACGCAGGACAGATAATTGAGCCGTTCGTTTCTGTGCCCACGGCAAATGGAGCAAGTCCAGCGGCAATGGCCGCGCCTGAGCCAGAGGATGAGCCGCCCGCGCTGTGCGCATACTTCCAAGGGTTTGCAGTCAGTCCGCCAACAGCTGACCAGCCACTTGTGGACTTGGATGAACGGATGTTGGCCCATTCGGACAAGTTCGTGGCACCCAAAATGATTGCGCCATTAGCACGCAAGCGACCTACTAAAGCAGAGTCATGCTCAACGGTGCGACCAGCAAGAGCCAAAGATCCCGCAGTCCCAGGCAGGCCAACTGCCTCAATGTTGTCCTTGATGAGAATCGGCATGCCAGCGAGTCGCCCCGTCCCCCCTTGAGCATCTGCGGCAGCCGCATCGGCGAGTGCATCAGGGTTGAGGGCTAGAACTGACTGGATACCGTCGGTTTCTTGATCGATGTGTTCAATGCGATCTAGCAGCGCTCCAACTAGCTCTTGGCTAGCGATAGCACCCTCAGACAGCCGTTGTTGAAGCTCTGAGGCGCTAGCAAATCCGAGGTCCGCATTCATTTCTACATCTGTACTCACCTGACAATGTTGGCACACGCGCATGTTTGGCGCATTTGAATGGCGACATCAGGACAAGGGCGTGTTTGTAGGTAGATTTGTCCTATGTCTGATATGAAGCCACGCAGCAAAGAAGTTACCGACGGACTTGAAAGAACTGCCGCTCGCGGCATGCTTCGTGCGGTTGGAATGGGCGATGAAGATTTCGCTAAGCCACAGATTGGCATTGCTTCATCTTGGAATGAAATCACGCCCTGCAACTTGTCGCTTGACCGTCTAGCTAAGGCTGCGAAGGAAGGTGTCTTTGCTGCTGGCGGCTTCCCAATGCAGTTTGGCACTATCTCTGTTTCCGATGGCATCTCAATGGGCCATGAAGGTATGCACTTTTCGCTTGTGAGTCGTGAAGTCATTGCTGACTCAGTTGAGGCAGTTATGCAGGCTGAACGTCTCGATGGAATGGTCAACTTTGCTGGTTGTGACAAGTCGCTTCCTGGCATGCTGATGTCAGCTGCACGTATTGATGTGGCCAGCGTGTTTGTTTATGCAGGTTCAATCCTGCCGGGAAACGTCACACTGTCTGACGGCAGCAATCGCGATGTCACCATCATCGATGCCTTTGAGGCTGTTGGTGCATGTGCTCGTGGCCTGATGAGCGAAGAAGATGTCGATCGTATTGAACGTGCAATTTGTCCAGGTGAAGGTGCTTGTGGCGGTATGTACACGGCAAACACGATGGCCTCGGCTGCTGAGGCAATGGGCATGTCTCTTCCAGGTTCAGCAGCGCCTCCTTCGGTCGATCGTCGTCGTGATGGATTCGCTGCTGCCTCAGGCGAGGCTGTTGTTAACTTGATTCGTCAGGGCATCACCACGCGCGACATCATCACACGGCAGTCACTTGAGAATGCGATTGCAGTTGTCATGGCCTTCGGCGGTTCTACAAACGCTGTTCTTCACTTGCTAGCCATCGCGCATGAAGCACGGGTTGAACTGTCACTCGACGACTTCCATCGCATCGGTGCGAAAGTGCCGTTGCTTGCAGACGTTAAGCCATTCGGACGCTACGTCATGTCGGACGTTGACCGCGTTGGTGGCGTCCCTGTCGTTATGCGTGCACTTTTTGATGCTGGCTTGATTAATGGTGATTGCCTGACTGTGACTGGTAAAACAGTTGCCGAGAATCTCGCAGAAATTGAGTCACCTGACCCCGATGGTGAGATTCTGCATGCGATGAACAGTCCTCTAGGTGGTGTCGGTGGCATCACGATTCTTCGCGGTTCACTTGCTCCGGATGGGGCTGTGGTCAAGAGTGCGGGAATTCCAGTTGATGTATTCGAAGGACCAGCCAAGGTATTTGAACGCGAACGTGCTGCGATGGATGCTCTAGAAAATGGAGACATTCAGGCTGGAGATGTAGTCATCATTCGTTACGAAGGACCTAAGGGTGGTCCAGGTATGCGTGAGATGCTCATGATTACAGCTGCCATCAAAGGTGCAGGTCTTGGTAAGGATGTTCTCCTCATCACAGATGGTCGCTTCAGTGGCGGCACGACTGGTCTATGCGTCGGTCACGTCGCTCCTGAGGCACTCGACGGTGGTGCAATCGGTCTGGTCAAGACTGGTGACCGTATCCGCATTGACATTCCAAATGCCACGCTTGATTTGCTCGTCGATGATGCTGAGTTGGACCAGCGTCGCCAGACATGGGCACCATTACCGCACAAGTATGACCGTGGAGTTTTAGCGAAATACTCCAAGTTGGTTGGCAGTGCCAGCCGAGGTGCGGTGTGTGACTAAAGTCGATGGGTTGCTCGACCGTGATCTTGTCGTAGCACGCTGGGCAATCTACGCAGCTTTTGCATTTAACGGCTTTGCGTGGGGAACTTTTGTACCTCGTCTGCCAGATATCAAACACACTTTTGTCTTAAGCAACTCTCAACTGGGCGTCACCATGTTGGCTGCCTCACTCGGCATTCTTTCTGCCCTAAAACCTGGTGGATATCTGTGTGCGAGATATGGAAGTCGACGAATCTTGCTTTGTGCAACGGTCTACATGTCAATCGCAGTGATGCTGCTTGGAGTGCTTGCTAGTTACTCCTATTTCGTTTTTACATTGCTACTTCTTGGCATCGCTACAGCGCTGCAAGACATCTCGATGAATACGCATGCCGCGACTATTGAACAAGCGGCTGGTCGATCTTTAATGAATGGCTTTCACGCGAGGTTCAGCGTTGGGGCCTTGGTTGGTGGAGGATGTGGCGCACTATTTACACAGTTCAAAGTTTCACTCTTGATGCAGATGGTTATTGTGGGTGTTGTTGGCTTGGCAACTTTGCCATGGTTCCGAAAAGTCCTATTGCCAGCCGAAGCAGATCGGCACGAACCCGAACCTGAGAATTCCTCTGAACGCCAACGTCCAAATATTTTTTACATTCTGGGATTGCTCGGTTTCCTTGCTGCAGTTTGTGAAGGTTCGGCCGCTGATTGGGGAGCGATTCTCCTCAGGGACACTTGGCACACATCACCATTTGTATCTAGTCTTCCATTCATTCTTTTCTCAGCAACGATGGTGATATTCCGTTTCAGTGGCGATTGGGTAACGGACCGCTTTGACCGTGAGTGGGTGATTCGGACTGGCGGATTGACTTCTGGTATTGGCCTGCTAGTTGGCGTGCTCATCGGTGGACCGGTTGGCATTTGCTTAGGGTTTGCCATGCTCGGCGTGGGAATATCTGTTGCCATTCCTTCTGTGTTCAGTGCTGCATCGCATATCGCACGCACACGATTTGCTGGGCAGATTTCGCCAGCTGCTGCAACGGCAATCATTGGTGGAGTTTCGTATTCGGGTTTCTTAGTAGGCCCCCCACTGTTGGGTTACGTGGCCGATGCGATAACCCTGCGATGGGCCATGTTGTTGCCTGCTACTTTTGCAATTGTGTTGGGGCTATCGGCGCGCATTGTTAAAAACAACTGATTCCGAGTCTTTCACAAGAGTGTGATTTCCGTCAGTCAGAAATGAACCAGTCGATATTCGTCCATGAGTCAATTGTGAGTGGTCCGTGAGCGTCGTTTCTTAACGTCGAACTCATGAGAATGTTTAATGACTGGAAACAATTACGTGCTCTTCGAGCTCCACAGCATAAGGCGGCGAGGAGCGAGCGAAAGAATCGCAGGCTAGCTCGAGTTAGCATCGTCAGCATTTTTGCTGTTCTCATTTCCAGTCAGGTCGCTGTTCCAGCCAATGCTGCGGTGAATCCCGTATGTTCAAGCAATTGTTCGTCATTGACTGTGACGAATGTTGTTAGCGGCGGATCTGCCACGCCAGCAGACTGGGCGCTCGGGGCAACCCAGGGCGCTGACTCATACACATTCACATCAGGCACAGCCAAAGATGTCGCGCGTAATGCCACGTATGCCTTGACATCTAGCGGCGGCCCATCTGGCTACACCCAGACGTTTGCATGTACGGGCAATTCCAACGTCACGTTCGATCTCGTGGCAAAGACGGTAACCTTCCCAAACCAGTCGAACCGCTCAGCCACATGTACATTCACATACACAAGTTCGACACCTGCATCTATCACTATCCACGCTGGTGGGTTAAGGACCGGCGCTACAACTGTTGGAGCGATGCCTGATGGTGCCGTATTCACCGCTACTGCCGTCTCAGGCACCCCCGCAGGCGGACCATTCACCTGTACGACGGCGAGCAGTGCTGGCACGTGCGACATCTCGGTTCCCTCTGGCTTTGCCTGGAATGTCTCTGAGACATCAGTACCCAGCGGCTATTACGCAAATCCAAGTTTGGATTACGGAGGCTCATCGACTTTGACGGCTGAGACTTATGTCTTTAGAACGGGCACGGTGACATCGAATACAGACGTTCCCGGCCCGAGTGCTACCGGCACCTATTCAGACCTGCGCCATGCGGGGAGTAACAACTTCAGCGGACTACTATCGGCATCGCTCAACAATCCAGCAGTGTCGCAGAAGTGTGGGCTCAATGTCGCACTCGTGCTTGATCAATCAGGATCCATGGCTGGCACAAAGCAGACGGCTCTCAAAGCAGCAGCTAATGACACAATTACTGCCCTGACTGGAACGCCTTCACGGGTGGCGCTGTACACCTTTGCTTCACTCGTTGGTCCGTCGGTTGCTAGCACCTCGACTGCAACGGTTGCCAGTGCTGCTTCGTTGCACACCTTCATCAATGGTTTGGCAGCACCGGCCAGCTCAACCAACTGGGACGCTGGACTCAATCAGGTGGCCGCTGGATTCGACTTGGTCATCTTGCTCACTGATGGCGCTCCAACTACCTATGGAAACAACGCTGGTAGCGGAAGTTCAACTTACTTCCAGTACGTCGACGAGGGAATCTTCTCTGCAAACAAGATCAAGTCAGGCGGAGCCACTTTGGTCGGTGTCGGTATTGGTTTGGACGGCTCGACTGAAAATCTTCGTGCTGTCTCTGGCGCGACGCTAGATAAGGATTACTATCTTGCTAGTTCGGCAACCTTTGGTCAGGTACTCAAGGATCTCGCCACAGGCAACTGCAGTAATCAGTTGACTATTCAAAAGCAGATTCAGGATCCCACTGGAACGTTGGTACCCAACTCACCACTCGCCAATGGCTGGAACTTTACCAACTCGATCTCGCTGGGCAGCACGATTGATTCAGCGGCAACTACAGCGCAAGTAAACGGTCAGAATGGTTTCGCTAGCGCAGCAGTCTCGATTCCAGCCGCCGCCACTCCAACAGTTTCCGTGACCGAAACTCTGACATCTGAGTACACGCTTGTTAGTGCGCATTGCACAGTTAACGGTATCGCCGTGGCCACAACAGTCAATGGCACAACAGCAACTTTCGCCGCTCAGTCGGGTACACCAATGTCATGTCTCTTCACCAATAAGCAGAAATCTGGCCATTGGAGTTTGAGTAAGTCCTCATCACCAACGGCAGGAACATCGGTGGGTGTGGGTGACTCGATCACTTACACGTTGACTGCGCACAATCCAAGCGACGTCACAGTACTAGCTGCATCTGCAACAGATGATCTGACTGATGTGCTTGATGATGCAACGCTCGGCGCATTACCAAGCGGACTGACTAAGGTCGGTTCGGTATTGACTTGGGCGATTGGCAACTTAACTGCAGACCAGACCAAGACGATTAGTTACACCGTGACCGTGAAGTCTGATGCCTACGATGCCGTTATCAAGAACGTTGTGACACCTGGAGATTCAGGTGCTTGTGAAGTTGTTGCAGACTGCACAACTACTCACACCACACCTAAGCGCGCAACGCTGACATTGGTGAAGTCTGTCAATAATGGGACGTCTGGTGGCACTCGAACACCTACGGATTGGAACTTGTCTGCTGATGGTGGCGTAACCGGCACACAGATTGTGAACTCAGCAACTGGTGTCACGCACACTGTCATTCCTGGCGCGTATGCAATGAGCGAAAGTGCTCAGTGGAATGGCTACACGGTTGAGGGAACATGGGTCTGCACTGGTCAAGATCCAGTCACCGGTCGACCTGAAAGTAATGTCGTTGTGATCACAGCCGGGGAAGATGTGACCTGCACAATCACTAACAAGGCAGTCATGCCTTCATTGACCTTGAACAAGGTTTTGGCCAATGGCGATACTGGCTCAACTCATACAGCAACAGATTGGTCACTTTCTGCGGCTGGTCCGACAGCCGTTTCAGGTGTATCGACTGGAACAAAGACTTTTGTTGCAGTCGGCGCCTACACACTGAGCGAGTCAGGTCCTGCGGGATACTCGGCTTCAGTCTGGAACTGTGGCAACGCTTCTGTAGTTGATGGTGTTGTGACACTGGGACTCGGCGAAGATGTGACATGTACCGTTACCAATACTGCAATTGCACCGACATTGACCTTGAACAAAGTTGTGGTCAATGGCACTACAGGTGCAACGCACGTGGCAACAGACTGGTCCCTTTCAGCTGCTGGCCCAACAGCAGTTACATCCGTGGCGACCGGTACTAAATCAACAGTGAAGTTGGGCGACTACACCTTGACTGAGTCAGGTCCTGCTGGCTACACCGCATCCGCATGGAACTGTGGCAGTGCAACTGTTGTTGGACATGTTGTTACCGTGCCGCTCGGTACTGATGTGACGTGTACCGTCACCAATACTGCTGATGCTTCGTCACTGACTTTGGTGAAGTCTGTTGACAATGGACTGACTGGTGCCACGCACACCGCGGCCGACTGGGCGCTATCGGCCACCGGCCCAACTGCCATCAACAACATCAGCTCGGGTACGAAGACCACGGTCAAGATTGGCGACTACACCTTGGGTGAATCAGGTCCCGATGGTTACACTGCCTCGGTCTGGAACTGTGGCAGTGCAACTGTTGTTTCAGGTGTTGTGACGGTTGCCTTGGGTCAGGATGTCACCTGTACTGTCACTAACGTTGCCAAGCATTCGAGTCTGACTTTGAACAAGGTTGTTCTCAATGGATTCACTGGCTCCACTTTTACTTCAAGTGACTGGGCGCTTTCTGCAGATGGCCCAACTGCAATCAACAACGTGACTTCAGGCACCAAGACCTCGGTCAAGATCGGTAAGTATGCGTTAGCTGAGGCTGGTCCAATGGGCTACACATCTTCTTTGTGGGACTGTGGCAGCGCCGTGATTGTTAACGACGTAGTATCTGTTTCGCTTGGACAAGATGTGGTGTGTACCGTCACCAACACTGCGGTAATGTCCACGTTGACTCTCAACAAGATTGTCGACAACGGCAACACTGGAGCCATGCACGTTGCTACAGATTGGTCCCTCTCGGCCAGTGGTCCAACCACAGTTTCAGAGGTTACTTCAGGTACTCAAACTAATGTTCCGATTGGTCGTTACACACTCAGCGAGTCTGGTCCTGATGGCTACTCAGCTTCGGCATGGGACTGTGGAGATGCTCAAGTGGTTGCTGGTGTAGTCACTGTCACTCTTGGTCAAGACGTTGTGTGTACCATCACCAACACAGCAAAACCTGCCTCGCTAACTCTCATCAAGCGCGTCGAAAATGGCGCAACGGGTGCAACGCATACTGCTACTGATTGGACCTTGTCTGCTTCTGGTCCAACTGCAGTCTCAAATGTTGCGCCAGGCACCAAGTCTGTAGTCAAAGTTGGCAACTATGCATTAAGTGAAGTTGGTCCTGCTGGCTACACCGCCTCTGCATGGGACTGTGGCAATGCGAATGTTTTGGCTGGAGTGGTTTCAATCGAGGTTGGACAAGAAGTCACCTGCCGGATTACCAACACGGCACAGGCTTCGTCACTGACCTTGTTCAAGACTGTCGATAACGGTCAGACGGGTGCCACTCATGTTGCAGGAGATTGGTCTCTATCGGCGAGTGGGCCGACTCAAGTCAATGAAGTTTCTTCTGGGACGAAGTCAACAGTGAAGGTTGGCAGTTACTCTTTGACCGAAGCTGGTCCCGCTGGCTACACCGCATCCGCATGGAACTGTGGGGATGCCACGGTAGTCGACGGTGTTGTCACTGTAGGTCTCGGTGAAGATATTTCCTGCTCCATCAATAACTCGGCTCAGGCCTCGAGCTTGACGCTCAATAAGACAGTCATCAACGGCTCGACAGGTGCCACGCATGTGGCTGGAGATTGGACGCTGTCTGCCTCTGGTCCAACTGCCGTCTCGGATGTGGCGCCTGGCACAAAGTCGATAGTTCAGGTAGGTACCTACTCTTTGACCGAAGCTGGTCCCGCTGGCTACACCGCTTCTGCATGGGATTGTGGCAATGCCGCGGTCGTTGATGGAAAGGTGTCGATTGCACTTGGTCAGAACATCAATTGTTCCATTACTAATACCGCCGTCGCCTCATCGCTGACTCTGGTGAAGCAAGTTGACAATGGTCAAACCGGTGGAACGCATGTTGCGGGGGATTGGTCATTGTCTGCTTCAGGCCCGACCACAATCAATGGAGTTGCTTCTGGCGCACGGACTTCCGTCCAGATCGGCGACTATGCATTGAGTGAAACCGGACCGAATGGGTATGTAGCATCGGCATGGGACTGTGGAAGTGCCACTGTTACCGCCGGTGTTGTGGCGGTTCTATTGGGCAAGGATGTCACTTGTACGGTCACTAACGTGGCAAACCATTCGACTCTGACGCTGAAGACCGTCATTGACAATGGCACTTCTGGTGCCACCTTCACATCGAGTGACTGGGCTCTTTCGGCTGCTGGTCCAACTGCCGTCAACAACGTCATCACAGGGACCAAGACAACTGTCAAGATTGGTGATTACTCACTGTCGGAATCTGGACCACTGGGATACACCGCATCAGCATGGGACTGTGGTGATGCCACTGTCGTTGATGGAGTTGTTTCTGTTCCGCTTGGACAAGATGTGGTGTGTACCATCACCAACACTGCTGTGAAGTCGACTTTGACCTTGAACAAGATTGTTGACAACGGCACTTCAGGTGCGACCTACACGCCAGCTAACTGGTGGCTGTCTGCAACTGGTCCAACTGCTGTAAGCGGCGTATCCAGTGGCACAACATCCAAGATTGCAATCGGTGAATACACCTTGAGCGAGACCGGGCCTGATGGCTACTCCGCTTCCGCATGGGACTGTGGCAATGCACAAGTCGTTGATGGCATAGTGAGCGTGACACTTGGACAGAACATTGTCTGTACTGTGACGAATACTGCGCAATCGGCAGCTTTAACTTTGATCAAGCATGTTGCCAATGGCACAACTGGAGCTACGCATGTGGCAGCAGATTGGGCACTGTCGGCAAGTGGTCCTTCGCAAGTTTCTGGCGTGACATCGGGCACCAAGTCCATCGTCAAGGTCGGCGATTACGCACTCAGCGAGTCTGGTCCTGCCGGTTACACCTCGTCGGCTTGGGACTGCGGCACTGCTGAGCTCACCGATGGGGTGGTGACGGTTGGCGTCGGTCAAGAGATCACCTGCGAAATTACCAATACTGCCCAAGATGCATCTCTGACCTTGGTCAAAACAGTAGACAATGGTCAGACTGGAGCAACAGCTGTGGCCAGCGATTGGGCTCTGTCGGCTTCGGGTCCAACTGCAGTTAGCGGTGTGTCTTCCGGCACAAAGTCGACGGTGAAAGTTGGCAGCTACTCTTTGACCGAATCTGGTCCAGCCGGCTACACCGCATCAGCCTGGAACTGTGGCGATGTCACGGTCAGTGACAGTTTGATTGCAATCTCTGTTGGTCAGCATGTGACCTGTACGGTCCACAACACCGCTCAAGCTTCAAGTGTCACTCTAGATAAGACAGTGAACAATGGAACCACAGGTGCAACATTTATGGCATCGGATTGGACTCTGTCAGCAAGTGGACCTACTTCGGTTTCGAATGTTGTGCCGGGCACAAAGTCGACTGTACAAGTAGGTACGTACACGCTGAGCGAATCTGGACCCGCTGGTTACACCGCAGCGGCTTGGGATTGTGGATCCACCGAAGTCGTGGCAGGCAAGATCACTGTTGCACTCGGTCAGGATGTGTCTTGCACAGTAACTAACACTGCTGTTGCACCAACGCTGACCTTGAACAAGGTTGTCGACAATGGCCAGACGGGTGCTACGCATACGGCGAGCGAATGGAAGCTTTCAGCTGCTGGTCCCACGACAATCAGTCAGGTAACCAGTGGAACAAAAACGACCATTCAGGTTGGCACTTACTCCTTGGGCGAAATCGGTCCTGATGGCTACACGGCATCAACTTGGGATTGTGGTGATGTCACAGTTCGCGATGGCAGAGTGCAAGTTGCTGTGGGTCAGGACATCTCCTGCACCGTGACCAATAAGGCCAACCCATCTTCGTTGACATTGAACAAGATTGTGGTCAATGGCGAGACTGGTGCGACGCATGTTTCCACTGACTGGACTCTTTCAGCTAGTGGGCCAACGACAATGGACAGCGTGCTGTCCGGCACCAAGACGACTGTAAAAGTGGGCAGTTACACGCTGAGTGAACGAGGTGCCTCAGGCTATGAATCCTCAGTTTGGGATTGTGGTTCTGCAACAGTGACTGCCGGTGTCGTCGATGTCGCAGTTGGCCAAGATGTTTCTTGCACCGTCACTAATACTGCAAAAGCACCACTGCTGACTCTGCGCAACATTGTTGACAACGGGACGTCTGGTGCAACACATGTTGCTACGGACTGGGCATTGTCCGCCAGTGGTGCAACATCAATTGATGGCGTGACATCAGGCACAGTAACTCAGGTCAAGATTGGCACGTACGCATTGAGTGAAGCTGGTCCTGCAGGTTACACAGCATCAACTTGGGATTGTGGCGAAGCAGTCGTTGTTGATGGTGTGGTCACGATCGCACTTGGTGACGACGTGACTTGCACGATCATCAATACTGCGATTGCTCCAACGTTGACCTTGAACAAGGTTGTTGATAACGGCGAAACTGGCGCGACTTACACAGAAGCCGACTGGTCACTTTCTGCAAGCGGTCCAACCAACATTGCTGGTGTGACATCAGGCACCAAGTTGACAGTCATGGTTGGCACTTACTCCTTGAGTGAATCTGGTCCTGCTGGCTACACGGCATCGGCTTGGGACTGTGGTGACGTAAAGGTCATCGACAACACTGTGCAGGTTGCAGTTGGTCAAGATGTCTCGTGTGCCGTTATCAATACGGCCACTCCTGCTACGTGGACTGTGAGCAAGACGAGCGATCCTGCAACAGGTTCTGCTGTTAATCCGGGCGAGAAAATCAGCTACACGGTCACCCTGACGCACACCTCAGGAGTCATGCCTGCAGATGTCGTCGTTACTGATGATCTAAGTTCAGTACTTAATCATGCATCAATGGGTTCTATCGCCGCCTCTTCAGGTAACGCCACACTTGATGGAACAACAATCACTTGGCATGCAGGAGCTGTTGCTAGTTCAGCAACACTGACCTACGAGGTCACCGTGGATGCGAATGCCTTCGGAGTGACATTGACGAACGTTGTCACGCCGCCAACAGGTGGATCATGTGTTGAGTCGTGTGAAACTCAAAACTTCACGCCACACTTCTTCATCACGAAGACTTCAGATCCAGGCAACGGTGTAGTGGTTGAACCTGGCCAAGTTGTGACATACACAATGACTGCTCGCAACGATTCACTGGCCGCACTCACTGGCGCCACAGCGACTGATGACATGTCGCAGGTACTTGATAATGCAACCTTGACCTTGCCGCTGTCAGAGGGCTTGACGCTTGAATCCGACGGCGTGACGATGACCTGGTCAATTCCAACTCTGGCGCCTGGTGCATCCACAGCCGTGAGCTACGTCGTCACGATCAATTCGGGTACTGCAGGTCTCGACCTCATCAACGTTGTGACCCCAGGAGCTGGCGGTGACTGTGAGATGCCAAGTGTTGCTCGTGGAACGCAAGCGGTTCCACCAGAAACAGGTTGTGACAACTCGCACTACATCAACGCGATGGATCTGACAGTCCTTAAGAAGCACACTGTGCCAACGGGTACGACTGCAGTGAATGGAAAGTCGACAAGCCCAATTACTTACGACCTTACTGTGACCAACTCGGGCAAGTTAGCTGGTTACGACGATGCACTTAATGTGGTTGTCACCGACGCACTTGAAGGGCATCTGCAGATCAATGTCGGTTCCATTATCGCTCCAGAGTGGGATACCTCCGCCACTACTGTGGGCACCTTCAGTGCCAAGTACATCGGCAATGGGGGAGTGTTGGCTCCGGGTGCTTCATCAACAATCACCTTCACCGCAGTCATCACCCGACCAATTGACTTCTCGGAAGTCTCGATTGCTGCTTTGCAAAACACGGCTTGCGTGAGCACGAGCGGTGCGGAAGTAAGCACAGCAAACAACTGCTCTACCGATGAGACACCAATCGAAGCGGTGGCGCTTGACCCAACTGCGACGTGTCGAAACAACATTCTGACAATGGACTACAGCATCCCGCTGTACGGTAATCCGACGAGTCCGGGCAAGCCAGTAACGGTAGCCATGATTTGGTGGGCACCTGGTGGCTACAAGAATCAGGACGTCACGATTGATGCCAACAACACCGCCGCTTTGTTGGCCAACGGTGCTTTGCGAGTTGACTACGTCACTACTCCAGCGGGTTGGAAACAGGGACAGTTGATCAAGGGCTTCGTGTATTGGCCAGGTGTGAGCTTGGCGTCAGATGGAACCGTACTTGCTTATCCCGGACGCTTCAAGACGTCAGATGGTCGATGGGTGCTCAACCCATCAGCGCCGTTTTACAGCATTCACAGTCAGGCAACGGTAGAGGTCCGCATTACCTCGTCAACTACTCGAACACCAGTGACAGTCAATGCTGAGCCGACGTGTTACCCACGCGCTGGACAGCTCGCCTTTACCGGTGTCAATGGCACTGGCTGGCACTTAGTGTCACTCATGTTTGGCGGATTGGCGCTTGCGGCATTCTTAGCTGCTCGTCGTCGCAGAATCTACGGATAACAGGACACATACTCCATGCAACATCGTGAGCCGTTGCACTGGGTGATGATCCTCTCAGTGGCAGGCATGCTGGGGCTAGTTGGTCTTGCACTTCATCAAGAGGTGTGGACTAACTATGCCGCACATGTCCGAGCTACGAGTGTGCGTGAGGGTCTGCTCCAACAGTGGAAGTTGGGGAATCCAGTAGCGCATACTTCAGAAGGCTCGCAGGTGAAGTCAGGTGCAGCTGGCACAGATTCATCTAGCATCGCCCAGTCCGACGCCTTTGCATTGCTCTACATTCCTCGCCTATCAGATCATGTTTGGGCGACGCCCATTCTTGAGGGCGTCAATCCACCGGAACTGGATTCTGGCTTGGGCCACTACTTGGGAACCGCGTTGCCTGGGCAGGCAGGAAACTTTGCACTGGCGGGTCACAGGGCTACACATGGAGAGCCATTTGCCTACTTTGACCAATTGCAACACGGTGACCGGGTGTATGTGCGCACTCTGGGAAGTTGGTTTGTTTACGTCTTGGATAAGAACCTGATGGTTAAGCCCAAAGATGTCTGGGTCATCGATCCGCAGCCTGGTCAGCTTGTGCACAAAGTGAATAGTGACCGACTGATCTCGCTCGTAACGTGCGACCCGAGGTGGGGCTCGGTTCGAAGGTGGGTGTGGTGGGGACACTTAGTGACGACCCATCAAAGAAATGAGCCGCCACTGGAAGTGCGAAAACTGCAGGCTAAAAAATAGCCTTAGTCACAATCAGAATTAGGCAAATTCGTTTATGCCGAGGCAGTAGCCAATGCCACGGACGGCATGACCGATGGATGGGCCGCCAGCGTCAAGCACCTTGCGGCGAAGGCGTGACATGTGTGACTCAATCGTGTGCGAATCTCCGTACCACGAGCCCCACACCAATGACAGAAGTTCATCACGCTGGAACACGCGTTGTGGGCTCTCAACCATGAGAGCCAAAAGATCAAATTCGATGCGCGTCAGAGCGACATCGTTACCTGAAACCACTGTGGTGCGGCGCTGGGTATTCATGGTGATAGGTCCACACGTCAGGGTAGCGACGTGCTTATCCCCAAGGTTGTGGCGTTCGGAGGCAGCATGTACCCGGGCGCACAAAACACTCATGTCGACCGGTTTCGTAATGAAATCTTCGCAACCGTAATCAAAGGCTGCGAGCTCAGTTTCTAGATCGTGCTGATTAGTGAGCATGATGAAAGGAAACTTGCGATGCTGACGTAGACGGTTCACCACGTCAAAGCCGGGTGCATCCGGTAGGTGTGTATTCACCATCAAGAAATCTGGTGTGTGCTCGTAAAAAGCTTCAACGGCCGAGAGCGCATCGGGTGCAGTGGTGAGCGAGTATTTTTCCTTTGGGCAATGGCTAGTCATTTTGTCTCGAAATAATTGGTCACTGTCAATGAGTAGTAATTTGATTGACATCAATCCTCCTATGTGTTCGGTAGGTGTTGTACTTATCTCTCAGTAGTAACACCCTTATGTTGTAAAAGTGAGAAATCACGGAAAGTTGTTTGTTGCATTATTGCAACTAAACACTTGCATAAATACAGATTCTCTACGCAGGTAAGGGGTTTACTGCCAATCTCACGTTGCTCACACTTGTTAAGTTTTACTCACAGACATGCAACGGGGGGGGTGACCAAATTGTGATGAAGAAACCCCTCGTGCGACTTAATCGATTTGGACTGAATTTCAGCACTTTTTGCGCCTCTGTAGAGGCTCTGGCGGACTGCCTGCCGCTCGATGTGACTTATTGCTCGCACATCGTTTAGATTAAGAACACTCACTACCTTGATTGTTGGTGATGACGCAGACGGCTAGCTACAAGCAAACCGCGAGCAGTCCCTGTTACAAGTCGATCCTTCGGCGCAGGGGTGATGTCATCAAAGACCAGCCACAATCTCGGACAAGACCGAAGAGATCCTTCGGTGGAAACGGAGAGACAGTCATGTCTGAACAAATAACTGGCGCTCAAAGTCTGGTTCGCTCGCTCGAGCATGCAGATGTCGAAGTTGTTTTCGGTATCCCAGGTGGCGCAATTCTTCCGGCCTACGATCCCTTGATGGATTCCCCAACTGTGCGACATATTTTGGTGCGCCACGAACAGGGTGCAGGTCATGCTGCTGAGGGTTATGCCTCCGCTACTGGACGTGTTGGCGTGTGCATGGCAACAAGTGGCCCTGGCGCAACAAACCTTGTCACCCCAATTGCCGATGCACATATGGACTCAGTCCCGATGGTCGCCATCACTGGTCAAGTAGCAGGTCCCTCAATCGGCACGGATGCCTTCCAAGAAGCGGACATTCGCGGTATCACGATGCCGATTACCAAGCACAACTACTTAGTGCGCGATGCCATCGACATTCCGCGTGCAATCCGAGAAGCTTTCCACCTTGCGAGCACAGGTCGTCCTGGTCCAGTTCTGGTGGACATCACCAAGGACGCTCTGCAGCAGATGACCACATTCGACTGGCCGGCTGTGATTGACCTACCTGGCTACAAGCCGACTACGAAACCGCATGGTCGTCAGATTAAAGAAGCTGCGCGCATGATTGTGGAAGCCAAGCGACCTGTGCTCTATGTAGGTGGTGGTGTGATTCGCGCGAGTGCTTCACGCGAACTGCGTCAGCTTGCTGAACTTACTGGCATTCCAGTTGTTACTACCTTGATGGCTCGCGGCGCATTCCCCGACAGTCACGTACTGCACATGGGTATGCCTGGTATGCACGGAACGGTCGGCGCCGTTGGGGCTTTGCAACAGAGCGATCTACTGATCACTCTTGGTGCGCGTTTTGATGACCGTGTGACGGGCAAGTTGGATAGTTTCGCGCCCAAGGCCAAGGTCATTCACATTGACATCGATCCAGCCGAAATTGGCAAGAACCGTATCGCAGACGTGCCCATTGTTGCTGACGTTCGCGAGGCCATCGCCCAATTGATTCCTGCAGTTACTTCTGAATTTGATGCGGGCAATCGCGAGGATCTCACTGATTGGTGGAGGACGCTCAATCATTGGCGTGAAACTTACCCATTGGGTTACGACCTGCCGTCGGATGGCACACTCTCACCTCAATACGTGATCGAGCGCCTAGGCAAAATTTCTGGTCCCGACTCTATTTACACATCTGGAGTTGGTCAGCACCAGATGTGGGCCGCTCAGTTTGTTGGCTACGAAAATCCAAACACTTGGCTCAATAGTGGCGGTCTTGGCACGATGGGTTACTCCGTTCCGGCAGCCATGGGTGCCAAGGTCGGTTGCCCAGATAAGACGGTATGGGCTATTGATGGTGACGGTTGCTTCCAGATGACAAATCAGGAGCTAGCCACTTGCACCATCAACAACATTCCGATCAAGGTTGCCTTGATCAACAACTCCTCGCTCGGCATGGTGCGTCAGTGGCAGACCTTGTTCTACAACGAGCGGTACAGCAATACCGATTTGCATTCGCATTCCTTCCCAGATTTCGTGAAGCTTGCTGACGCATACGGCTGTTTAGGTCTGCGTTGTGATCGTCCTGAAGATGTAGATGCAACCATCGAGAAGGCACTGAGCACGAATGATGTGCCAGTTGTCATTGACTTCCAAGTTCATCGCGATGCGATGGTCTGGCCCATGGTTGCTGCGGGAACGGGCAACGATGAAATCAAGTTTGCGCGCGACTTGGCGCCACAGTGGGAACGCGAGGAGGCATAGTCATGGCACGACATACTTTGTCAGTACTAGTTGAAGATCAGCCAGGTGTTTTGGCTCGTATCTCCGCGCTCTTCGCTCGTCGCGGTTACAACATTGAATCGCTTGCTGTTGGGCCAACTGAAATCAAAGGCCTTTCGCGTATGACCATTGTGACTGATGTGGATGAGCATTCACTTGAGCAGATCACAAAGCAACTCAACAAACTCATCAACGTCCTCAAGATTGTGGAGTATGGCGAAGACACCGTGGTTGCCCGCGAACTCATCCTCATCAAGGTTCGCGCTGATGAGAATTCTCGCGCCGCGGTCTTGCAGGTTGTGGAACTCTTCCGTGCGAAAGTGGTGGATGTCGCCACCGACGCTGTGACCGTTGAAGCAACCGGCTCGCGTGAGAAACTTTCCGCCTTACTTGAGTTGCTGCAGCCGCATGGAATAAAGGAAATCGTTCAATCTGGTGTGGTGGCACTTGCTCGTGGCTCCCGCTCAATGAACGATCGAGCT
>Ga0114964_10000930_pt1 | contig 21693 bp, 18 predicted proteins | sample C_131016_MF_Meta_FD_92638 | JGI IMG/M metagenome (GOLD analysis project Ga0114964, IMG submission 92638) | Freshwater microbial communities from Lake Croche, Canada to study carbon cycling - C_131016_MF_MetaG | ecosystem: Environmental > Aquatic > Freshwater > Lake | place: Lake Croche, Canada...
GACGACAACCGCCCATCGAGCCCGACAATGGTTGCCCATTCCCGCCAAACGGCGAGTGCTGCGACACCCCATATCATGGCGAATGCCATTCCTCCGAACCAAACGCTGGTAAATGCAAAGCCTGCCAGCGCTAGGGACGAAAGAACACGTTTTGCAAGCTCCGATTTAGGCTGCCCCCCTGCAGCAGGCGTTGCCTGGTGAGCGCCCGTCTCGTTCAACGTGAATGCCCCGCTACAGCCGGAATCCCGCCAAACCGCCGGTCCCTCTGACGGAATTCATCGATTGCCGCAACCAAGGCTTCTCTTCCAAAATCGGGCCAAAAAGTCGGGCTGAAGACGAGTTCAGAATAAGATGCTTGCCAGAGTAAAAAGTTAGAAAGGCGCTGCTCGCCCGACGTTCTGATGATGAGGTCAGGGTCGGGGATACCAGCCGTATCAAGTTTTGATGAAAACAGTTCCTCGGTTATGTCATCCGGCTTTAATTGGCCGCGCGCCACGTCCTCGGCAATCGATCGAATGGCATCGGTCATTTCCCGACGTGATCCGTAATTGAAGGCGACCACAAAGGTTAATCCGGAATTATTCGCGGTCAATGCCTCAGCGTCCGCCAACAACGCGACGATGTCCGGCGATAATCCGTCATTTATTCCAATGACTTTGACCCGCACATTGCGAGCGTGCAAATCGGCCAAATCATTCCGGATAAACCGGCGTAATAGCCCCATCAATTCAGAGATCTCGGTGACCGGCCGTCGCCAATTTTCGGAGGAGAAACTGTAGACCGTTAGATAACGAACACCAATTTCTTCGGCCGCGGTGATCGTGCGCCGTAAGGCTTCAACGCCCCGGCGATGCCCCTCGAAACGAGGCAATCCGCGTTGCAACGCCCAACGGCCATTACCGTCCATAATAAGGGCGATGTGGTTTGGTGCGGGAGATATCTGATCATTCATGGACAATGGCAATCGGGCTGACCGACACAAACTCAATCAACAACACTGCAAAAATCATGCGGGTTTGGCAATAACGCAAAACGAACGACTAAACCTGCATAATTTCTTTCTCTTTTGCGCTGACAATCTGATCGATTTCAACAATCGACTGATCGGTTGCTTTTTGAACCTGATCCGACTGGCGGGCAACGTCATCTTCGCTCATCTTTCCGTCCTTCTCAAGCTTCTTGAGGAGGTCCATCCCGTCGCGCCTGACATGGCGAACGGCGATGCGGGCATCTTCGGCATATTTGTGAGCCGTCTTGACCATTTCCTTGCGGCGCTGCTCGTTGAGCTCCGGAATGCGGACACGGATAATCTGGCCTTCGGTTTGCGGATTAAGCCCAAGATTGGCTTCGCGGATGGCTTTATCAACCGCCATCGCCATCGAACGATCCCAGACCTGCACGGACAACATCCTCGGCTCGGGGACCGTAACGGTAGCCACCTGGTTGGGCGGCATATGCGAGCCATAGGCATCGACCTGCACCGCATCGAGCATGTTCGATGAAGCACGACCTGTGCGTAATCCGGCCAGATCATGCTTATAGGCAGCAATCGTTGCCTGCATACGCCGCTTGATGTCGGCAAGATCAAAGGTTGCACTCATGGTATCGACCGCTCCAACAAATGATGAGACATAAGATTGATTACGACGAAGGCCCAATCCATTCAAGGTGTTACCAAAGTGGATTTCGCATCGCCGCGCAAAATCGCCGTAATCGCACCCTCGCCATGCGCTGATCCGACCAAGATGTTCAAGCGGTTCTCGCGCGCAAGCGCAAAAGCAGCCGTATCCATAATTTTCAGATCGCCGGCAATCGCATCATCGTGGGTAAGCCTATCAAAACGGGTGGCTTGCGGATCTTTCATTGGATCCGCGGTGTAGACGCCGTCGACTTGTGTCGCTTTCAAAACCGCATCGCATTTAAGTTCGACCGCCCGAAGGACTGCTGCCGTATCGGTGGTGAAGAACGGGCTACCGGTTCCGCCAGCGAGCACAACGATGCGTCCTTTTTGCATATGATGCGTTGCCAATTGCCGCGCATAGGTTTCGCAAATTGTTGGAACAGCAACCGCCGAAAGGGTCCGCGCGGATGTCCCTTGCGCTTCAATCGCGCCTTCGAGCGCTATCGAGTTCATGATCGTAGCGAGCATGCCCATCGAATCAGCCGTAGCACGGTCAATCCAGCCGGCCGCGCCCACTTTGGCGCCCCTAATAATATTGCCCCCGCCGATCACCACGGCAATTTCGTATCCGGCCCGTGAGGCCGCGGCAAGATCGGCAGCCAGACGCATCAGCGTTGCAGGTGCCAACCAATACCCGTCCGCAGCAATCAACGCTTCACCGGACAGTTTAACAAGAACCCGCTTGATATCGGCCATAAGCGCCTCCCTGTAAAAAAGATAAGTCATAAAAAAGGCGGCGCTTGGCGCCGCCCTCTGTTCGGTTGGCCTCAGGCTTTAACGCCCGATGCCGCTGCGACTTCCGCCGCAAAATCCGTCTCTTGTTTCTCGATACCCTCGCCAAGAGCGTAACGATAGAAGCCCTTCAGCTCGACAGCGACGCCTAACTTGTTGCCGGCTTCTTTGACAGCCTGAGACACCGTCTTGGTCGAGTCATGGATGTAGGCCTGCTCCAACAAACATACTTCTTTGTAGTAGGTTTTGATGCCGCTTTCGACGATCTTTTCGAGCACATTGGCAGGTTTGCCGGCGTTCTTTTCCGCGAGCACTGCTTTTTCGCGGGCGACCGTTGCCGGATCAAGACCCGCTGCATCGAGCGCCTGCGGGTTCGCAGCCGCCACATGCATCGCGATCTGGCGACCCAACAGAACGAGTTCGTCCGACTTCGATGGCGATTCAAGTGCAACAATTACGCCGATCTTGCCAAGGCCGTCTGCGACGGCCGAATGGATATACGAGCCAATCACACCTTCATGCACCGTCAACTCAGCCGCACGACGAAGCGTCATATTCTCGCCGATCGTGGCGATGGCATTCTGAATGGCTTCTTGAACCGTACCGCCACCTGGATAATGCGAATTGTTCAACGCTTCCACATCGGCCGATTTTTCAAGCGCAACATTGGAAATTGAAACGACAAGCGATTGAAATTCTTCGTTCCGCGCCACGAAGTCCGTCTCGGAATTGACCTCGACGACAACGCCCTTGTGACCCGAAACGCGAAGGCCGATGAGGCCCTCGGCGGCTACTCGACCAGACTTTTTGGCAGCCTTGGCGAGACCCTTCGTGCGCAACCAATCGATCGCGGCTTCGATATCGCCCTCGTTCGTATCAAGCGCGGTCTTGCAATCCATCATGCCTGCGCCGGTCTTCTCGCGAAGATCCTTCACCATTGCTGCGGTAACAGTCGCCATGGACTATCCTTTCGTGAGGTTTGAAAATAACAGCGGCATAAACCATGCCGCCTTGTCGTTCATAAGAAGAACGGCGACACGATGGCCGCCGTCCGGTTCATTACACGTTCCGATTCGCATGACAGTTTTGCGGATCGTTAAACTTTTTATTTACATAGCCTCGACAAAACCGCGAGCGGTCGCAACCCAGCCATCCCGACCGACGCGGCCGTTCAGCTTCAATTCCGTGTCGAGCGTGGCAATATCCGCATCCGTCATCGCCGCGACCTGCCAGTAATGATAGATGCCAGCCTCGTTAAGCTTTTGCTCAAGCTGCGGGCCAACTCCGGTGATCTTCTTCAAATCGTCCGGTGCGCCGCGTGGCACGGGAAGACGCTCAAACGCATCACCCGAATAGACCGCGACCTCAACCGGAAGCACTTCGGCGACAGGTGCAACCATAGCGCCGATATCAACGCCCGAAGAACCCTGGCTGCGCGAAATGCCATCAAGCGCTGCACGGGCAACAAGATCACAATACAAAGCAATTGCGCGACCGGCGTCATCATTGCCCGGGATTGGGAAGGTGATGCCATCCGGATCGCAATTCGTATCGATAATCGCGGCGACCGGAATGCCCAAGCGCTGAGCCTCTTGAATGGCGAGCTGCTCTTTGTTTGTGTCGATCACGAAGATCATGTCGGGCGTGCCGCCCATTTCACGAATGCCGCCGAGTGCCTTGTCGAGCTTTTCCTTTTCGCGGGCAAGCATCAAACGTTCTTTCTTGGTGAGGCCCTGCGCGCCAACGGCGAGCAACTCATCGACCTTCTTCAAACGCTGGATCGAACCGGAAATGGTCTTCCAGTTGGTGAGCATGCCGCCAAGCCAACGCGAGTTGACATAATATTGAGCCGAACGACGGGCCGCATCGGCCACCAGTTCGGAGGCCTGACGCTTGGTGCCGACAAACAAAACACGACCGCCATTGGCAACCGTATCGGAAACCGCCTGCAACGCGCGGTGCAACATCGGCACCGACTGCGCGAGATCGATAATGTGGATATTGTTGCGCGTTCCGAAAATAAACTGCTGCATTTTCGGGTTCCAGCGATGCGACTGGTGACCGAAATGGGCGCCCGCTTCGAGCAATTGACGCATGGAAAAATCTGGCAAAGCCATTGGGTATGCTCCGGTTATGTCCTCTGCGGGGGATGTGAACGAACCCTCATGGCCCGTCACCGGAAAGGACCCGAAAAGCCCAGGCCCCGCATGTGTGATGAGGGGTGCTATACGCGCGGGGAGTTATAATGGCAAGAGCTTGCCTTTAAGGCCGATAAAAAAGTTCACCGGAGCCGCTTGTGATCAAGTCTTAGCCGAGATCGGTTTCAAAGGGGTAGCCATGGCTTCATTGGTTTTAATTTCGCCTTTTCTTGGGCGTTTCCCATTGACCAAACGACATGGTTTGGTATATGATTGACGAAATTTAAAAATCGTCAATGATCAATCATTAGGCATCACCATAGTATGTCCCTGTCCTCTCAAGATAAGCCTAACGAAGAAACGGGACTGGACACTCGCGCCCGTATAATGGCCGAAGCCGAACGGTTGTTTCGCCATTACGGCTACAGCAAAACGACGGTGGCTGACATCGCGCGCGAATTGGGTATGTCATCGGGGAATATCTATCGGTTTTTTGCTTCAAAAGCCGCGATCAACGAGGCGATGGCCGAACGGATGTTGGCCCATCGCGTCGCTGAATCGGCCAAAATCGCCAAAGGGCGCGGTTCGGCCTATGACCGTTTGCGCGGCGTCCTCCTCCATAACCACGCCATGACCATCGAATTGCTGACCGAAGAGAAAAGGGTTCACGAGATGGTCGCCGTCGCGATGAGCGAGCAATGGGACGTGGTAAAAGCCCATATTGCAATGATCACCTCCATCATGGCGGATCTCATCACCGAAGGTGTCGCTAGCGGAGAATTCCGGCAGCAGGATCCGAGGCTCTCGGCGAAATGCCTTCATCAGGCCTTCATCGCATTTGTTCATCCCAATGTCGTGGCTGAATGCGTCAACGATAATGACCGGACATCCGCCGAACAGATGGTCGATTTCATTCTTGCTAGTGTTGCAGTCCGTTCCTTTCAGAACGGGGCATGAGTTCAACGTCGCGTTGTAAAATTGCGTCCGCGTTCCAGGCCTGATGATTTGGCCCCCTTTTTTATTGCCTTTCGATGCTTCGATCTTCTTCTTTTACCGGAGACTTTCCATGCTCTACCGTCCTCTCCTCGCTCTTTCACTCGTCGGGACTTTATGTGTCGCTGGCTGCCAAAAGCAGGCTGAAATCCAGCCCGAGCCCCCTCGCCCCGTCAAGACGGCCGCTGTTACGGCTTCGGCAGAAACGAGGGCCATTGTCTTATCCGGTTCCGTGAAAGCCAGGGTTGAATCCGCTTTGGGCTTCCGCGTTGCCGGTAAAATCATCGACCGTAAGGTGGATATTGGCCAAAGGATCGCACAAGGCGAGGTTCTTGCCCGCCTTGACACGGTTGATTTGAACTTAAGCCTCCGAACCCGCCAATGCAGGTGTTGACAGCGCCAAGGCCAGGGTTCGGGTGGCACAGGATGAATTGTCGCGCCAACACATCCTGTTCAATCACGGCTACGCCACGCAAGCCGCGCTTGATCGCGCGGGTTTGGAGGCCGATCAAGCAGATGCTGCGCTTCATCAAGCCGAAGCCGCTCGGGATCAAGCCGAAAACCAAACCAATTACGGCGATTTGATTGCCGATGCGAAGGGCGTCGTCACGGCCGTCAACGCCGATATTGGCCAAGTGGTCGGGGCAGGTACACCTGTCATCACGGTCTCACGTGAGGATGAGAAGGAAATAGCGATCAATGTGCCCGAACAAGACATCCGCTATTTTCAAAAAGACATGACGGTCGATGTCAGCTATTGGGCCGAACCCAACCTCATCTCGAAAGGCAAAGTAAGAGAGATTTCGGGTGCCGCCGATCCTACGTCGCGGACCTTTGGCGTCCGCGTATCCGTCAACAATGATCCCCGCCTCCGCTTAGGCCAAACGGCAACGGTTACCGCCGAGATTCCTCTTGCTGATGACGCGCCGATCGTGCCGCTCGCCGCATTAGACAAGCGAGCGGGACGGATCGTGGTGTGGGTCGTTGACCAAGCCAGCGAGACGGTCGCGTCCCGCCCGGTTGAGACAGGCGCGCCGTCAAAAGACGGGGTTCGCATCACAAAGGGGCTTGCCCCGGGAGAAATCATTGTTGTTGCGGGCACGCAGTTCCTGATCGACGGGTTGAAGGTGAAATTGCCGAGCTCAAAACTCGCCTCCGCTGCCGACATGATCGCTGTATCGCATTGAACCCTTGGTCCATCTGACTTTTTTTCGGAGCTACGGCCATGTCCGCTGTTTCACCTTCGTCCTTTAATATTTCGACTTGGGCTATTCGGCATCCAAGCCTGACGCGCTTCCTGTTTGTGTTGCTCTTATTATCCGGAATATTCGCCGTGACGCATATGGGGCAGAAGGAAGACCCTGATTTCACGTTCCGCACGATGGTCGTTCAAGCCATTTGGCCCGGCGCATCCTTGCAGGAGATGCAGGATCAGGTCGTCGATAAAATCGAACGCAAGCTCCAGGAGACGCCCAATCTCGATTTCGTAAAGTCCTTCACCCGTGCCGGCAGCACTGTGATTACGGTGAACATCAAAGGTAGCGCAGTCGGGCGCGACGTTACCGATGCGTTTTACCAAGTGCGTAAAAAGGTAGGTGATATTGCAGGCGATCTGCCACAAGGTCTACTTGGCCCCTATTTTAACGATGAATTCGGCGACACGTATATTTCGCTTTACGCGTTTACGGGCGACGGGTTTTCCGCCCCCGAGCTTGAAAAATTCGCCAAAACCGCCCGCGACGTAACGTTGAGGGTGCCGGGCATCGAGAAAGTTCAGGTTCTCGGTGCTCAGGATGAAAAAATATTTGTCGATATTTCCACCAAAGCCCTCGCCGAGCGTCGGCTTTCGATTGCCGATATCGGCGCGGCACTTGCGGCGCAATCCGGCGTCGACCCGTCGGGTCACGTCGAGACAGCGGAACGTTCGGTTCGCCTCTCGGTCGACGGGACGATCACTACGCCTGACGATATTGCCAATCTTCGCCTGCGTCTTGGTGGCGCCGTTATTCGGTTAGGCGACATCGCAACGGTAACGCGTGGCACGATTGACCCTCCGGACCGCGTCCATCGCTATAACGGAAAGAATGCCGTCATCCTCGGTATGGTGATGGCCAAGGGCTTCAATGTCACAACGGTCGGCGATGACCTGCATCAGGTGATGAACCGCGTTCAATCAAGCCTGCCGATCGGCGTCGAAGTAGGACAAATTTCGAACCAACCCGAAATCGTAAAGCACTCGATCTCTGAATTTGTCGAAGCACTTGGTGAGGCGCTCGCCATTGTGCTGGTCGTATCCTTTATCTCGATTGGTTGGCGCGCGGGTCTTGTCGTCGCCATCACCATCCCTCTGGTTCTGGCCGCAACCTTCGCAGTGATGTTTGCGATGGGGATTGACCTGCAACGCATCTCGCTTGGTGCACTCATCATCGCGCTCGGTCTCTTGGTCGATGACGCGATGATCGCGGTCGAAATGATGGAGCGGAAGTTAGAGGAAGGTTCGCCGAAAATGGAATCGGCAGGCTTTGCGTATACCTCAACGGCCTTCCCCATGCTGACGGGCACATTGATAACGACCGCAGGCTTCATACCGGTTGGCTTTGCGGCATCGACCGCCGGTGAATATGTAAGTTCAATGTTCTGGGTCGTAGGCCTAGCCCTGACCCTTTCCTGGTTCGCCGCCGTTTACTTCACGCCTTGGCTCGGGAGCCTCCTGCTCAAGGAGCGCAAGCATATCACCGGTCACCACGATATTTACGATACGCGTTTTTATCACGGGCTTTGGAATGTTATCGGCTTTGCTGTGCGATACCGCTATGCCGTTCTGCTCCTGACGGTTGGGGCATTTGGCTTGGCGGGTTTCTCTATGAAGTTCATCCCCAAAAGCTTCTTTCCGGCGTCGACCCGTTTAGAAGTTCTCGTCGATCTTTGGTTACCGGAAGGTACCGGCATCAAGGAAACCGAAGCGCAGGCCAAAATGATGGAAAAGCGGGTTTTAGCCGACCCCGACCAAGCCTTCACGGCGACCTTTATCGGCGAAGGCGCGCCGCGGTTTTACCTGCCGCTCGACCAACAGCTCCGCAACCCCAATTTCGCGCAATTGCTGATCGTTGCCAAGGATTTACCTGCCCGCGATCGTCTTATGGAAAAGGTCCGTGTGTGGCTCGCGGCTGATTTCCCCGCCATCCGGTCCAAAGTGGACCGCCTGTTTAATGGTCCGCCTGTCGGTTGGCCGGTTCAGATTCGCGTCAGCGGACCGGAGCGTACAGAGGTTCGGCGGATTGCGGATCAAGTGAGAGCGGAGTTCGCAAAAGACCCTCGCCTTTCATCCATCCATGATGATTGGCTTGAGCCCGTGCCGGCGATGCGGTTGATCATCGATCAAGACCGTGCCCGGGCGCTTGGCGTATCGTCGCAACGCATACGCCAAACGCTTCAAGCGGCGATGTCGGGCTATCCGATGGGTACCTTCCGTGAAGGCGAACAGACCATCGCCATTGTGTTGCGCGAAGAAGCTCAAAACCGTTCGATGCTCAGTTCGGTGACCAATACCTATGTTACGTCCGATACCGGAGCAAACATCCCGATATCTCAAATCGCGCGGCTCGAAACCGTCCTCGAATCGGGCATTGAATGGCGACGCAACCGCCTGTCGACGATCACGGTACGCGGCGTCATACCGACCGGGATCGAGCCCAATGATGTGACGCTTGATATGGTGACCCAGCTTGCGGGATTAAAGAACAGCCTGCCGCTTGGCTATGCCATCGAACCACAAGGGGGCGTTGAGGAGTCGGCCACCAGCCAAAACTCGATTGCCGCCAAGGCGCCCCTTATGATCATGATCATGCTGATCTTGCTAATGTTGCAATTGCACCATTTCGGCAAGGCCATGCTGGTGTTTGTAACGGCTCCCCTGGGCCTGATTGGTGCGGCGACCGCGCTCCTCCTGACCAACTCGGCGTTCGGCTTTGTCGCCATTTTGGGCGTCATTGCGCTTGCCGGGATTATCATGCGCAATTCGATCATTCTGATCGACCAGATCGGGCAGGATATTGACGCAGGACACACACCATGGGAGGCGACCGTTGGTTCGGCTGTCCGGCGTTTCCGTCCCATCATGCTGACAGCCGCCGCCGCCGTATTGGCGTTGATCCCCATCGCCCAATCGGCATTTTGGGGTCCGATGGCCTATGCGATGATGGGCGGCATTTTGGTCGCGACCGTTCTGACGCTTTTGTTCTTGCCCGCAGCTTACGCCCTCTTTTTCAGGGTAAAGGTGCCACAGAAGGAAAATCGCGGGATGCCGAAGGCCTTGCCGCACCAGCCGGAAGAGGCACCGCATTTTGCGCTTGTCGATCACGCTATGAAGACCGCCGCCGAATAAGGTCGCAGACCCAGCCTATCCATGTTCCACGGCAACGACACCCGGAATGGTGCGAAGAGCGCCCGCGATTTGCGGGGTTGCGCGGAATCCACCCTGCAATTTCATTTCAACTTCCCGCATCCCGCCATCAATCGGCAAGACGATCAATACTTCGCCGTCCCCCCGTTCTTTGAGCATCTCCGAGAGAGCGGGCATGGGGGTCGCATCGGTAATTGTAATTCTGAGCGAACTTGGTAGACGCGAGGCAGCTTTCTCAAGCGCTTCTGCCGACTGAATGCGAATGCGGACGTCATCGCCCTCCACTTGGGCCTGTACGATCAGGACAACCGCTTGCCCGGGTTCCAATACGTCGCGGAACTGATGCAGACCCTCTTCAAAAATAATCGATTCAAAGTGGCCCGTGCGGTCGGATAACGCGAAAATCCCCATTTTGCTGCCCGACCTTGTGCGCCTTTCGCTTCTGTCCAAAACCGTTGCCGCAAGCTTGCCAACACTCGCGCCGCCACGTGCGGCACGGGCAAACTCAGCATAGGTTTGAACCTTTAACCGCTTCAAAATCCCGGCATATTCATCCAAGGGATGGCCCGACAAGAAAAACCCAATCGCGTCATATTCGCGTTGCAACCGTTCCGAGGCCTGCCACGGCTTATACGGCGGTACCCGCAACGGCTCCGGTTCGCCAAGCGTTCCAAAGATATCGCCTTGTCCAGCGGCCGCCTCGTCTTGTGAGCGGTTTGCCAAGGCCATGATGCCATCCACTGCGGCAAAGGCTTTGGAGCGGTCTTTCTCAACCTCGTCCAACGCGCCCGCGGCGATGAGACTTTCAAGGGTTTTTTTATTGAAAAGACGCGGATTGATCCGCCGAGCCAAATCGCTGATGTCATGGAACGGTTTTTCACCGCGAGCCGCTACGAGACTTTCGACCGCATGTGCGCCGACGCCTTTAATGGCTGCGAGCGCATAACGGATCGATAATTGTCCGTCTCCGTCTTGGTGGACATCAAATGTTACGCCCGATTGGTTCACGGAAGGCGGATCAACCCGAAAGCCGAGCCGTTGTGCTTCACGCCGAAATTCGGACAGCTTATCCGTGTTCGACATATCCAGCGTCATCGAAGCCGCTAAAAACTCGACGGGAAAATTGGCCTTGAGGTACGCGGTTTGATAGGCAACGAGCGCATAGGCTGCCGCGTGGCTCTTGTTGAAGCCATAATCGGCAAATTTCGCGAGAAGATCAAAAATTGTATCGGCCGATTTGCTATCCAGCCCGCGCTCTACAGCACCCGTGACAAAGCGCTCCCGCTGCGCGTCCATCTCGGCCTTGATCTTCTTGCCCATCGCGCGGCGCAGCAAATCGGCCTCGCCCAGTGAATAACCAGACAGGATTTGCGCGATTTGCATCACTTGTTCTTGATAAATGATGACGCCATAGGTCTCTTTGAGCGAAACTTCAAGTTTTGGATGAGCGTATTCGGGGGCCTCATGACCGTTTTTGCGGGCATTATAGACGGGAATATTAGCCATCGGACCGGGCCGATACAGCGCCACAAGCGCAATAATGTCCTCGAACCGGTCCGCCCGCATTTCTGCGAGCGCCTTCCGCATGCCCGCACTTTCCAGCTGGAACACACCGACGGTTTCGCCGCGCCCCAACATATCAAAGGTCCGCGTGTCATCGAGCGGAAGCGCTTCAAGATTCACCTCGACGCCACGCGCACGAATAAGTTCAACGGCTTTTTGTAAAACGGTAAGTGTCTTTAACCCCAAAAAGTCGAACTTTACGAGACCGGCCGGCTCTACCCATTTCATGTTGAACTGGGTAACCAACATGTCCGACTTAGGGTCACGATAGAGCGGCACCAATTGCTCGAGGGGCCGATCCCCGATGACGAGACCAGCCGCGTGGGTCGAGGCGTGGCGGTGCAGACCTTCAAGATCCAAAGCAATTTCAAGCAACCGCCGAACCGTCGGATCTTCTTCAGCGGCTTGACGAAGTCTCACCTCCGTTTTGATCGCCTGTTCGAGCGAAACCGGATTGGCCGGGTTTTGCGGCACCAACTTGGTGAGCTTGTCGACCTGGCCATACGGAATTTCGAGCACCCGGCCGACGTCCCGCAAAACACCGCGGGCTTGCAGCGTTCCGAACGTGATGATCTGTGCCACGCGGTCAGCGCCGTATTTATGCTGCACATAGCGGATCACCTCGTCGCGACGGTCTTGGCAGAAATCGATATCGAAATCCGGCATCGATACGCGGTCGGGATTAAGGAACCGCTCGAACAAGAGACCGAACCTTAGGGGGTCAAGATCGGTAATCGTGGTGGCATAAGCGACCAATGACCCCGCACCTGAACCGCGACCCGGCCCTACCGGGATACCCTCTCCTTTTGCCCATCGGATAAAATCGGCAACAATCAGAAAATAGCCGGGATATTTCATCCGCTCGATCACACTCAACTCAAAATCAAGCCGGCTTTCGTAATCCTCTGCCGTCAAACCTTCGGCAGGTCCGTGGGCCTTCAACCGTGCGCGTAATCCGGCGACAGCAAGATCGAGCAAGGCCGCCGCTTCATCCGTTGGCGCATCGTGTTCGCCCACCGTGAAACTCGGTAAAATCGGCTTGCGGGTTTTTGGTCTGAACGAGCAACGGAGCGCAATTTCAATGGTATTGGTGAGCGCTTCGGGTAGATCGGCGAACAGCTTTCGCATCGCCGCGCGCGATTTAAAATCATGCTCAGTCGTGACATGGCGCCGCTCGGGGTCGGAAACCAGACGGCCTTCGGCAATAGCTAAGAGTGCGTCATGCGCGGCATAAGACGAAGGCTTGGCGAAATAAGCCTCGTTGGTAGCGACCAGAGGCACACCATGGTCATAAGCCAAATCAAGAAGTTGTCCCTCAATCGAGGTTTCCTCGCCCGTGCCGTGCCGTTGAAGCTCGACATAGAGCCGATCTCCAAAAAGGCTTGCCAATTTCTTCAACCGTGCTTGAGCGAGTTCGCTTTGGCCAGCGAGCAAGGCCCGATCAATCGGGCCTTTCGGACCACCGGTTAAGGCTATGAGTCCCGACGCGGAATCGCTCAACACATCAAAGGATACGTGCGCGGCCTGCCCCGTCTCTGGCGAGAGATAAGCCAATGACGAGAGCTTCATCAGATTATTATAGCCCTGCTCGGTAGCAGCGAGCAGCACCACCGACGGATAGACAATTTGCACAGCACCCGGTCGGGTGGTCGCCTGATCCTCCAGATCAAGCGCAAGCTCGACACCAGTAATCGGCTGAATACCCGCGCCCGCCATTTTCTCGGAAAATTCAAGCGCGCCAAACAGATTATTCGTGTCGGTCAAAGCCAAAGCCGGCATCTGGTCTTTGGTCGCCAGTTTTTTCAGTTCGTCAACCTTGAGCGCGCCTTCAAGCAACGAAAAGGAAGAATGAACATGGAGATGGACAAAGCCTACCTCCTCTAAAACCCGACTCATCTCGACCCCCTCTGCGCACCCCTTACTTTTGCCTCGTCAAAGGGGACACATGCAAGCGTCATCGACGCTCAGCTAAGTGGATAAGGCTTAGATAAATGCGCTCGACCAAGCGTAAATGGTGCCCAGAAAGGCCGAAAGAACTGCGAGCTCGGTAACGTCTTCAAAGAGTGAGAGAAGCATGTGAACCTCCATCCGATGGCGATACCAGACTATATGTTCATGTTTTGTTCTTGTGCAACAAAAAACAACAGCAGGCTGAATTTGCGCGTCGATAAGGTTAAAAAAAGCTTAATTTAGTTCGATCACCAAGCCATCGCGAATGGTCACGCGGCGATCCATCCGAGCGGCCAATTCAAGATTGTGGGTCGCAATGAGCGCCGCAAGGCCCGTTACTTTCACAAGCGATAAGAGCGTTTCAAAGACACGGTTTGATGTTACGGGATCGAGGTTTCCCGTCGGCTCATCCGCGAGCAAGACGCGGGGACGGTTGGCAACCGCGCGAGCAATTGCCACCCGTTGCTGTTCTCCACCGGAAAGTTCTGCAGGACGGTGGGTCAGTCTTTCGCCAAGGCCGAGATAGAGCAGCAAGTCGATTGAACGGTTCCGCGCTTCTATCTTGTTCAACCCGCCAATCATTTGCGGCAACATGACATTTTCCAGCGCGGTAAACTCCGGCAACAAATGATGCGCTTGATAGATAAATCCCAATTCATTGCGACGGATAGCGGTACGCGCTTTATCGGGCAACGCCATGGTCGGTTGACCACCGATAAAGACTTCTCCGGCATCGGGCTTCTCGAGCAAACCAGCCAACTGAAGCAGTGTCGATTTGCCCGTACCTGACGGCGCGATCAACGCCACCGATTGACCGGGCCAAACCGCCAAATCCGCACCTTTAATGATATTGAGCGTATGCTCGGCATCGACGAAGCGACGCTCGACTTTCCAGAGAAATAAAACCGGATCGATGCCCTTGGGCGCATTCGGATTGGTCATTCGTAGCGCAAAGCCTCCACCGGATCGAGCTTCGCCGCACGCCAGGCCGGATAAAGGGTTGCAAGAAGTGACAAGAGCAACGCCATACCGACAACGGTCGCCACTTCGCGCGGATCAACATCCGCCGGAAGATGGCTTAAAAAATAAAACTCGGCTGGGAACAGATTGGTCTGGGTCAATTTGGAAACCAAGGCCCGCAAATTCTCGACATTCACGGCGATCAACGTTCCCAGAGCAAAGCCTGCAAACGTGCCGACAAAGCCGATCGCAGCCCCCGTGATCAAGAAAATCCGCATGATCGCGCCGCGCGTGGCCCCCATGGTCCGCAAGATCGCAATATCGGAGCTTTTGTCTTTGACGAGCATAATCAGGCCGGACACGATATTAAGCGCAGCGACCAAAACAATCAGTGTGAGGATCAAAAACATCACATTTCGTTCGACTTCCAAAACGCCAAAAAACGTTTTATTGCGCTGCCGCCAATCGGTCAGAAATATCGGCCGCTCAATCTGCGCGCTGATTGCGGCCTTCGCTTCATCCACCCGATCGGGATTGGATAAAAACAGCTCGATCGCGCTGACATCACCGTCACGGTTGAAATAGGCCTGCGCCTCTTCAAGCGGCATATAGACGAATGCCGAGTCAAACTCCGACATGCCGATCTCGTAAACGGCGCTGATTGGATAGGTTTTGATCCGAGGAGCGGTGCCAAACGCCGTTTGAGGGCCCTTCGGCGCCGTTAGCGTTATCGTGTCACCCGGACGAAGAAAAAGCTGTTCCGCCAGACGCTTCCCGATCACAACGCCGGCACTGCCGCTAAACCCGTCAAGCGAACCTTGTTTGATGTTGTTGGCAATGGCCGGAATGCGCTTGATATCCCCTTCGCGCACACCGCGAACCAAGACACCCCCCGCACCGGCTGAGCTTGAAGCAAGCGCCTGTCCCTCGACCAAGGGCAACGCCAAAACCACGGACGGTATACGCTCGAGCGCCTTCGACAAAGGAGCGTAGTCGGTCAACGGCTTATCAATGGCACCAACAAACACGTGACCGTTAATTCCGACGATCTTGTCGAGCAATTCTTTACGAAAGCCATTCATGACCGAAAGCACAATAATCAGGGTCGCAACCCCCAGCATGATGCCCACGAGCGAAAATCCGGCAATGACGGAGATAAACCCTTCTTTGCGGCGTGCGCGGAGGTAGCGTAGCGCAATCAGCCATTCAAAGGCAGCAAACACCCCTGAGCCGTCTTTGCGATACTGTCCTTGCTCTGCTGGTATGTCTGACATTCCTTTATGCCGAAAGCCGCGCAATTGTTTCTTCAATCGTCAACATCTCACGCTCTCCGGTTTTCCGGCGCTTGAGTTCGACCTTACCCTCCGCCAATCCTTTGGGGCCGACCAATATTTGCCAAGGCGAACCAATCAGGTCGGCGGTCGCAAACTTTGCCCCGGTGCGCTCGTCGCGGTCATCATACAACACGTCTTTGCCCCGCGCCGTTAGAGCTTTGTACAAGGTCGCACAGGCCTCGTCGGTGCCCGTATCGCCGATTTTGAGATTCAAAAGCGAAACATCAAACGGCGCAATTTCATCAGGCCAAATGATGCCGGCTTCATCATGCGAGGCTTCGATCAAGGCGGCCACCAAACGCGATGGACCAATTCCGTACGACCCCATATGCACGGGTGTCTCACGACCATCCGGCCCCGTTACCGTGGCCTTCATCGGTTCGGAATATTTCGTGCCAAAATAGAAAATATGGCCTACTTCGATACCGCGCGCCGAAATCTGCCGTTCAGACGGAATGGCATTATACGCCGCCTCATCGTGCATTTCCGATGTTGCCGCATAGGGTTTGGTCCACGCTTGAAAGATCGAATCCAACGCCTCGCGGCTGTCAAAATCCGTATCAACCGCCGGAATAGGCTGATCAAGAACCGCTTTGTCGGCAAATACTTCGCTTTCGCCCGTTGACGCCAGAATGATAAATTCATGGCTCAAATCGCCACCAATCGGGCCCGTATCGGCCCGCATCGGGATCGCTGTCAGGCCAAGGCGCGCAAAGGTACGCAAATAGGAAACAAACATCCGGTTATAGGAGTGGCGTGCACCTTCTTGATCAAGGTCGAAGGAATACGCATCCTTCATCAGGAATTCGCGGCTTCGCATCACGCCAAAGCGCGGGCGCACCTCGTCGCGGAATTTCCATTGAATATGATAGAGATTGAGCGGCAAATCTTTGTAGGAGCGCACGGAACCGCGAAAAATCTCTGTGATCATTTCCTCATTGGTCGGCCCGAACAACATTTCGCGCTCATGCCGGTCCTTTATCCGCAACATTTCTTTGCCATAGGCATCATACCGGCCCGACTCACGCCATAAATCAGCCGATTGAATCACCGGCATCAAAAGCTCAACCGCACCGGAACGGTTTTGTTCCTCACGGATAATGGCATTGATTTTATTCAGCACCTTTAGGCCCAGAGGCAACCACGCATAAATGCCTGCCGATTCTTGCCGAACGAGCCCTGCCCGCAACATCAACCGATGGGAAACAATCTCAGCCTCTTTGGGAGTTTCGCGGAGAATGGGAAGAAAATAACGCGACAGGCGCATGATGGCTCTTAGCTCCAACCAGATGGATTCGAAAACAAGTTTCGTTTGAACCGCATTGAAGCGCAAAACACAAGCGACGCAACGGCAGCCAAGAAGAGTAAAATCGGATATAGCCTCAATTTTGGGCGTTCGTTCTTTTTTATGGCATTTTCATGTCAAAGCGGATGACAGGCCAAAAAAACTAGGCTAGCTTGATGTCGCTTTGGATGTAAAAGAGGTCGCGCCCATGCGGATGACGGCACAAGGTCCAGGTCTGGGGAGGAAAAGCCACCGATAACAGAAGAGACTTAACGTCCGGCCGCTCTAGTCATGCGGCTCTGTTTGGGTGGTGTAGGGAATACGTTCTAAAAAGGCAGGGATTTCCCTGCCTTTTTTTACATATAAAACAATGCGTTGCGATGTTTATTCAACGTACTGAATAAAGAAAGATAAAGCTGCCGCAACCGGGATCGCGGCGAGCGTTGTGAGCAACACTTTCCGCCATAAGCCCGGCACAGCCGGCGCCCCCGCCTCGGTTCCCGGCGTTACCTCTCCCGCTTCCGTTTGGCTTTTTACACCAAGCGGCAGAATCGTGAACAAAGTCAGCCACCAAGAGATGCCATAAATGGCGAGAATCGTCGCAATCGACATGGTCTTGAATTCCTAAACCTGCTCAAGCTCGATGAGCGTACCGTTGAAATCTTTGGGATGCAGAAACAAAACCGGCTTGCCATGCGCCCCGATTTTCGGTTCCCCATCGCCCAACACACGGGCACCGTCTGTTTTTAGCCGCTCGCGCGCCTTGAGGATATCATCAACCTCATAGCAAATATGGTGGATCCCGCCATCCGGATTGCGTTCCAAAAACTTGGCAATCGGACTGGCCTCGCCCAGAGGCTCAAGCAACTCGATCTTTGTGTTGGGTAATTGGATAAAAACAACGGTTACGCCGTGCGTCGGTTGCGGCAGAGGCTCCGAAACCTCCGCCCCAAGCGTCTCACGATATAATTTTACCGCGGGACCAAGATGATTGACGGCTATGGCAACGTGGTTGAGACGTCCGATCATTCGCAATGAACCTCTAAATCAAGACCACCTGAACATGGCAGACGGGCTTTTTACCCCAGCTGTTATTCACCGTCGAGCGAACCGCCTTCTCAATGGCGGTCTCAACAATGTCCGGATCGCGCCTTTTATTCTTCGGCAGATTATCGAGAACGGCAAAGACCGCTTCCTCGATCAAATCCTCAAAAGAGCGGCCCGCCCGGTCCACTTGCGGAATACCTGACACGGCAAAGGCCGGATCGCCCAATAGATCACCTTTGCTATCGAGCGCAATCGCGACCGATACAATACCGGCGAAAGCAAGCTTCCGACGCTCAGGAATGGCGGGATCAGCAGCAGGCGCCAGAACATCACCATCCTTGAACAATTTGCCATGCGTGGCTTCGTCGATAATCTCCGGATTGCCCGGTGCTAACCGCACAATATCGCCATTTGTCGCCATGACGACATCCGAAATACCGTTCGCAATGGCAAATTTCCGATGCTCGTCGAGATGCAGTGGCTCGCCATGGGCAGGGATGAGTGTCTTAGGCCGAACCCATTCATACATTTTCTTCAATTCACCGCGCCGCGGATGACCTGAAACATGAACCAGAGCGTGGCGATCGGTTACGACATCAACACCCTGGCGTACCAACCCGTTGATGATACGACCGACGGCCTTTTCATTGCCCGGGATCGTGCGCGAGGAGAAAACGACCGTGTCGCCCGATGCGAGCGTGACATCAGGGTGTTGGTCTTCCGCAACGCGCGAGAGTGCGGCACGCGGTTCGCCCTGGCTACCGGTTAAGAGGCAAACGACCTTGTCGCGCGGTAAATAGCCGTAGGTTTCGGGCGAACGGAATTCCGGCACACCTTCAAGGTAACCGCATTCCGTTGCCACTTGAATGGCGCGGTCCATCGCACGACCAATCGCTACCACTTCACGACCGACTTCTTTCGCCGCCAGTGCGACCGAGCGGATGCGCGCCACATTCGACGCAAAGGTCGTAACAGCCACGCGCCCCTTGGCCTTGCCGATCACCTCGGCCAAGCCTTTGGCGACATCGGTCTCGCTCAGCGATTCACCATCGCGCATCACGTTGGTTGAATCGCAGATCATCGCCAAAACGCCCTCATCCCCAATCTCGGTCAGGCGTTTCGAATCAGTCGACCAACCCGCCACAGGCTGCGAATCAATCTTCCAGTCGCCGGTATGAATAACCGTGCCAAGCGGCGTGCGGATGGCAAGCGCAGTAGATTCCGGTATGGAGTGGGCAACCGAAATGATCTCGACATCAAACGGATCGAGCGCCAACCGATCACCGGGTTTCATCAGCGTCAACTTGATCTTTTTTGCGCCGTGCTCGTTCTGACGGCGAATATCAAACAGACCGGCGGCAAAGGGGGTCGCGTAGACCGGCGGAGCGCCAAGGCGAGGGTAAAGGTCAAGCAGTGCGCCGATATGATCCTCGTGCGCATGGGTAATGATAATGGCTTTTAAGCGATTTTTCTGACCCTCAATAAATTTCAGATCGGGCAGAACGAGATCGATGCCGGGCAAATCATCGCCCGCAAAGCTTACCCCGCAATCCACCAAAATCCACTCGCGCTTGGCAGGCGGGCCGTAGCCGTAGAGCGCGGCATTCATACCAATTTCGCCGAGACCACCCAGCGCACAAAATACAAAATCATCCTTGGGCCCAACCATGGAGCCCTCCTTTCAGTCCGTCATTTCAAAAGACCAGCCCGAATGGTGCTGACCGCCGTCCATCATTTCAATCCCGATAGAACACGTCACCCGCAATCACCGGCGTCACGGCCCCATCGCGTTCGAGTAATAATTTCCCCTGCTCGTCGAGACCTTTGAAGAACCCTTCCAAAACACCATCCGATTGGCGCACACGGATCGTGTCGCCGATGCCACGCGCCTTCGCGATCCATTGTTCGCGAATGAGGCCAAAGCCTTCACCTTTTGCGAACTGGTCAAGCATTTCGGCACAGGCCGAAGCCAATGCCGAAAAGACGTCGACTACCGAGCCAAGATAACCTTCCGTCGAAAGATCTGTTGCGGGATAGGGTGTATCCGATGGGTGAAACGAAACATTAATCCCGCAGCCGATGACCGCACCGAATGCGCCATCGGAGAGCGTTCCACCTTCCACCAAAATGCCGGAGAGTTTCGCGTCGTTGAGCAAAACATCATTCGGCCATTTCAAAGACAGATGGTGTGTCGGAACGCCTAAAGCAACAAGCGCCTCATAAATCGCCAATGCCGCGACAAAGCCGAGCTGATAGCCTACCGCCATCGAGCACGGATCACGAAGCGCTAATGAGGCATATAGATTGCCTTTCGGCGAGGACCATTGCCGTCCAAGCCTGCCCCGGCCACCGGTTTGTTCGTCGGCGACGACCCAATGATGCCCTCCGCCCCCCTCACGCAGATGCGCCAAAGCGGCATCATTCGTTGAGCCGATGCTTGCAACATGGGTCAGGGTAAAGCGCGTATCTAAGCCGGTTGAAATCAGGTTCACGTCAGAACAAAGACCGTGCGGCGAATGTGGCGGCTTCAACCAACGGGGATGGCGCAAGCACAAAAGCAACAACCAGGAGCGCTGCAAGGGCTGCGATCAAACGAACCGGAGCGGCAGCGGGCGTAAACGCCTCTTTCGGTTCGTCAAAATAGATGATCTTGACGATGCGCAGATAATAGAACGCACCGATCACGCTCGCGACAACGCCGATGACCGCCAACGCATTCAATCCGGCGTGTACCGCCGCCGAGAACACATACCATTTCGCAAAAAAGCCAGCCAGAGGCGGAATGCCTGCCAACGAGAACATAATCATGGATAATGCAAAGGCGAGTGCCGGATTGGTCCGTGAAAGCCCGGCCAAATCGGTGATTTCTTCGCAATAGTGACCATCGCGTTCCATCGAGAGCACACAGGCAAAAGCACCGAGTGTCGTGACGATGTAAATCACCATATAGATGGCCACACCCGCCACACCCTCGACCGTACCTGCCGAAAGACCAATCAGGACATAACCGATATGGCCAATCGAGGAGTAGGCCAAAAGACGCTTAATATTGTGCTGGCCAATGGCGGCAAACGCGCCCAAGACGCTCGAGGCTATAGCGACGAACACGATGATTTGCTGCCATTGCCCGCTTATCGCAGGAAAGGCCTGCTCCACCACACGCACCAGCAAAGCAACCGCCGCTGTCTTCGGCGCGACGGCAAAAAAGGCGGTAACCGGCGTTGGTGCGCCTTCATAGACATCGGGCGTCCACATATGGAACGGTACAGCCGAAATTTTGAACGATAGTCCTGCCAATACGAAAGCAAGACCAAAGATCACCCCGACGCCCGCGCCCCCCTTCAGCGCCAACGCAATACCCGAAAACGTCACCGAACCCGTCATGCCGTAGATCAGCGACGCGCCGTAGAGCAGCATGCCGGAGGACAGGGCACCGAGGACAAAATACTTCAATCCAGCTTCGGTCGATTTAACCGAGTCACGATCAAAAGAGGCCACGACATAGAGCGCCAAAGAGGACAATTCCAGGCCGAGATAGAGCGCAATCAGATCATGCGCCGAAATCATCAGCATCATACCGATGGTCGAACTCAGCACCAAACGCGGGA
>Ga0114964_10000932_pt1 | contig 21682 bp, 19 predicted proteins | sample C_131016_MF_Meta_FD_92638 | JGI IMG/M metagenome (GOLD analysis project Ga0114964, IMG submission 92638) | Freshwater microbial communities from Lake Croche, Canada to study carbon cycling - C_131016_MF_MetaG | ecosystem: Environmental > Aquatic > Freshwater > Lake | place: Lake Croche, Canada...
GCTAAAGATACAGCTTTATCTTGAATTGACCATATCTTCGGTGTTTTGGAGCCACCTAGCAGAATCGAACTGCTGACCTGCTCTTTACGAGGGAGCTGCTCTACCAACTGAGCTAAGGTGGCCTAAATCCCTGGTGTTACTACCTAGATTTTATAACCATAGACTCAAATGTATGGCCTCAATAGAATTCCACAACCTGCGTAAGGTTTATAAAGACCTGGTCGCAGTATCTGATTTATCGGTAACCCTTCAAGCCGGACGAATTACCGGTTTCCTAGGACCCAACGGTGCTGGTAAAAGCACAGCACTCAAATGCCTTTTAGGCTTAGCCAAACCAACCAGCGGAACCTGCTTACTGAACGGTAAAGAGTATTCAGATCTAGACCACCCAGGCAAAGTTGTTGGTGCTGTCTTAGACTCTTCTGGCTTCAACCAGGCACTAACCGCTAGACAAAACCTAAAGATCATTTGTGCTGCTAATGATGTTGATGATTCAAAGATTGACTCTTTGCTAGAGCTGGTTGAGCTCGGTGCAGTTGGCAATAAGAGAACTAGAGGTTTCTCTATGGGTATGAAGCAAAGACTTGCTCTGGCGGCTGCACTTATTGCCGACCCAGAGATTCTAGTTTTAGATGAGCCAGCCAATGGTTTAGACCCGATAGGTATTGCCTGGCTTAGAGATCTTCTAAGAAGTCTTGCTAAGCAAGGTAAAACCATTCTTGTTTCATCCCACCAGCTAGCAGAGATGCAGCACACCGTTGATGATGTTGTGATTATCAACCAAGGTGAGATTATTGCCGCTGGGCCGTTGAAGAAGATTATTGGAAGAAAATCTCTTGAAGAGGCCTTCCTAGCTCTAGTTAGGAAGAAATAATGAGATTTATCAAAGCTGAAGTATTGAAACTTCTTTACGCACGAAGGAACTACGGGATTCTTCTTGGGGCCATGGCTCTATCTTCTATCGGAACAGGTTTCACCCCTTATGCGCTAAACCGAATGAAAGGTGTTCTAGTTAGCCCGCTAACTCAGACCGCCGCAGTTGACAGTGTTTATTCCAAAGCCCTCGGTGCATACATCCTTGTTGTAATCTTGGGTGTTCTTGTGGTGACCAGCGAATTTAACCAAAAGACGGCTATTGCAACATACCTAGCTTCCCCTAAGCGTTACCAACCGCTGGTTGCCAAGATTCTGGTTGCCTCGGTTGCCGGCGCAATCATGAACCTACTAGCAACACTGGTGGGTATGGGTGTTGCCGCCTATGCACTGTCCTTCTATCCAGAAGCTGTTGCACCGTCTTCATCAATCTGGCTAAGCGATTCGCTGATTGCCATGCTAACCGGAGCAATTATTGCCATCATCGGTGTTGGTATTGGAAGTCTCATTCGTAATCAGAGTTTGGCCGTTACCGTGTCTTTGATCTGGTTCTTCATCATCGACAGGCTGCTTGCGGTTCTCTTTGTTGAAGTTGGCAAGTGGCTGCCAACAGGTTTAATCTCGGGCCTTGAAAACCTTCAGTTCAATTACCAGGGACCGGTAGTGCCATTCAATCCAGGCGACTACCTAGATCCTTGGCCAGCAGCAGGGTTACTCACCGTATACGGAATTGCCTTTGTTGCTATCTCGCTTATGACAACAACCAGAAGAGATATTGACTAACAAGTCTTTTCTTTAGCTGGCAGGGTCCCATTAGAGAAGAAGTTCTCAACTACATCGGTAACACATTGATTTGATGAACCGTAAGCTGTGTGACCTTCACCTTTGTATGTCAACAGCCAACCGTGAGCGAGCACTTTATGCGCGACGTTCTTAGCCTGCGAATAAGGCGTTGCCGGATCGTTGGTGGTTCCAACCACCAACATGGTTGGTGCGTTCTTAGCCGAGTAATCTGTTGGGCCGGCAACAACATCGAAAGGCCATTTGTAACAGGCAAGGCCACCGTATTGCCAGTATCTGCCAAACACCGGGCTGATAGCTAGCACCTTGCTGTTCTGCTGCTGCATGGCGCTCATACTCTCCGACTCTCTCGAATCTAAACAGCTAATCGCTTTGAATGCCTCATTTTCGTTACCGCTGAAAGTGTTTGTTGAATCATCGTAAGCCAAGTAGTTATCAGCAAGAAGCAAGAAGATGCGACCATCCGGATGCGCTTTACCAATCACATCTTGGAATGCTCTGGTTAAATACTGCCAACTATCTTTTGAATAGAGTGCAGAAATAATTCCAGTGAATCCAGAGTTGATAGTTAGCTTTCTTGATTTCTCCGACGTATACATCGAGGTCGTCTCAAGCGGCTTTAGGAAGTCGGTTCCGATTTTGGTCATCGCCTGCTCAACTGTCAAACCATCAAAAGGACATCCTGAAACATTACTTATGCAATCGGCTAGGTATGCCTTCATTGCCGACTGGAATCCCTTCAATTGATTCAAGGAATCAGCTTCCGGAGTTGTTGTTGGATCGACCACACCGTCAAGCACAAACTTGCCGACTTTAGTCGGGAAGAAGCTGGCGTAAGTAATTCCAAGCAGGGTTCCATAGGAATAGCCAAGGTAGTTCAGTTTCTTTGAACCAAGCACGGCTCGAATGACGTCCATGTCTTTAGCTGCCGATGAGGTGTCGATGTGACCCAAAAGAGTTCCGGTGTTGGCCAAACAGGCAGCACCAAAACTTTTAACAAGATTTTTGGTAAAGTCTAGATCTTGTGAAGACCCGAGGTCATAAGGAGAGGCGTTATATAGGAAGTCCTTCATCTTTGCAGTGTTGTAACACTTAACCGCCGAAGATTCCCCAACTCCTCTAGGGTCAAAACTAACCAGATTGAATTTCTTTCTAAGCTCCACAGTTCCCAGTGAAGTTATGTATTTTGTGATCCAGTCTTTACCGCTACCACCAGGGCCACCAGGGTTCATCAAAAGATAAGGTGCGGTCTTTGGGTTGGCAGCTGGATTAACCGCAACTGCAATCTTGATTTGGTTTGCGCCAACATCAGCCCAATCCAAAGGAACAATGATGTCGGCGCAGCGAGCCTTAGTATTCCCTCCGGAACAGTTTGACCAAAGTGGCTTTTGAGCGTAGTAACCAGCCAAGGTTTTGTAGGTTGCCTTATCCGCTTGAACAGCAGGCGTTGTTTCACTGTTGATAGGCAGTGCGTGTTGGAAGAAAAGCGAAGCGATTGCAACTGTCGCCGCAAAAATGCTTAGCCCTAGTATCAGGGAGTTTCTTCTTTTCATCGTTTCAACTTTCTTCTAAATGAAATAGCCAGTGAATCAAAAAGCAAAGTGTCCTTTACATTTCTATCCAACCTATCTCTAACCTTTTGAATTTCTTCAATGACATGAATCGATTGAGCTTGGGAAATGTCTTGGGCTAAGGAATAGATTTCAGAACTTAAGTCAACATTGATCAGTGACTCGCCAGAACCCAACTGGAAAGTGACAACATCACGATACAGACCCATCAGGTCAACCAAGATACGGTCCAAGCCATCACGCTTTGAGCGAGTGGCTCGACGCTTATGTGCTTCTTCAAGCTTTTTCAATTGTGATCTTGAACTTGGGCTGAGCTTTGATTCTGGACTTATCCCAAGTCTCGCCATAAGTTCTAAGCGTTCCTGTTCATCTAACTCGGCTGTCAAAGCAGCTCCGTCGCTCTCACCCAACTTGACTAGTAATTCTGAGGCCAGCAAGGCTGAAGGGATGTCCCTGATACTGAGTGCAGCAACCAGCGCTTGCCTTCTTCTATCTCTGGCTGTCGAATTGGTGGCTAGCCTTCTTGCCATCCCAACATGGCTCTGGGCCTGAGAGGCAGACTGCAAAGCCAAGGCATTGGTAACTTGATATTTATCAACTAGCAACTGGGCAACTGCTTCAACACTTGGCACCTTAAGCTGAATCTTTCTAACCCTAGATCTGATGGTTGGCAACAGGTCTGCTTCACCGGGTGCGCAAATCATCCAGATGGTTCCCTTAGGTGGCTCTTCCAAAGACTTTAGGAGCAGGTTGCTGGTGCGCTCTTGCATGCGGTCTGCATCTTCGATAATCATGATTCGATATTTCGCTAGCGCTGGCATTTGCATTGACTTATCAATGAATTCGCTAACTTCATCAATGCTGATCTGAACTCTTTCAGTATTGAGAACCTGAACATCAGGATGATTGCCAACCCGAACCATTTGACAGGCATTACAACTTCCGCAGCCACCCGACTCACAAACCAAAGCAGCCGCAAAAGCTGTGGCTAGTTCTGATCGCCCCGATCCGGGTGGACCGGTAAATAACCAAGCGTGATGAACCGATGTTTCTTTGTTTAGTTCGCGCAGGAGTTCGGTGACTGCTTCAGGTTGTGAAACAACATCACGAAAAACATTTGGCGCAAGTGTCATAGTAATTCTGATACTGCCTTACGAATCTGTGTTTGCATAGTCTCAATATCGGTTGAAGCATCTACTACTAGGAAACGCTCAGGTTCAGCCTTAGCCAAGTCAAGATAAGCGGAACGTGCCTTTTCGAAAAACTCAATCTTTTCTTTCTCTAAACGATCTGGTTCAGTTCCAGTTTGATTGCGTCTTGTTCTAGCAATATCTGCCGGTAGATCTAGCAGCACGGTTAGCTTAGGTAGCAAACCACCAACTGCCCAAAGCGATAGGTTTCTAACTTCTTCTTGCGAAAGATCGCGACCTGCACCCTGATAAGCCACCGATGAATCAAAGTATCGATCGGTAATCACAATCTCTCCGCGTTCTAAGGCCGGTCTTATTTTGCTTGCCACGTGGTGAGCTCGGTCAGCTGCAAATAGTGCTGCTTCTGCTCTAGGGGCAAGGTCTCCTTTGTGGTGCAAGAGAATCTTGCGAATCTCAACGCCAACCTCAGTTCCACCTGGCTCTTGGGTTCTAACCACAGTTTTACCCTGCTCTCTCAGCCAAGACTCTAAAAGGTCGGCCTGGGTGGATTTACCGACCCCGTCGATACCTTCAAAGGAAATGAACAGACCAGACATTTACTTGTCTTTCTTTCGGGTGGTGCCCTTCTTCACAGTTCTAGCCGGAGCAGCTGCCCGACGAGACTTAGAAACCTTAGGTGCCGCCTGCCCTGGCTCAAGCCCTAGCTTTTCACGTCGAATAGCCAAAAGTTCAAACGCACGCTCAGAGGTAAGTTCTTCCAGCGGCTCATCCTTAGGAACAGTTGCATTGATGGCACCATCGGTCACATACAAACCAAACTGCCCAGATTTAGCAACCACTTTAGTCTTAGCCGAAGGATCATCACCGAACTCTTTCAAAGGAGTTGCAGCTGTGACTCGACCCCGTAATTTCGGTTGAGCAAGAAGCTCTAATGCACCTTCAAGTGTTAGATCAAAGATTAGATCTTCACTTGCCAGAGATCTTGAATCTTTAGCTCGCAACAGATAAGGCCCGAACTTACCGTTCTGAGTTGTGATATCCACGCCTTCGGCATCTTGGCCAACCACTCGAGGGAGTGAAAGCAGCTTTAGAGCTATTTCAAGATCCATAGTTTCTGTTGACATGGTCTTAAACAAGGAAGCAGTTTTTGGCTTCTTTGCATCGGGATCATCTAACAACACGTATGGACCGTAACGACCATCTTTGAACAAAACATTGTGACCACTAACTGGTTCAACACCTAGAATCCGATCGGTTAGCACCGGTGCTTCAATCAGTTCATGGGCTTTAGCTAGAGTCAGTTCATCTGGGGCTAAACCTTCAGGAATGTTGATGATCCTGCGACCATTCTCATCAGCACCCTCAGCATTAGGTTCGATATAGATTTCCATGTATGGGCCGAACTTACCGGTTCGCAAAGTTATGCCATGGCCAAGATCAAGTGAATTTAATGCCTTTGCGTCAATCTCACCGATGTTCTCAACAACACTATTTAGACCAGGGTTGCCTTCAGAACCAAAATAGAATTCCTTCAGCCATGCACTTCTATCGATTGTTCCATTAGCAATTTCATCGAGGTCTTCTTCCATCCTCGCTGTGAACTCATAGTCAACCAGCCTTGCGACTTTATCTTCCAGAAAACGCATGACCGTGAACGCGATCCATTCAGGAACCAAAGCCTGACCACGCTTGGTCACATAGCCCTTGTTAATGATGTTGCTAATAATTGCTGCATAGGTTGACGGGCGACCAATGCCATCTTCTTCCAAGGCCTTAACAAGGCTGGCTTCCGTGTAACGAGGTGGTGGTGAGGTTTGGTGGCTCTTCGCGTTTATCTCGAGAACTGAGAGCTTCTGGCCAACTTCCATGTTAGGCAGCTTGCTTTCTTTCTCTTCGTTCTCTTCGTCTTCGTTCCTAGGCTCGTCTTGGCTTTCCTCGTAAGCAGCCATAAAACCGCGGAAAGTAACCACAGTTCCACTAGCCGTAAACTCAGCACGATCACCATTAGGCAGAGGGAAGACGGCAATCTTTGCAGTAGTAGTTGAAACCTTGGCATCTTGCATTTGGCTGGCAACGGTTCGCTTCCAAATCAAATCGTAAAGTTCAAATGTTCGACCTAAAATTTCTCCGGCAACTTCACTTGGCTTTCTGAATATCTCTCCAGCTGGACGAATCGCTTCGTGAGCTTCCTGAGCGTTCTTGTTCTTACCTTGGTAAACACGAGGAGCGCTTGCAACGTATTCCTCACCAAACATTTCTTTGGCTTGGCTACGCGCAGCGTTGATTGCTTGCGTGGAAAGAGTAGGTGAGTCGGTACGCATATAAGTGATGTAACCCTGTTGGTATAGCGACTGAGCAACATCCATAGTCTGCTTTGCAGACATTCTTAGTTTTCTCGAAGCTTCCTGTTGCAAGGTTGAGGTTGTAAATGGTGCAGCTGGTCTCCTTGTCGAAGGCTTCGATTCAACCGAGATAACTTCAACATTTGAAGTGGAAGCCTTAATCGCATCTGCCAAAGCATTAGCTTTATCTTCGTCAAGTAACAGTACTTGGGCAACTAACTCACCTTTGTCGTTGAAAGATTCTCCGGTGGCAATACGTTGACCGTTGTATGTGAAAAGTTTTGCTTCGAACTTAGGCTCAGATGGTTTACCAGTTTCAAATAGGCCCTTGATATCAAAATATGACGCAGTTACGAAAGCCATGCGCTCACGCTCACGCTCAACCACTAAACGAACTGCTGGCGACTGAACTCGACCGGCACTTAAGCCTCGTTGAATCTTTCTCCATAAAATAGGTGAAATCTCATAGCCGTAAAGACGGTCAACGACACGTCTGGTTTCCTGAGCTTCAACCAGGTGATCATCAATTGCACGAGTATTTTTAACCGCTGCCTGAATCGCCTCTTTGGTAATTTCATGGAACACCATGCGATGAACCGGAACCTTAGGTTTTAGGACATCTAGCAAGTGCCAAGCAATAGCTTCACCCTCGCGGTCCTCATCTGTTGCCAGATAAAGCTCGTCAGCGTCTTTCAGTGCTGCCTTTAGTTCGGCAACCGTTTTGCTCTTGCCAGGGGAAATAGCGTAGTAAGGCTTAAAGTCGTCATCAACATCGATGGCAAACCGACCGATGGTGCTCTTCTTTTTGAGCTCAGGCGGGAGGTCCTTGAGATCAATCAAATCCCGGATGTGCCCGACCGAAGCCAAGACCTGGAACTCATCGCCTAAGTACTTAGCAATGGTCTTGGCCTTTGCTGGAGACTCTACGATAACCAGTTTTGATCTTGCTGACACTAACTCTCCTACCTTGATGGGACCTGCCCTGCCGTGGCATGAGCATGAACCCTATGAACTATACCCATAAGTTGCGAATACACACTTATATAGATGTCCAATTTGACTATATGGCATGTCTCTAGGGTCCCGCCTACTTCTTCCACAATCTTCTCAGCCGTTTCGCAGGGATAGCCGGTCGCTAAACCCCTTAAAACGTCTTCACCTGCTAATGCAGCACTGTCTGTTCGGGCCTGAAGCCTTGAAAGATCAAGGCTTTCATTGTTAACTGCCAAGGTTAGACCCATTATTCCCAAAATCACAAAAATAATTCCTAAACCGAGGACTGAACCCGACCCAGATTCACTCATAGTCCAGATTTCCTAGCGCACTGAACTTCAACCAGGTCAATAAATCCAATACCTAGTAGAGATCTTTTCTGAGTTAACTGAACACAGATCTCAAATTCTTTGTGCAAGATAATCCAAGCTGGGACAGGTTTCAACATTGAATCCCTGATCAAAGATTCAACTAGTGAGGCTTCTTCTCCTCGAGTTACCGCTCTCGCCGACTCAGCAGCCAGCTCAATCAAACCAACTCTCGAAGATTGAAAAGACAGGATCTGCAAAGCCACGAAAAGTATCAAAATAACCGCTGGCAAGATAACAGCGAACTCAGCTGTTACCGATCCTTCATCTAGGCAGAGGGTAGCGATAGTGCTGAGCGAATCATGTCTAGAAGCATTTGCCTGACTTCTCCCGATCTCAATATCCCGACCAGCAATCCAGCAAAGCCAACCGCCGCCATTGTGATGATCACATACTCTGCTGTAGTAGCTCCTGTTTCGTCTAACCAGATTGCTTTTATCATTTGTTGCTCCTTTCATTTAGATCCCAGTATGGAAAATGTCAATGGAATTACTGCAATCAAAATGAAAGCAGGTAAGACCGCAAATCCAAGCGGCAATAAAAGCCGCACACTTAATTTCTCTATTTTGATCTCTGCCTTAGTAGCTGCCTCACGTTGCAACGCTTCGGCACTGCCCCTTAGTAACTCACCGACTCGCGCTCCAGTGTGTGTTGAAATGTGCAGTGCTTCCGCACACAGCTGCAACTCATGTCTAGTTGGGATTTCCCCGAAAACCTCTTTGTACATCTCAAGCGCTTTGTTCTGCGCCTTATGGAGTGAAATTCCTCCACTACAGGCAAGCGCCACCCCAAGCAAATAGAAACCCAGTTGGTCTTGTTCAGGGGTGGCTTTTCTGACCAACTTTGAACTGACCAATTTAGCCACCACCAGTAACATGGCTCCCAAGCCAAAACTCAAAACTAGGAGCACATTCCTACTTACCGCAGCCATAACGCCTATGCCAGAAACCTGAGCTAGGAGCAGGGTGAGAACTGGTAGCCATAACACCAACCTGGCGCTGGAGCGCGGCCCGGTTTGAGCAACTGCAATTCGTTGAAAGGCACGTTCTCTTTGCAAATAAATTGTCGCCACCTGATCTATTTCCCGAGCAATGGCGCTCCCAGTCTCAGTTGAGACTCTAAGTAGATATCGAAGATTTTTATCTTCAGGCAAGCCTCCAATAATCTGAATAGCTTTCTCTATGACCACACCGGATCTAATCAGTCCAGCGAATTTCACCAACAATAGCGAGTCAGCCATGAAGTTCACCTAAAGCAGTTATCGATACAACCTTCCTGATGCCTTCCAACCTGTCAACTTCAATGCAGTAATCAATTGATGAGTTTATTAGCTGCTTACCAAGTGTCCGCTTGATTCCCCCCATGGCTAGGAGCATTAATAGTCTTGAGTAGAGATCTTCTGTTTTATTGGCGTGCAGCGTAAAACCTGAACCACTGTGACCGGTGTTGAGTGCATTAAGTAAAACCTTCAGCTCTGCGCCTCTAGCCTCACCAATGACTATCCGATCAGGGCGCATTCTTAGAGATTGTCTGACCAATTCCGATAACTTAATCTGCCCAAAACCATCTTGATTCTTCGCACGACTAACTAACGAAACGCTTAGGCCACCAAGATTTAATTCTCCTGAATCTTCAATCGTGATTATGCGCTCGTTTATTACTTCACTGAACATTGCTCTTAGCAAAGTAGTTTTACCCGTGCCAGTTGATCCAATCACAACAAAGTTCTTCTTGGACTGAATTATGTGTTGCAGTTGCGCGGCTTGCTCTAAAGTGAAGAATTTGTTTTCTTGTAATTCTTGTAGAGAGAGATGGGTGGCTGGGTGCCGACGAATGGATATATGAGTTAGTTCGGAACACTCTCCAGCTTGAAGTGCATGAACTCTTAGTTGCCCATATTGGCTATTTATGTTCGTTTCTGCGAAGGGTTGAGCCAAATCGAACCGAATGTTGTTCTTTTCAAAAAGGGATTTGGCAAAGCTGATAGCGCTCTGATCTGAATCAAAAGTATTTTCAGTTATAGCTAACTGACCCTCTGCTTCAATGAGTATTCGCTTATCACCATCAATCAAAATGTCTGTGATTGATTGATCTTCAAATAGCTCTAATGGATTCACGAAACAAGAATGCGGTATTTGTTTTCGTCGTGACTTTTAGCCAGCTAAATCTGTTGAAAACTGAGGTTTAAAGGGACCTGTTAATAAAAGGGGCCCCGGTCTCTGGGGGGAGTGACCGGGGCCGGCGATATATGATTGGGGGAATCAAAATATCGCAGGTCAGCCGAAGCTGACTACAAAATCATAACAAATAACGCCTAGCTGGAAAAGGGGTTTGCTACAAGATTCACTGCTAACCATCAGGGAACACTCCGTTTCCATAAGGCAACACCAGTTCTGGTATTGCGAGTTAGCAACGCCTAATAAAATCACCAGTATGACCACCAATTCAAAAGTTGAACTCTATGAGGCTGCCAAACAAGACCGTTTAGGTTTCTGGGCAGAGCAGGCTAATCAACTGCACTGGCATAAGTCGTTCACTAAAACTCTGGACTGGAGTAATGCACCGTTCGCCACTTGGTTTGAAGATGGTCAAATCAATGCCAGCTATAACTGTCTAGATAGACATGTTAAAGCAGGGTTAGGTGATCGAGTTGCTCTGTTGTTTGAAGGCGAACCTGGAGACACCAAGTCTTATACCTATGCTGAGCTCTTAGCTGAGACCATGAAGGCCGCTAACGCGCTCATAGATCTTGGTATACAGTCTGGTGACCGAGTGGCTATTTATATGCCCATGATCCCAGAGACAGTTATCTCGCTTCTTGCAGTTGCCAGAATCGGCGCTATCCACAGCGTGGTCTTTGGAGGCTTTAGTGCCGATTCATTGCGATCAAGAATCAATGATGCTCAGGCGAAACTTGTCATTACCGCTGACGGTGGTTTTCGTAAAGGTAAAGCGCATGCGCTCAAAGAGGCCGTCGATCAAGCTCTGGCGGATCAGAGCTGTCCATCAATTGAGCACGTTCTTGTAGTTCAAAGAACTAAACAAACTGTTTTGATGAATGCCAATGATATTTGGTGGCACGATGCAATAGCTAAAACTGAGCCTGAACATGTTGCTCAGGGGTTCGACTCTGAGCATCCACTGTTCATTCTTTATACCTCTGGAACCACTGGTAAACCGAAGGGAATCCTGCACACCACCGGAGGGTATTTGACTGGAGTTGCCTATAGTCACAGAAATGTTTTTGACCTAAAGGCTGAATCTGATGTTTATTGGTGCACAGCAGATGTTGGTTGGATTACCGGTCACAGCTATGTGGTTTATGGACCATTAGCTAATGGTGTTACCCAAGTGATCTATGAGGGAACTTCTGACTCCCCTAGCTTTGAACGCTGGTGGCAGATTATTGCTAAATACAAAGTGTCTATTTTCTATACGGCCCCAACTGCAATTAGAACCTTCATGAAGTTAGGTCGAGAGATAGTTGATGGTCATGACCTTAGCTCGCTTCGAGTCTTAGGTTCGGTTGGCGAACCAATCAACCCAGAGGCTTGGAACTGGTACCAGGAGGTCATTGGTGGTGGCCGCTGCGAGATTGTTGACACCTGGTGGCAGACCGAAACCGGTTCTATTATGATTTCTCCCATTCCGGGTGCTTTCAAGACCAAGCCTGGTTCAGCTCAAAGAGCACTGCCGGGTATAACTGTTGGCATCGTTGATGAAAATGGTGTTCCGATTGAAGGAACTGTCGCCGGGTATCTCACCATTGATGAACCTTGGCCTTCAATGCTGCGAGGAGTTTGGGGTGATCCTGAAAGATTCAAGGAAACCTATTGGAATAAATTCCCTGGCAAGTATTTCGCAGGTGATGGTGCTCGCTTTGATGAAGATGGGGATATCTGGTTACTTGGTCGTATCGATGATGTGATCAAGGTTTCGGGTCACCGGCTTTCAACAGCTGAAATTGAATCCGCTCTAGTTGAACACCACTGGGTGGCTGAAGCTGCAGTGGTTGGAGCTAAGGACGAGATCACAGATCAGGCTGTCGTTGCATTTGTGATTCTGCGTCAGGATGAAATCAAAGATGCACCAAACGAAACCGATATTGCAAAGATTCTAAAGAATTGGGTTACTGAAAAAATTGGTGCTATCGCTAGGCCAAAACAAATACTTGTTGTTTCAGAATTACCGAAAACTAGGTCAGGCAAAATAATGCGAAGATTACTGCGTGATGTTGCTGAAGGTCGTCCGGTCGGCGATGTTACAACTCTCGCTGACTCATCGGTGATGGATGCGATAAACACCAAACTGCATGATGGTGCAACCGACTAGTTGAACTCAACTATCAGTTCAACTTCAACTGGCGCATCCAGCGGTAGCGATGAAACACCAACTGTTGTTCTAGCGTGAATACCGATATCACCAAACACAGCAACTAAGAATTCTGATGCTCCGTTGTTCACCATCGGGTGACCTGAAAAATCTGAATCCGATGCGATGAACCCGGTTACTTTAACGATTCTTGTAATTCGATCTAAATCACCGATAGCGAATTTCACTGCAGCTAAAGCGTTCAAAGCAGATATTTGAGCTAGCTCTTTTGCTCTCTCGGCAGACACCTGAGAAGGGACTTTGCCGGTCTCAGCTAGTTTGCCCAAAACCATAGGTAGTTGACCTGCGGTCATGACCAGGTTCCCAGTAACAACGGCTGGGATATAGGAAGCTACCGGTGGGACAACCTCCGGTAACTTATGGCCTAGCTCGATTAGTCTTTGTTCGATTCTTCCGGTCATCTTTACTCCTTTGGACGCTTCATATAGGCGACAAAACCACCCTCTGGGGTTGGCACAACTTGAACCAATTCATAGCCCTGAGTGCCCCAATGGTCCAGTATTTGCTTAGGGTTGTGTGGTGGGAGGGGGGTAATTATGTATTCCCAGACGATCATTTCACAGCATCCTCTCAAAGTTTGAAGGTAACCTAGAGTCTATGTCTGAAAAGGGTAAGAAGTCTAAGCGTCAGAGTGGTTGGGGATCTCTATTAAGCCTCAGCTCGCTAGCTGGCTTATTGAGCTTTGCCCTCTTGGTTCCATTCATTTGGCTTGGCGGACTTGGGGTTAGCGCAACTATCTCTATTTTCCAGAACCTTCCCGACTTCATCAAACCGGTTAACGCTGCTGAAGCTTCAAACATCTACGCTATGAAAGATGGCAAACCGGTTCAGGTTGCTCGTTTCTTCAACGAAAACCGAATCTCGGTTGCTTACGCAGACATCTCACCGAACATGATTAGAGCAGCGGTAGACACAGAAGATCCTCGATTTTATGAGCACGCGGGTGTTGACTGGGTTTCATTAACTCGCGCAACACTCAGCAACATCCTCAAAGGTGGTAATGGCCCAGGTGGTTCGACTATCACGATGCAGTATGTGAAGAACAATTTACTGGAAGCCGCGATACTCTCTGGCGATCCGGAAGCTATCGCCATGCAAACCGATAGGGCACACGCTCTTCAAAGAAAGTTCCAAGAAGTTCGGCTGGCTCTCGCTCTTGAAAAGAATTACAGCAAGGAAGATATTCTTGCCGGATATCTAAACCTGTCTTTCTTTGGAACCAACATCAACGGTGTTGAGGCCGCATCAGAGTATTACTTTGGTATCCATGCCAAAGATCTTAACGTTCCACAATCAGCCATGCTGGCAGCCATGCTAAAAGGTGCTGAAGACTACCGGCCAGACATCAAAGCAAATGCTTCAAGAGCTATGTCTAGAAGAAATTATGTGATTCAAAACATGGCGGATTCAGGGGATATCACTCAGACTGAAGCCAACGTTTATATGTCTACTCCAATCCAACTAAACATCACTAAAGTTCCAGTTGGTTGTGAAGCCGATCAGGCAACCGCATTCTTCTGTGACTATGTGGTTTGGACGATTCGTAACTCACCAGAATTTGGCCCAACTCAAACTGACCGTGAAGCACTACTTCGTAAAGGTGGCCTAGATATCTATACAACTATGGATATCAAGTTGCAGAGAGTTGCCGATAACGCAACTAAGACCTATGTTCCAGTGAATGACCCTAACCACATCGGAGCTTCCGCCGTTTCGGTTCAAGTTGGTACCGGTCGTATTCTCGCTCTAACCGAAAACAGAATCTACGATCAAACTGCGAGCAATATTCCAGGTCATACCTCGGTTAACTACTCCTCCGATAGACCCTATGGAGGATCCTCGGGCTTCCAAACCGGTTCAACATACAAGGTATTTACCCTGGCCGAATGGTTGAAACAGGGTCACCACTTGCTGGACCATGTTGATGGTCGAGTTAAAGAGTGGAATGCATCAGATTTCAGCTCAAGATGTGGCTCTCTAGTTGGCACGTGGGCGCCAAACAATGATGAGCTGAATGAACCAAAAGACCTGAATGTTATGACCGCAACCGCTCTATCTGTGAACACTGCTTTTGCAAATATGGCAAGCCAACTTGATCTGTGTGATATTCGTGACACAGCTGCCAGTTTTGGTATGCATCGCGCTGACGGAACTGAATTGGTTTATTACCCTGCATCGGTTCTGGGTGTTAATGAAATTGCTCCGCTAACCGTAGCCGCTGCCTTCGCAGGTATTTCTAATAAGGGAACTTTCTGCACACCAATAGCAATCGACAAGGTTATTGTTCGTGAAACAAACTCTGAACTAACTGTTCCTAAAACCATTTGCTCTCAAGCTGTTGATCCAAGTGTTGCTGCCGGAATGATCTATGCGATGCAGGGAGTTATCAGCGGTGGTACCGGTGGAGCTTCTAGCCCAGGTGATGGAATTCCTATTGCTGGTAAAACTGGAACCACCGATGCTGGTGTTCACACTTGGATGACTGGATTCTCAACTTCTGTTGCCACTTCAGTTTGGGTTGGTAACGTTTCGGGAAATATCTCACTTCGTAAAATTCTGTTACATGGCTCCAAAGGAAGCACTGTGCGTCACGATATTTGGCGAACCATAATGAAAACTGCTAATAAAGAATACGGCGGAATTGCTTTTGATCCACCGGCCCAAGAGATGATCGATGCAACCATGATTACTGTTCCGACTGTTTCGGGTCAGGTTCCTGATGTTGCTTCACAGAACATTATTTCGGCAGGACTAAACGTTGACGTTAAATCAACTTTGGTTTCCTCAACTGCCCCAGCCGGAACCGTTGCATACACGACTCCTAAAATAGGAACCGCGATTCCTAAGGGAAGCATCGTAAAAGTTTATGTTTCTAAAGGTGGACTAACTAAAGTTCCCAACGTTAGAAACCTAAGTGTCTCCGATGCAACCATTGCTTTAAATAACGCAGGGTTCCCTTCGGTTAGCGTTCCGCAACCTTCCCAGGCTCAGTATTTCGTTCGGGATGCAACCGTGCCAGCTGGAAAAGTGGTTGGAACTTTGCCAGGGGCAGGAAAATCAGTCGCCTCAGCGAATGCGATTCTGCTAATAATCAGTACCGGACCTTAATGATCTGGCTGATCTATCTAGTAATTGGCTACTTTATCTGGGGAACTCTAATTGAGCGTTTTCTTTTTACCTACAAACAACAAGAAGTCTTTATATTGCCAAAAGGCAGTCCCGAGATTCGAATCCTTCACATATCTGATGTCCACATGGCTCCTTGGCAAAGAAGCAAGCAGGCCTTTATCAAAGAGCTGGGAGGTAAAGTAAAGCCAGATTTAGTGATCAACACCGGCGATAATCTAGGGCACAAAGACGGCATAAAAGCTGTTCTCGAAAGTTACAAAGACCTTAGCGGGCCAGGTGTTTTTGTTTATGGCTCTAATGACATTTATGCGCCGGTAATAACCAACCCGCTCAGCTATCTAATTCACCCTTCAGAAAGACATCGCGGAGACGCACCTGAATCTATTTTGGATTATCAAGAACTAGCTAAAGGCTTTGAGAACCTAGGTTGGCAAGATCTGAACAACCAAGAAGCAACTATTAATATCAAAGGGCTAAACATCGGATTTATTGGAACAGATGATCCGCATGAAGGTAGAGCTGACCTCGTTTCTATCGCGAAATCAAAATCTAAATTAGTTAGCGCTGATGTAATACTTGGTGTTACTCACGCACCATACCTAAAAGTTTTAGAGACCTTTAGTGAGGCTGATGTTGATATGGTTTTTGCCGGTCACACCCACGGTGGTCAGGTTTGTTTCCCATTCATTGGTCGAGCACTGGTTACTAACTGTGATCTACCAACTAAATACGCCAGAGGATTACACTCCATTAAATTCAAGGGCAAAGAACTACTAGTTAATATTTGTGCTGGCCTTGGAAATTCAATTTATGCCCCGGTAAGGATTTCCTGTCGACCTGAGGTTAGAGTAATAACGCTTAAGGCTAAGAGCTAGTTATTGAGGCTATAAAGATCTGAGCCGAGAGCCATAAATTGACCCTTCAAGTTATCGCATCGAACAATAACATCGGCTGCATAGCAGGTTATGTCCCCTACCGTTATTGAACTTCCGCTCGGTAAGTCAAAGGCACCAGCTGGATCAGAATAAAGACCGCTAGAACAATACCAGTCAGCTATCTTTCCTTGCGATGGTTGGTAAGCCCAGAGTCTCACTTGGTAACCCCAAGCACCTTCACAAGTTGGGTTTGCTTCAGGAAGTTTGTATGTAACATCAACTTCGTTTTGTTCACACAAAACAAAGTTAGGAACACTGTTCATTGTGCACCAAACAGATCCGCCAGCCACTCTAAATACAAAACCACCATAACCGTTCTGGTAATCAGCGGCATTGACTTTATTCGATGAAACCGGCGGCTTATCTGGCACCTTTGAAGTTGGCTGATCTGAATTACTCGAGCAAGCACTCAGCGCAAAGGTGGTAACTAGGACAGTCACTAAAACTAATAATTTGCGCACGCAATAAGGCTATCCGAATTATCAGAACTCAGCGGCAACCAGTTCGGCTATTTCATATGTGTTTAAAGCTGCGCCTTTACGAAGGTTGTCACCAACAACAAAAAGCTCAATTGAGTTTGGAAAATCTAAAGATGAGCGAACTCGACCAACATAGGTTGGATCTTGACCCGCCACCATGGTTGGCATCGGCCATAACCCTTGGGCTGGGTCATCAACCAACCGAATTGTTGGCTCCTCGGATAGCGCCTTGTGGACTTCGGAAACGCTAATTGGATTAGCAAAGGTTGCATGAACAGCTAAAGAGTGTGAAACCAAGACTGGAACTCGAACACAGGTAACTGCAACCTTTAGATCTGAAATGCCCAGAATCTTTCTTGATTCATTGCGGACCTTCATCTCTTCAGAAGAGAACCCGCCTTCCTTCAATGAACCGGCAAACGGAATAAGGTTCATCACCACTGGATCAGTAAAAGGAGAGTCAGTCAAAGGCAAACCAGCACCATCAAGCGTTTGAGCGATATCTCCGCTGGCAACCCCGGCATTTGAACCAGAAACTGCGGTAATCTCGTCTCGCAATCTGGCAATACCTGAAACACCTGCCCCAGAAACAGCCTGGTAGCTAGAAACCACAAGTTCGGTTAGTGTCCAGCCTCTATGCAATGCACCCATGGCGGCCATCATGGTCAAAGTAGTGCAGTTCGGGTTAGAAATAATTCCTTTAGGTCGATTCTGTGCCTGCTCAGGATTCACCTCCGGAACCACCAGTGAAACATCAGGATCCATGCGGAAAGCACTTGAGTTATCAACTACAACTGCTCCGCGACTAGCAGCAATCGGTGCCCAAACTTCCGCAACCTCATCTGGAACATCAAACATTGCGATGTCTATGCCATCGAAAGCTTCCGCGGTTAGCTCAACCACAGTTAGGTCTTCACCGTGAACGGTTAGCTTCTTGCCAGCAGATCTAGCTGAAGCGATTAATCTAATCTCACCCCAGATGTTCTCTCTGGAATTGATGATGTCAATCATCACAGTTCCAACGGCACCGGTAGCACCAACTAGGGCAAGATTTGGCTTAGCCATTTATCGTCCAGTTCCTGCATAAACGGTAGCTTCATTTTCACCATCAAGATCGAAAGCCTTGTGAACTGCTCTAGCTGCATCATCAACCTGATCTAATGAGGTAATAACAGAAATGCGAATTTCTGAAGTGGAAATCATTTCAACGTTAATCCCAGCCTCAGCCAAGGCTCTAAACAAAATAGCTGAAACACCGGAGTGGGTTCTCATTCCCGCACCAACCACACTTAATTTACCGATCTGCTCATCGCTTTCCAGTTCACGGTAACTTAGAACACTTCTGTTCTGAGCAAGTGCATCTAAAACCTTCTTTAGATCACCTTTAGGCAAAGTGAAAGTGATGTCACTAACTCGGTCAGTAACATCCGAACCGGTAGGTGTGTTCTGAACAATCATGTCAATGTTGGCGCCAGCTTCAGCCACGGTGGTGAACACAGCGGCTGCTTTACCAGGAATATCTGGAATACCAATAACCGTGATTTTCGCCTGTGACTTATCGGTGGCAACACCTGATACGACTGACTCTTCCATTTGATTTACTCCGTCTTCATCTGAGAGAACAATAGTTCCCGGATCATTACTAAAAGTTGAACGAACTCTAAGATCAACCTTGTGCCTTCTTGCGAACTCAACTGCTCTAATATGCAAAATCTTTGCTCCAGCTGCAGCCAACTCCAACATTGACTCAACATCAATAACTTCAAGTTTTTGTGCTGTTGGAACAACTCTTGGATCAGCTGTGTAAACGCCATCAACATCGCTATAAATTTCACAAACATCAGCATTTAGTGCAGCAGCCAAAGCAACAGCAGTGGTATCCGAACCACCTCGACCTAGCGTAGTGATGTCTTTAGAGTCTCTATTGAAACCTTGAAAACCCGCAACAATGGCAATGTTTCCGCCATTTAGTGCCTCAGCAACTCGGTCAGGCATCACTTCAGCAATGCGAGCATTACCGTGCACCTCATCGGTAATAATTCCCGCTTGTGAACCAGTAAAAGATAAAGACTTAGCTCCAAGATCATTAATTGCCATAGACAATAAAGCCATTGAAATACGCTCACCGGCAGTCAAGAGCATATCGAGCTCTCGGCCCTCAGGATTAGAAGAGACCTGGTTGGCTAACTCTAAAAGCTCATCGGTGGAATCTCCCATAGCCGACACAACTACGCAGACCTGATTACCTTCGTTTTGGGTATCGATGATGCGCCTTGCGACATGCTTGATTTTCTCGGCATCGCCGACAGACGAGCCGCCATACTTTTGGACTACTAGCGCCAATTAACTGCTCCTGTTTGGAGAAAATGGGGGGTTCGACGATGAATAATCTAAGTTTAGCCAAATAACCTAGTTGCCGCTAACAATCCTTCGGCCCTCAAAGGCTCTTCCCAGGGTCACTTCATCAGCGTATTCAAGGTCTCCACCAACCGGTAACCCAGAAGCCAACCGGCTAACGGTTATGCCTAAGGGAGCCAGCATCCGGGTTAAGTAGGTGGCAGTTGCCTCACCCTCGAGGTTTGGGTCAGTTGCAATAATGACCTCTTTGATCTCAGGGTCATTGAGCCTAACCATCAGCTCTCTAATTCGAAGATTCTCTGGTCCTATGCCATCAATCGGACTGATTGCGCCACCGAGCACGTGATAGAAACCTCTGAACTCCCGAGTTTTCTCAATAGCTTGAACATCCTTGGACTCTTCAACCACACAGATAGCTTCTTTAGTTCTTCTAGGGTCACGACAAATGTTACACAATTCTTGTTCTGAAACGTTACCGCAGGAAATACAGAACCTAACTCGTTCTCTAACCTCAGCAAGGATCTTGGCTAATGCCTCTGCCTGATCATCATCAGCTTGAACTAGATAAAAAGCAATCCGTTGAGCTGATTTAGGTCCAACCCCAGGCAACCTTGATAAAGCATCAATCAGGTCTTGAACCACACCCTCATACATTTACTTGTCATCCTCAACCGGAGCAGCACCTAACAAATCACGAAGCACAGCATCGCCAACCTGAGCATCCTCATCAACTAGTCTGTTTCTCTTTTCGTTGATGGTTTCTTCTTTCTTCTGATCAACAACTACTACCGTGACCGCTTCAGTCACCATCTCAGGAGCGGTTTGAGTAGCAGCACGATATTTAACTCTGATACCCAAAACATCATTGATGGCTCTTCGCAAAAGTTCCGAAGGGGAATTACTGCCACCCGAACGGAACATTTCCTTATCTGATTCATTAGCAAACAACAGATCAATCACTTCACCATCAAAAGCCACTGGCTTCTGCGGCAAAACAACCTGCCAAGCAGACCTGGATATTGTTGCCAACTTACTCAACACATCTGCCCAAGCATTTTGTAGTTCAGCAAAGGTTACAGCTGCAAGTTGGACCGAAGGCTCATTAACTATCGGAACCGCAGCGGTAGCTGGCAATGAATTCTGTGGTGCATTAGAACCAAGGCCCATTCTTCTTTCAAGTCTTTCAATACGAGCTAAAGAACCGGTCTCTGACTGATCTTGGGCAGGAACCAGAATCTTGGCAACCATAAGTTCTAACTGCAACTTAGGACTGGTAGCACCATTCATGCGAGTTAAACCTTCGGCCACAACATCAGCAGCATAGTTAAGTTCTGCTCTTCCAAACTTCTCAACTTGCAGTCTCATACGTTCTAGTTGATCTGCTGGAACATCTCGCAAAACATTCTTAGCCGCTAAACCAACAGAACCAACAACAATCAAATCTCTGATTCGTTCAAGCAAATCTTCAACGAATCTTGAAGGGTCTTGACCAGACTGAATAACTTTGTCAACGCTGGAGAAAACAGCAGCTGAATCACCTTCAGCAAAAGCATCAATAACTAAATCAAGTAGCGCTGAGTCGGTATAGCCAAGGAGCCCAACCGCACGTTCATAGGTCACCCGATTATCATCAGAACCCGCAATCAACTGGTCTAACAGTGACAAGCTGTCTCGAACTGAACCGCCACCTGAACGAACAACCAGGCTTAGAACACCTTCATCAACATTCACACTCTCACTGGCACACATCTGGTGTAAATATTCGAGCATCTGAGCTGGTGGCACCAAACGGAAAGGATAGTGATGAGTTCTAGAACGAATAGTTGAAATAACTTTTTCAGGTTCAGTGGTCGCGAAAATAAACTTCACGTGGGCCGGTGGCTCTTCAACAACCTTCAAAAGCGCATTGAAACCATCTTTGGTAACCATATGCGCCTCATCAAGAATAAAGATCTTGAACCTATCCCTACTCGGTGCAAAAGCAATTCTTTCGCGAAGCTCTCTAGCGTCTTCGACCTTGTTGTGACTGGCGGCGTCAATCTCAATTACATCTAAAGAACCTGAACCATCTCTGGATAACTCAACACATGAGGGACAAACACCACAAGGAGTGTCAGTTGGACCTTCAGCACAGTTCAAACAGCGCGCCAGAATACGAGCAGAAGTAGTCTTACCGCAACCTCTAGGACCACTAAACAAATAAGCGTGATTGACGCGATCGCTTCGAAGTGCCGCCATCAAAGGTATGGTTACCTGAGTTTGTCCAATGAGCTCAGCGAAAGACTCTGGA
>Ga0114964_10000933_pt1 | contig 21676 bp, 33 predicted proteins | sample C_131016_MF_Meta_FD_92638 | JGI IMG/M metagenome (GOLD analysis project Ga0114964, IMG submission 92638) | Freshwater microbial communities from Lake Croche, Canada to study carbon cycling - C_131016_MF_MetaG | ecosystem: Environmental > Aquatic > Freshwater > Lake | place: Lake Croche, Canada...
ACAATATTCATATATATGGTATTTGGTATTAACATTTGGTTTAATGATGTTTTTTGGTTATATTAGTCGAATATATGATGTAAAGATATTTTCTGGTATATACAGGAAGTTTTCCTCCAATGAAATCAATAAACAAATTGATAATGGGGTTGAAACAACCAAAATAAATGGAAGATTGACAATGATGAGTTATATTGTTAATTTCTTTGAATTTGATATGATAAATGTCTTACAAACCACTTTTGGTGTTATAGGATCATTATATTTCTTATCATTGGTTAGTTGGAAAGTAGTTGGTTTTTTATTAATATCAGGTGTTGCAATAATTGGAACCAGTTATTATTACTCACCAAAGTTGGCAGATTTAACTAGACAAACAAATGATATTTCAGAAGAACAAACTGATATTATTAGTCAAAGAAAAATTGGATTAATAAATAATTTATTAAGAAAAACTCAAAAGATATCAATAAGAAGAGCAAATATAAATACAAATTTCTATTTGATTATTCAGTTCATTGTTTATGGTAGTGTTACATCAATATTAACATATTATGTAATGTATAATAGAGTAACAATTGGTAGTGTATTTTCAACATATCGGTATATGTTTGATTTCTGTAATTCATTATTAGGATTACCAGCAATAATGACATCGTACCTTAACATAAAAGACGTAATAAAAAGATTAGATGAATAAATTTGATTTTATCCGTAAATTTGAAGATACATGTCAAAAATTAAATATTAAACCTAAATATATTCTTGAACATAGTTTAAAAATAACTAATAATTCTATTAATATAGATCGAGTGGGTATAATAATTAAAAAAAATAGTATATCTGAAAATAATTTAACTCATTTTATAAATGAATTTTTTTTTGATCATCAGGATGTTACTTTATTTATTAATGAATCTAAAAAAAAATATGGAGATAAAATACATAGTATTATATTAGGATATTCAAACCAATTAACAGAAATATATATTGAATACTCATCTCAGATAGATGAATTACCAATAATAATATCATATTGTTTAAATAATAAACAACATAGTGAATATTTTTTAATAAAAAATTCAAATAACTATAAGAATGAATTTATTAATTTAATAAAAGAAAAAATAACATTTTCGTATACGAATAAATTTTATAATAGTGGATGGTATAAAAATGGTGAAAATAGTATGGTGTACCTTATAATAAAAAAAAATTCATTTAAAAAAACATTAAGAAATTTATGTTATGTTATAAATCCAAAAGAAAAAAAAATAATAGATGAGTGGTTTGATGAAAATAAAAACAATACTATTAATGTAATTGGATATAAAATAAATAATGGTAATTTAACTTTAAATATATATGGAGTAAAGTTATCTTTGTTTTTTAGGTTATTTCTAAATATAATAAGAATTTAATAAAAAATAAAATGGGAAATTTATACAATTATGTATTTTGGTATAATGAATATCAAGATCTATGGTACGCAATTGATCGTAATACGGAAAATGATTTCTTTAATGGAAATCGTGAAAAATCCATATATTATAAATCAAAACAACACTCAACGTTAGTGGAACTATTAACGAAAGAAAGTGTTTTTGAAAAATATAATAAAACAAATATGTACGGTGTTTATGAAATTATACCACAACATGGTAAAGATAATAATAGTCTGATATTAGGTCCATATAAAAGTAAGGATGAGGCTGAATTAGATAGAGAGAAATACGGTTACAATACTGATAATTATTATGTCAAAGAAATAGAATAAATAAAACAAATATATATTATGCACAATCATCACAACAGAGAGGTTAGTATTGAAAAAAGTAAACTAATCGAGAAAATTAAAGAAAATCGTGACATCCACATTAAGGAGTATGAACAAGCGGTAATTGCTTATAAGAAAGAAGCAGAAATTCAGTTAAAGAAATTAACAAAGGATTTAAAAGATGGTGTCTTAAAGTTAAGACTAAATTTGGTAACACCAGTTAATCGTTCTTCTGAATATAATAAGGTTATTGAAATGTTTGAATGGGAAATTTCGGACGTTGTTAAATTAACTCAAAGAGAATTTAACGAGTATATCCATGATGACACATCAGATGCAATTCAAACTAAGGCTTTAAATTCAACTTATCTAAGATAATATGAATAAAAAATTAGACGACTGTGTTGTTGAAGTTGGTGGGATTAATTATAAAATTAGTAATATCGAGATATTAAGTAGTTTCGGTGAATTACGAAGAAAATATCTTAATTATACTAAAAATAACTTCTCATGTTGTACTGGATGGGATATAAAAACAAACAAATATTTAATTTTTGTAGATGAACAGATTGGATAAAAATTTCATTCCACCACCACAACCCCCATTAGATAGATTAATTCGGGACGGTAATGGTGGTACATGTCCTAAATGTGGTTCAAGTGAAATAAGAAAATACCTTATAGGACAAATTATTGGATGTATTAATAAAAAATGTAATAATTTTTATAAAAATGAACAAATTAGATAATAAAACATGATTAAGGCAGATAAATATTACACGGAAAACCTTAGATTAATTTTAAGTGATGGGGTTTTCGATAAAAACCCAAGACCAAAGTATGTTGACGGAACACCAGCACATACTAAGTACATAACACAAGCTTTTGAAATGTACGATATATCAAAAAATGAGTTTCCAATAACGACATTAAGAAATACCGCAATAAAAACAGGTATTAAAGAAATATTATGGATTTATCAAAAACAATCAAATTCTTTATCCATCGCACATGATAATGGTATTAATTGGTGGGATAATTGGGATATTGGTGACGGTACAATAGGACAAAGATATGGTGCAACGGTTAGTAAATGGAAATTAATTGATAATTTATTGGATGGTTTAATTAATAACCCATTTTCAAGAAGACATATCATTACATTATACCAACAATCTGATTTGAACGAAACTAAAGGATTAGACCCTTGTGCATACGAAACATTATGGTCAGTAAGAAATGTTGATGATAAATTATATTTAGATTTAACACTTGTTCAACGTAGTTCAGATTATATTATGGCTGGATATATAAATAAAATACAATATGTTGCATTACAAATGATGATTGCTGGTCATTGTGGGTATGAAATTGGTAAGTTTTCACACTTTGTACAAAATTTACACATATATGACAGACATTTTAATGCTGTTGATGAATTATTAAATCGAACCCCAATTGAGATACAACCTCTTTTGAAATTAAATGATTCAAAAAACTTTTATGAGTATACAGTGAATGATTTTGAGGTAATTGGAAACAACGCCATCACTAAATTACAATCAAATTTAGAAATTGCAATTTAATTTAGGTCTTGACTTTAACTTTTCTTATTATGGTGATATTTATAATAAAGAAAAGTTATGGTTGGGGTATATCGAATTAAAAATAATGTAAATGAAAAGTGTTATTATGGTTCATCAAAGAATATTAAAAAAAGATGGAAAGTCCATTTACGTCAATTAAGGAATAAAAAACATATAAACACGTTTTTACAAAATGCGTGGAATAAATATGGTGAAGATAATTTTACATTTGAGATTGTCGAGGAGTGTACACTTGAAAAATTATTAATAATTGAACAAACTTATATTGATGAATTAGGTGATTATAATATAGGGTTAAGTGCATGTGGTGGTGATAACATCACTAAAAATCCTAATAAAGAAAGAATTATTGAAAATATTAAAAAGGGTAGTAAAAATTGGAGAGATAGTTTATCAGAAGAGGAAAAAATACTTAAATTTTCAAAACCATTAGAGAAAAATCCAAATTGGAGAGGTGGTACGTCATTTCAATATTGTAAATGTGGAAAAAGAATAAGTTATGGACATACTTATTGTCAACAATGTAGACCGAGAGATGGTGAAAATAATCCATTTTATGGAAAAACACATACTCAAGAAGTTTTAAATAATTTACGATTAAAAATGTTAGATAACATACCACAAAATAGAAAATCGGTAATAATTGACGCTATTGAATATGAAAGTTACAAAGATGCGTCTGAAAAATTAAAAATACCTGTTACCACTATTAGATGGAGGGTTTTAAGTAAGAACCCAAAATATAAAAATTATTGTTTTAAAGGTGAAGAAAAAACATTCTTTTCAGAAGAAGAACAGAAAGAAAGAATTAGTAATTCACAAAAAGGTAAACAAACTAATTTTAATAAACCATTTTTAATTGATGGTGTTGAGTATAGAACATTAAAAGAAGCAAGTGAAAAATTAAAAATTCATTTTATGACAATAAAGGGTAGATTAGATTCAAAAAATGTTAAATATGATAATTATAAATATAGTGTCAGTTGATACACCATTAGGTTTACCATTTAACATAGCATCTTACGGCCTTTTGTTAGAGATACTAGCAAAAGAAGTTAACATGGTACCAGATGAATTGATTGGTAGTCTTGGTGATTGTCATATTTACTTAAACCAAATTGATGGTGTTAAAGAACAGATTGGTGAAGAATTATCTGTCTATAATAGAATGGATTGGTGGTTTAAAAACAAAAAACCAAACCGTGTTGTTTGTGATTATGTTGATTTATTACCTGAAAAACTTAAACATAGATATTTCGATGAGGATAACGTACCAAAAAGGACTCGTGAACCGTTTCCGTTACCAACAATTAAACACATGAAAACGGATGCGTTTTTTAAGTCATTATCTGAAAACCAATCGTTGTATGGACATTTAGACAATAAAGACTTTCAAATTGAGAATTATCAATCACATCCATCAATTAAATTCCCATTAAGTAACTAATGACATTAGAATCACAACATAAAGAATATATTAAAGAACATCCAGATTCCACCTTCACATTTGAAGAGTGGAAAATCTGGTTTGGTAATAATTTAAAAAAAGCATTTAAAGAAAAAATATTATGTGATAAACATGGAATTTTACATCCAATAAATGTACCATGTCCAAAGTGTTTAGAAGAAAAAAATAACTAAATACTTATAAAAAATAAGATAGATAATAAATTATTAAATGAGAACACCATTTAAATTATATAGAAAAGATGAAATACGAACTATTGATGTTGAACAAGAATTAATAACAATTTTATCTAATGAATTAGCATCAGAAATTGATAGACGAATTATGTCTAGATTATTATCTTTTGATTTAGTTTCAGTAGAACCATTACCATCACCATCAGGACAATTATTTTATCTTGATTTTGTATATAATCCAGTAACACCAGTATATCATATTGATATATGTATCACATTATCAATTTCATATAGAGAATCATTTAAATTAAAAAGAAAAAAATGAACGAAATAAATTTAAAGGTAGAAACAAAAACAGTAGAAACACAAATTAGAAAAATACGGTTTAAATGGACACGAGTATTACCAGATGAAATTGAGGTATTTTATGATCCTTCTGTTTCTGTGTATTACAAAAATTTATCATTAGTATTAAGACTTAAAAAAAGAAAAAAACGTTAATATGTATTACACGATCATCCCAATCATCATATATTGTCTAAGTGGTATATGTGATGCAATTATGGACACGTTGTCCCACCACTATAATATCAGTATTTTTAAAGATAAAAATCAATTATTTTGGAACCCATTATTTAGTTGGAAGAATAAATATGTTGATGGAAATCCTAAGAACGGTTTGGTAAAATGGAAAATTTTTACTATATTTGTTACTAAACCAGTACAATTAACAGACGCATGGCATTTCTTGAAAATGATAAGAGAAATATTTAATGCACTTGCAATTGTATTAGCAGGTGTTATAACATTTAATTATGGAATATTATTTCTTTTATCTTATCTATTAATATTAGGTATTACAAGAAATTATATATTCAGTTTATTTTATGATATAATTTTAATTAAAAAGTAATGAAAATAAAATTAAGTATTTTAGACGATAATGACAATACACTGGCATCTACTACCATTGATAGAAATAAGTATTACAGGACACGTATTGAACATGGTAAAGGACTTTTAGATGATGTTCATAAACAATTGTCTGAAGAATTTTTACCACATGATCTACCGGGGTTTGCAGCATTTTTTATGGAAAGAGAACAATATGATGGACCTTTTGGTTATTTAAACGTTAGATTAAAGACAAAAGTAATTCCTGCATATCTTAGTGATGATTTTGTTGATACCTTTGGTAAAAGAATTACAATTCTTAACACATTACGAAATGGAGGTTTATGTGAACGAGAAATAGATGAGTTTTTAATTCAAAGAACTGATAATCCGCAAATATAAGGAATTTAAATGAGAATTTTTAAGTTATATAGAAAAAATGAGTTCTCTAGTGAATTTCATCCACATCAATTAAAATTGTTTAATGTTTTAATTGATGATTCATATAATAATATCGTAATACAACAAGAAAGACAAGTTGGTATTACATATCTTTTATCTAAATATGTAAAATATCTTGTTGAAAATAATAGTAATTTAAAAATTTTATTTGTTTTACCAAATATTGAACAATATAAAACAATTTTAAATTTAATTAATAATGGTAATATTTTACAAGGAATATATTATAACATTACGTATTTTAACGGTTGTAAAGTACATTTTTGTACAGAAAATAGTTTTTTAAGTACAATTCATGGTAAAAGTTTTAATGTTATTATTATTGATAATATTGATTCATATCATGATAATTACATATATCGAATCACTAACTCAATACCTTATCATTTAAATCAAAATAGTAAAACGATTTTTACATGTAATACCTTACCAAATGATTTTTTGATTAAGACTATTATTAAGGGATCAAATGATATTGATAGCAACTGTTTTTATTCACAAATCAATTTAATATAAATAAAATGAAAAGTATAAACCCACCAATTAGATATTATGGAGGTAAATTTAACATGGCAAACAACATAATTCAACATTTCCCGTTAAATAGTGAATATGATACATATGTTGAGGCATATGGAGGTTCTTTTAGTATTGGTCTTAAAAAAGAACCATCCAAAATTGAAGTATATAATGATTTGGAACAAAATGTTTATTCATTATATAAAGTAATATCTGACAAAGATATGTTTGAATTATTCAAACAAAAATGTGATTTAACAATCTATTCTGAGGATTTAAGAAAGGACTTTAAAGATAAATTGAAATTTGATGACTTGGATATAATCACCAGAGCGTTCTATTTCTTTTATGTTAATAGGACATCACATAATGGTATCGGTGGATTCTCAATGAATTCAAGTATTCGTAGAGGTATGAGTAAAGCGGTATCGGATTTCTTATCATGTATAGATAGATTACCGGAATTACATGATAGATTATCTAGAGTAATTGTGTCAAATACAGATGGTATTAAACTTATTAAAAAATATGACGGTCCAAATAATTTATTATATTTGGACCCACCATATGAACAATCAACTAGATCGTCTGCTAGATATAAAGTTGATATGGATAGAAATGGACATATTGAGTTTTTAAATACTGTAATTGAAAGTAAATCTAAAATCATTATTAGTGGTTATGATTGTGAATTATATAATAAATTAACTGATAATGGATTTATAAAATTAAACTTTGAGGTTAAAACAATTGATGGTAATTTCAATAAAAAAACGAAAATTGAAACATTATGGAAGAATTATTAATATTAAAAAAGGGAGAATTTATTTCTCCCTTTTTTAATTACCTACCTTGACCTCTATAAACTTTTTTGTTTTCATGTTTGTTAAAAGATTTTTTTGCTTTACCACTTTTTCTTTTACCAAATGTAACTTTGTTTGAGGATACACCACCTTTTGCTTTTGCTGCCATAGTTATTATTTTTCAATAAATATTTGGTGATTATATTTTTTAAACATATATTTGCCATAAATAAATTTTAGTTAATGGAAACAGTATTAGAACAAACTTTTGATTTTGCGGTTATTACACCATTTAAGAATTATTGTGATTTAAGTGAAAAACGTAAATCAATGAATACTTTTATGAATGAGATTGATAATTTGGATGATGAAGATGATTTATTTGGTAGTAAAATTAAACGTGTTAAAACTAACAATGATTGTACAATATTATCAAATGTATCAGATAGTGTTGGTAGACTTATATATATAACTGATAAAAGTCCAAAGAAAGATACTAAATTCTTTTATAGTGGTATTGACGATATTAGTCAAAAAATACAAATTAATTTTGCATATAGACATCCTAAAGTTAATACGACTGGTTTATATACAAATAATCATGAAACAATTAAAAAACATTTTATCAATCCATTTTCTGAGGTTCTTTTAGTAAGATTATCTAGGTCTATTCGTATAAAGGGAGATAGAATAACAATTAAGATATATAAACAAGAAAAAAATAGAAATGTTTTTTGTAAATACTATCAAAAAAGATCACTTATCTATTCGGTTACGATTGATAAAAACTTTAATTTTATCACGTTATCAATGGAAAAAACTAATAGATTAAATAAAAAAGATTTTAAGAAAAATTCATTTGAAAGACTTAAAGACTTAATTTTCACAAATTATGGTTTATTTGGGAAAAAATCTAATTATATACCATCATATTATGATAATTTATATAATGATTTTAATGAAACATTTAATGATGAACAATTTTATGATGTTCTATGTCGTGAATTAGGAATTACAAGAAGTGATGTAAATGATAGGTCTTCATTTTTTGATTGTTTTTTAAAAAAATTTGTTGAACGTAAAGGTATTAAAGTACCTAATGATTATAAGGACATTTTAATTAATTTATATCCAACACAAAAATATTTAAAAAAGAATGGGAATAAACTAATTGCCAGTATTTTAGATTATTTTGGGTTTAAAACAAAATCAACAATTAAATTATTTCACTCAACACCAAAAATTGATATTGATTTTTTTATTGAGATATGTCGCATAATTGGTCATGATTATTCAAAATTCATTGCCAATTTAAACCCAAAATTATTTAATCTTCAAGGTAAGATAGACTTTAGAACCCGTAAACAAAAAGTTTTATATAACAAAAGTTTTTATACTGATATGAACGATGGACGTATAGAACTTGAACATATAGAAAAGGAAAATCTCATACATATATTAAATTCACTTGATGATATTACTATGACAGATAGGTTTTTAGGTGATTTTTTGGATCATATTGACATGATTAGAAAAATTAGAACATATGATGAACTATTAATAATTAAATGTAAGACATATTCAGAATTTTCTATTGAACATCTTGAATTATCTAAGTTAATAGCTGCGATAAAAAAAGGTTGGGTTATAGAATATGAATTTAATGAAAAAATGGTTGAAGATGTTGAAACACCAATTGAAGTATATAAAGATAAAGAGAAAATAATGTTATATCCTTATATACTGAAAAGAGAAGAAGAATATGCAGAAGAAGGTGCGTTTATGCATCATTGTGTTGCAACATATGCAGAAAAACAAAGTTCAATTATCATTTCATTAAGAACTGAAGATAAATCAGATAGAGTGACTTCTGAATTTTTGACTCAAACAGGTAATAAAGTACAATCTAGACATTTTTGTAATGGTGTTCCACCAGAATATTTTAATTCTGCGTTGGAAATATTATGTGATAAGGCCAATAAATATGCAAGATATGGTATGTTAAATTCATTATCGAAGAAGAAAGTAAAGGCGATGATAAATGGTGTTGAAATTAAACCTGAGTTTAATATTCCACCAGCACAAGAAGTTTTTAATAGATTGTTGTTTGGTGAACAATTTCTTATTTAACTACAAAATTTAATTTTTTCTATTTATATTTCCATTATGGGAAATAAATTAGAATATTCACAGACAAAGAATCTTAAAACAAATGGTTTCATATCATCGTGTAAAATAAGTTTTAATATTATTGATTCTGATATCAATTATATCAGTACATTCACAACATCATATATTAAAAATTTTGAAACAAAATATATGACGTTTGAATATGAATTACATATAAATAAAAATACCGGGAATTTTAAAACAACATATAAAATAATCAATTATTATAATGATGAATTTGGTAAAAAAAAGGAAACAATTAGAACTAAATCCAATGATTTTAAACATCTTCTTGATCTCATTGAAGATGGGATGATTAAGGGTGAGAAAAGGGTTAATTTTTGGGGGGTAAAGTATAATAAATTTATCAATAAAGTATTTGATGAAATTATTAATACTTTATCCCTTAATTTTAAAAATGAGTATTACAAAAAAAAGAACCATAAAGAGAAATATACATGGAATGTACTATTTGATTTCTTAGTGGATTATTATTTAGATAAAAATAACATAAAAGGACATAATTTAGTTTATTCACATATCCTTAATGAATTCCCAAAAAAGAAATGGTTGAGGTTAAATGATAATAAATATTTACCATCAGTTTTAGATTCATATGGAATTAAAAACAGATATCTTATTTCGATTTTAAATGATGAAACAAATGATATTGAAATATCAGGTTTAAATTTTATTTGTAAATTATTTGGCGATAATTATATTGATTACATTAAAAAGATTGATTGGATAAAACATTCCCATTATTTGACTAATAAAAAAACTTTTACATTAAAAAATGATTCAGAAAAGAACTTTATGGTTCAATTATTTAATAATTTCGATGAAAGTTCACATAGAACATTAATAACAAATCTGAATTATCTTCTATCAATGAAAGAATTTTTAGAACAAAAGGGTTTAGATTTAAAATTCAACGCAACCACAAATATTGAACTTGAATTATTAATTGTTGATTGGTCAAGACTAAAAAACTATTTCACCAAAGGTTATAAAATGAGATACATATTCCCTGATGGATTTGTTGAAATGATTGAAGAAGAAATTAATATCAATTCTAAAGTATTTAAACCAAAAATACTATTATCTGAAGAAGATTTTAGTATAGAAGGATTTAAAATGAAAAATTGTATGGGAAAACAATTTGTACATGGTGTTGTTTTCATTTATATTTCGTTATATTGTAATAATAAAACGATAAATTTACAATATAAAAATGGTAACCTATATATGTTATATGGAAAAGCAAACACCCCTGTTGAAGAATATTTTGAAGATGGGGTTGAAATATTAACCCAACGATTATTGTCTCAGTCAAAAATAAAATGGACAAAAGAAAGATATGATTATATAAATTAAATTTCATTAATTGAAAATTTTAATCTATATTTGTATAATGGAAAATAAAATTACATATAATTTGGGTAACACATACGTCAATATTAAGTCAAGTACCGTTGTTAAATTACATGAAGTATTTTCAGTATATACTGAAAATGGTCCTGTTGATCTTAAAGTAGAAATTACTGGAGATTTTGCAGATTTACCAGCAGAATACCATGAAATATTTTTAAATATATTAACCGCTAAGTATTTAAATAAAGTTTCATTTGGTGAAAATAAATTCTCTCAATGTAAACCTGTGGTTAAAAGAAAGTGGTATCAATTTTGGAAAAGTAAGTATTTCCAAGAAAAATAAAATACTCTGTAAAATGATGAAATATCTATTATTATGTTATATTTTAATGTTCATTTATATGTTATATTTAATTTGGACAGCACCATTAATTGATGATGATGGTAATATTATTATTAAACAAAAAAAAGATTAAAAATATGGGAATATTAATTAGTATAGTAATAGCAGGTGTTATTGGTTATTTTTGGGGTAAAGGATTTGATCATATGAAAAAAAATCATCCTGACTATAATGGTGATGACTTTTTAAATTAAAATTATGTTTAAACAGGGTGATAAATATATACATTTTACGAAACCTTTGATATTTATTTATAAATAAATTTATGAAAAAATATCAGTATATTTGGATTAAACATAATGGTCAAATACCTAAAGATGAATTTGGTAGATCTTTTGATATACACCATATAGATGGTGATAAAAATAATAACAATATTGACAATTTAAAATGTGTGTCAATAGATGAACATTACAAGATACATTTTAATCAAAATGATTATGGCGCATGTCATGCAATTAGAATTAGATTAGGTAATACTATAACTGGTTGGACACATACAGAAAAAAGTAGAAAAAAAATCAGTGAAAAACAAAAAGGAAGAAAACAAACACCGGAGCATATTGAAAATGCCAGATTAGGTAGATTAAAAAATTTAGATAAACGAAAAAAACCTAAATATTCTGAAGAGGGTATGAAAAACTTAATAGAATCTAATAAAAATAGAATTGTTACCGAAGAAACTAGAAAAAAAAGAAGTGATTCGTTAAAAGGTCGTAAAAAAAGTGAAGAATGGAAAGAAAAAATTAGTAAAAGTAATACAGGTAAAATTTTTTCAGATGAAACTAAAAAAAAACTTAGAGAATCACATTTAGGTATAAAACCATCGGAAGAGTCAATAAAAAAAATGTTAGAAACAAAAAGATTAAATAAATTAAAAAAAAATGAATAATGATTTAGGATTTACACCCGGTTCAAAATATGTACATTTTACGAAGTATGGAAGTGTAAATATTGGAGAAGTTAAATGGTTTGGTTATTATGAAATAATTGATGGAGAATTGGGTATTCATTACAATGTCCCATATATTTCCACTATGAAAAATTTTAGTTTATCCTTGGATGGTTCTGATGGTAAGATATGTAAAATAAGTCATGAAATGACATCAGAAGAAATTGAAAAATGGACAAAACTTGGTGAAGTCATGTATGGTAAACAATATACCGCAAATAAATTTGTTGAAGCGTTAAAAAAAAATAAAAACAATGGTAACGATATTTCTTGATATTGATGGTGTAATAACAACACATTATGAAATGATGCAAAGTCAAATGAAATTTTGGTTAAAAAATCCTGATGCAAAAGAAATGAGAATTCCATATCATTTCAATAAAAAGTGTGTTAAAATACTAAATGAAATTTTACAAGAAACAGAATGTAAAATTGTTTTATCATCAGATTGGAGACATTATTGGACTTTAGAAGAATTGGATAAAATATTTAAGTGGAATAAAGTTAAACAATCACCAGTTGATGTTACTGGTGATCATCCAATTTCAATTAGTAATATTACTAAAAATCGTGCACATGAAATTGATTTATACATTAAAGAACATAAAGTATTTGATTTTGTAATACTAGATGATTTACCATTGCATGAGTATTTAGAAAATGGTAATTTTATACTTTGTAAAGATACGGAAGGGTTAAAACAAACCAATCATAAGAATAAAATAGTTAATTTGATAAAAAAACTATAAAATAAACTTAGTTTTCTTTATATTTATATATTATGAGAAAACTGACATTAAGAGAAGAATTAGAAAGAATTCACACCTTAACATATGGAAAAAAAATATTAACTGAAAATGGGTTTTTAGATAAAATATTACATTTTGGTGATTATATTAAAGACCAAGAGAGAAAATTTGATGATCCAAAGAAAGCAGATTATGTTACTAATGATGTTGGTGATTTTTTTAATACATTAGAAAATATTGATTCCCCAATTTATCAACAAAAATTGGGTACTATGGAGTACCAAAAAGAAGTTGAAACCGTACAAATTGGTTTAACACTTCTTGGATACGCATTACCACAATATGGTGTAGATGGATTATTCGGACCTGAAACCGCAAACTCAGTTAATAAATTCAAAAAAGATAATAACATATCTGATAGTTTAAATGAAAGTGCATTAGAATCACCTTTACCATCAACAACTGTAACTCAACCTTTTGGTGCGTCAAATAATCATGAAGCTAAACATCCTGGTGTTGATTTAAGAGCAATGTCCGGTACAAAAGTTAAATCTCCTGCAAATGGTACAATTACAAACGCAGAATTTACAAATGGTGCGTGCGGTGGTACTGTAACAATTAAACATGATGATCATTTTCAAAGTAGATATTGTCATTTAAAAGAAATTAATGTATCTGCCGGACAAACTGTATCACAAGGTGATTTTATTGGTGTTAGTGGTGGTAATAAAGGAGATAAAGGTGCTGGACTTTCAACTGGGGCACATTTACATTTTGAATTAAAAAAAGATGGTCAACTAGTTGATCCATTAGATTATATTGATAAAAGTGGTTTCAATTTGGATTCCATGATCAATATAACAAAATCTGTTATCACACCTGCAATGATAAAAGTTTTAATTGAAAAATTAAGAGCAAAAGGTATTACACCTGATGATTTAAGTAAATATATTGATGTTGTTAAAACTGGAGGTGGAGAAAATATTACCGATTTAGATTTAACAACAAAAGAAGGATATGATCAATATTCAAAAATTTGTCAAACATATCTTAATTCAACTAACCCAAGTGCAGGAATAAGTGGGGATATGTTGGCATATGGTGCAAAACAAGCATATTATGAATATCATAAATATGTTCCACCTGAATTAGCATTATCACAATTAACCATTGAGGGTGGTTTAAGTAGAGACCCTAATGCAAAACCAATCAGAACGAAAAATCCATTCAACGTTGGTAATACAGAAACCGGTACTAAGGAATTTCCTTCAATTCAAATGGCGATTAATACATATTTCTTATTAATTGCTAGATCATATATTGGAAAGGGAAAAACTGCTAGTGATTTATTTAAAAATTTTGTTAATAAAGATAATCAGAGATATGCCGCAGAAACTAATTATGAAACTGAAATTAGTAAAATTGCAAGTAAAGTAAATTATATCTCCAAACAAATAAGTAATCAAACTAAAACAAACGTTTAAAATAAACTATTTATATATAAAATTAAAAATGAAAGAAATCACAAAAAAAAATTTATTAAAAATAATCCAAGAAGAGAATGAATTGGATGAGATGGGTCAATGGTCAAATTTTCCATTAGGTGGAAGAAGAATTTTTGATCCTGAAATGAAAAAAAAATTTACTAAAGGTAAAGGAACACAACAAACTAAAGAAAAACAAAACGCACATATTGGTTGGGATTTATTAGATAATCCAGAAAATCCTGAAGATACTCCCCTTAAAAGAATTATTTTTACTAAAGGGATAAATCTTGAAGAATTTAAAGAAACACATCGTGATTTATTAGAAAAATTAAAAGAAGAATTCGAAGGTGATGGTGGTTTTTATTTAACAGAAGACAGTTTACCATATAACTGGCCTTATCAAAAGGCGGGTAGAATAATTGTACCATTAGAAGGTGGTGAAAGTATCGAAAATACAAGAAAGACATATCAACATTCTGGTGAAAATTATTCAGCAACAGAAAGTATTAGAAGAAGATTTAACCCAATAGTTAAAAAATATTTTAATTATGATGGAAAATTGGGGGGGACGTTTGAATATTTGTCATTACCTCTACTTCATCTTGATGATGAATTATATACAAATCGTTATTTAAATAATAAAGTAAATAATGATGAAATTAATTTAGAATCACATTCATTAAGTTCTTATAGAAGTGCTAATGATTTTAAAAAGGCATCAGGAGAAAGGGCAACAGAAGATGATTTACCGGAAGATCTGGCATATAGAGAAAGTTACCCTATGGCAAGATTATATAACGAAAAATATAGTAACTATGACCCTACAAAAAAGAATAGAACGAAATATGTGGGTTTAACACCAATATATAAATTAGAAAAATATCGTCACGCACCTGAAAATTTAGATGTAACAATAATGTCTAACTTGGCTATACATGGTAAAAATAATTTAGATAAAACATATTCTTGGGAAATTAAATTTTCAATTTTATTTGCAAGAAAAAAACCAACAGAAGATTCTATTGAAGGTAGTATGCAACTATTGAAAGATTTTGTTGCGACAAATACAACTAGTTATGATTATCCTCCTGGTAAAAATGATTTTTCAGATTCATATACAGTAATGGACAACCCATCAATAGTATCATCACTTGTCGCTACTTTGGGGGACATATCAACAGAAATTGAAGATTACCCAGTAAGTGAAATATTAAATGTTGCGAACTATGGTATATCAGACGTTGAGAGAGTACCACGACTTCATGAAAGTATAGTTAGTAAAGCGATAGAAAATGTTATAAAAGAAGTTATGAGAAAAAAATAAAAAAAATATCCTGAGAAATCAGGATTTTTTTTGCCATTTAAATATTTCCTCCTATATTTGCTCTCGAAACAAATAAAAATATAATTATGGCACGTATTGATGAACTTCGTAAACAACACCCAGAGTTGAATGTCTCATTTTTAGACATTATTATTGGATTAGATCCAACAAGTACTTACAAGTATACAGATTTTATTATCAAATCAATTAAGAAAGAAGTTGATATTGATGCAGTTAAAAAAGAATTAGCTTCTCACTTCTTAACAAAAAAAGAATCTGAATGTCTTCATTTGTTTGAAGAACATTCCAAGGCAAAACGTTTGGAAAAACTTGATATCACTCAATACAAATCTTTTGAAGAGTTGGATATTGCAGTTAAGAAGGCAGAGGAAACAGTTAAGTTGAAACGTCTTGAGAAAGAAGTTATTAAACTTTATGAAACTGATGATTGGTTAGTATTAACACCATTAAGTTATGAAGCTTCAAAATCATATGGTGCAAATACCAAATGGTGTGTCACACAAGAGTCACATTACAAACGTTATCAAAATACTCACAGAATATTCTTCATCTTGAGTAAGAAAACGAATGATAAATTTGCAATCTCTAGAGAATTTGATGATTCAAAAAATATCCAAGCTTGGTTGGCTGACGATTCTGAAACTTCACCAATGATGTTACCTATACCATTTGATGTGATGGCTAAAATCATTGAAGAAGTGAAAAAACCAAAAGAACAATTGTTAAACACAAAGGGTAATGAAGTTTATCCATTTTAATTATGATAAAGATAGAAGATAATAAAAATGTGTGGGTTTTCTCCGACCCACACTTTAACCACAAAAATATATGTCGTGGTGTTACGAATTGGAGAACTGAAGATTGGAAAGTACCAATAAGTCAAACAAGAGATTTTCAAAATCTTGATGAAATGAATTCGACAATTGTTAATAATATTAATAATGTTGCTGGTCAAGATGATATATTGATTTGTTTGGGTGACTGGTCATTTGGTGGTATTGAACAAATATCTGAATTCCATAAAAGATTGGTATGTAAAAATATCCATTTGATATATGGTAATCATGACCATCATATTGAAAGTAATAAGGAAGGTACTAGAGGTTTATTTCTCACAACATCATATTACAATACCATTCAATATTGTGGTCGTAACTTCAAACTTATGCATTATCCGATCAGTTCATGGGATGGTTTAAGAAAAGGACATATTCATCTTCATGGTCATGTACATCTTCCAAATGAATTGAAATTTGGTAAGGGTAAAAGAATGGATGTTGGAATGGATGGACATCCTGAATTCAGACCATATAGTATGAAAAGGGAAATTATTCCTTTGATGGATTTAAGGGAGATAAAATCTGAAATGTTTGATGATCATCATACAGATTCTACAAAAAATATCGTTGGATAATCATATTTTTTCCATTTTTTAAATATTTAATAATATGACAAAAAGGGAAAGAAAAAAAGAGAATAGAGTTCAAATGGGTAAAAAAACCCGTAAGATGAATCAAAAAAAAGGTCTTGATAAGAAAAAGACATAATCCAAGATATTTATATAAAAAGAACTAAATGAAAAAAGTTATAAAATTAAAACAATCAGATGTTGCAAACATCGTGACAAATATAATTGAACAACATGATGATTTTTCTAACCAAGGAAAAGTTGTGTCAATGGATAATAATAAACTATCTGAATTTGAAACCAAAGGTGGTGTTCCATTACAGGTTGGTAAAGATGAAGATGGAAATTATGTTATTCTTAGAAACGTTAACGGAAAACCCGTTATTGTTGCACAAGTAAAAGGAAACAACTCTCATTTAAGACAAGCAGCAGAATAATCCCTAAAAACCAAAAAGTAAAACCCACATAATTTTATGTGGGTTTTTTGTTTTATTGAATTTTTTTTCATATATTTGTATTATGGAAAAAACATATAATATTTTTGTTGACCTTGACGGAGTTCTTGTTGACTTCAATAGAGGTTATTATGATTTAACTGGGATTAACATAGGTAAGACACATCGAAGTGATGCAAAGTTTTTTGCACCAATAAATAAAGCGGGAGTAAAATATTGGAATAATCTTAAATGGACATCTGATGGTAAAGAATTGTGGGAGTATGTAAAAAAATATAACCCAAAATTATTATCCGCCCCTACAAGAGATCATAGTTCAATTGTTGGAAAGAAATTGTGGGGACAAAGAGAATTACCGGGTGTTGATTTAATTTTAAGAAGTGCTAGCAGAAAAAAAGAATTTGCAAGTCCTGATTCAATATTAATTGATGATAGACAAGTTAACATCAATGATTGGATTAATACAGGTGGAATAGGTATATTACATACCTCAACAAAAAATACAATTAAACAATTAAAAGAATTAGGATTATAAAATTTCTTTAATTAAAATTAAACATATATATTTGCATTCAATTATTAAAAAAATGAAAAGAAAAATTATTAGAAGTGGTGTATTTGAAACAAATAGTTCAAGTTCACATAGTATTTCAATTGCAGATGAAACAAAGGAATTTGTTTTAGACACAATTTATCCTGACCAAGATGGCATTGTAACATTAACCGGTGGTGAATTCGGTTGGGAGTGGTTTAAATCGAATGATGCTTTATTTAAAGCAAATTATGTTGCCCAATCCTATAATGGTGTTTCGGACACACTTAGAGAAGTGATAATGGAACAAACAGGTGCAGAAGATGTGTTTGCAAATGTTGAAGGTGGTTATGTTGACCATGAATCTTGTGGTATTGCACCAAGTAGTAAAGAAGAATTAAGGAATTTTATCTTTAACAAAAACTCTTGGGTTTTTGGTGGTAACGATAATAGTTCACCTGATCCAACATTCTACCATGTACCTGAATTTAAAGGTGGTAGAATGATATTACCAAAATATAAATATGAATTGGTAATTGAGGGTTTAGATAAAACCACAAAATTTATTAATGAACCTTCATCTGAAGAAATTGAAGATGGGATTAGTTCATTGTTAGATAAAAAGATATTATCACCTAATAATGTATTTGTGGATGATTCTGATTTTCATTTTAGAATTACTAGATCAAATAATTATTTTGAACATACTTGGCATATTGAACAAGATTATTCAACAAATACGATTTTCTTTATTTTAGAAAGTACAATATATTCTATTCAAGGAATGTTGGAAGAAACAAATGATGAATATAAATCCTGTAATGACTACATTAAAAGGAGAGAATTGTTAAAAGAAGAGATTTTAAAGGACAAAACAAAATATAGAATTGTTAATTTTTCAATAAATAAAATTGATGAATAAAGTCGCAACATACCAAAATGGTAATGCAGGTATTGAATTGTTTGAAGATGGTACAAGGATAATCCAATTTGAGGATAACTTAAAATTGGATTATCCATTGAACATTGATATTCGTGTAAGTACAAAATGTGCATTTGGATTTAATCCAAGTACAGGTAAATCATTCTGTTCATTTTGTCATGAATCTGCGACAACCGATGGTAAGGAGTGTGATTTTGAAATATTGAAAGATAAACTTAAAGGATTACCAGAAGGTATTGAATTGGCTATCGGTTCAAATGAATTAAGTGAAAAGTTACATAACTTTTTAATTTGGTGTCATTACCAAGGATTTATTTGTAATTTAACAATTAACCAAGGTCATATCAAAAGAGATATTCTTCGTCTTGCATCAGTAATTGAAAAAAATTACATAAAAGGTTTAGGGATTTCATATAGAAGTGAATTGAAATTCGATATACCTAAATATATATTGGAATATTCTAATACTGTCTTTCATGTTATATCAGGTATCGACACATATCAAGATATTGAAGATTTATCAACCAAAGGTGTTAAGAAGATATTAATACTAGGTGAAAAAGACTTTGGATTTAATCAAGGGAAGGTCAATTTAACCTCAAAAACACACAAGGAATGGTATTGGTGGGTTCATAAATTATTCTCTAAATTTGAGGTTGTTTCATTCGATAATCTCGCATTAGAACAATTGAATATTAAAAGATTTTTTACCAATGAAAATTGGGAAGTCTTTAATAATGGTGAACATTCTTTTTATATCAATGCTGTAAATCAGTATTTCAGTCCTTCTAGTCGAAACCCTAATAAAACTAGTTGGGATAATTTAACTATACAAGATTATTTTAAAGAATTAAATAAATAACATGAAAAATTTTTTATTACAAATTCTCAAATTTATAACTCTAATATTATCAATCATTGTATCATTTGGATTTTGGTTTTTATTATTTTGGTTTTTCACTGGTAGTTATGATTTATTTCATTGGAGTCAATTTAATAAGGTTATATATGTGTTATTTTCTTTTTTAATGTTAGGTCAATTAGATGACGATTAAAAATAATTTGGTGGGTAATTTTATTTACCTTATATTTGTAATTCAATATTATTAATTAAAAATTTTTATTAAACAAAAAAAAACAGTTATGGTTAAAGTGTTAAGTTTTATTTCGAGTTATTGGGGATTTATTTTCCCATTGTTAGCGATCGTTTGTTATAAATGGACGTTAAGAGTTCTTTTCGGTATGGTTATTATACCAGAAGATAAAATTGGTTTGGTTACAAAGAAGTTTGTCTTGTTTGGTACCAACAAATCGTTACCGGATGGTAAGATTATCGCCTTAAATGGTGAACCTGGTTATCAGGCGAAAACATTGGCTCCGGGTTTCTTAGGTTGGGGTTACTTTCCTTGGCAATATATTATTGAACTTGCTGACTTTACAGTAATACCTAAAGGAAAAATTGGTCTTGTATCGGCAAAGGATGGTAGTCAACTACCAACAGGTGCTATCTTAGCACGACATGTTGAATCTGATAATTATCAAGATGCCGGTGCGTTCTTAACTAATGGTGGTCAAAGAGGTAAACAAGTTGGTTATTTGAACAATGGTACATATCGTATTAATACCAAATTATTTGAGGTGTATGGTGCTGATATTATAAACATTGAAGATGGTATGATTGGTATTATAACCGCTTTAGATGGTACACCATTGGATACAGGTAACATCGCAGGTAAAATCGTAGATGGTCACCAAAACTATCAGGATTTTGATAAATTCTTGGCAAATGGTGGTCAAAGAGGTTTACAGGAACAAGTTATTCAAGCAGGTAACTATTCCCTTAATCCTTGGGCTGTTGAGATTGAAAAAATTGCAATGACACAAATTCCTATCGGTCATGTGGGTGTTGTAATTTCATATGTAGGTAATGAAGGAAAGGATTTAACAGGTGATAGTTTCAAACATGGTAACATTGTTAAGAAAGGTGAAAAAGGTGTATGTATAACACCATTAGACCCAGGTAAATACGCAATCAATACCTATACAACAAAGATTGAAATTGTACCTACAACCAACCTTGTACTGAATTGGGCAAACGCTCGTACAGAGTCACATAATTTGGATAAAGGATTGAGTACGATTACTGTACGTTC
>Ga0114964_10000936_pt1 | contig 21667 bp, 24 predicted proteins | sample C_131016_MF_Meta_FD_92638 | JGI IMG/M metagenome (GOLD analysis project Ga0114964, IMG submission 92638) | Freshwater microbial communities from Lake Croche, Canada to study carbon cycling - C_131016_MF_MetaG | ecosystem: Environmental > Aquatic > Freshwater > Lake | place: Lake Croche, Canada...
CAGGGGCAGAAGCCGTCCCGAAATTGGCGGCAAAAGTTGGGGTGTCGAAAACGCATTGATTTGCGGGCTGTTCGCCCGCAAACGTAGGATGGAAGGTATGAAAGGCCGACCACCAACGCCGAAGCACATCCTTGAACTTCGAGGTTCGTGGCGAGCCAATGAGCGCGAGGAGCTTGGCGATCCGCTCGACGCACCGCTCCAGCCGCCGGAGTGGCTGTGCGAACGCGGCAAGGCCGTTTTCGCCAATGTGGTGGCCTGGTTGATGAAGATGGGGACGCTGTCAGCGTCCGACGAAGGAGTCGTCCTGCGATACGCCACGACCTACGTTCTCTGGGAACACGCTGCAATGAAGATGCAGGCCGTCCCCGAGGTGTACATCGACGTTATCGACAAGCATGGTGCCGTCCGCTTTGCCCGCCCGACCAGTCTGGCGATGCAGGCAAAGGAAACCGGCGAGCAACTGCGGCACCTTGAAACGGTGCTAGGGCTGACCCCGTCCGACCGCACCCGCCTTGGCTTCAAGGCTGAGAAGGTCGTCCTAGACCCGATGGATGCTCTCCTTGCAAAACGACGCGGTTGATATTCGCGACTTTATCGGGCTGCTCAAGCATTCTCGCGGCGATTTCGCCGGCCAGCCATTCGTGCTGGAGGAGTGGCAGGACAGCTACTTCGATAGGCTACTCAACACGAAAAGGGCAGACGGACTACGAAGATACCGCACATCCCTGCTCGCGCTGCCCCGCAAAAATGGTAAGACGCAAATGGCGGCAGCCTTGGGGCTGTACATGCTTTTTTGCGACGACGTTGGTGCTGAGGTCATCTGCGCCGCCGGCGACAGAGGACAGGCATCCCTGCTCCACACCGCGGCCAAGCAACTGCTTGAGTCCTGCCCCTCCCTTTGCAGGCGGGCGAAGATTTACCGCAACAGCATTGTGGTGCCGGAGCGGAACTCAAGCATGTTCTGCATCAGCAGCGAGGCTGGAACCAAACACGGCTACAACCCCTCCTGCTGCCTGATAGACGAGTATCACGTCTTCCCCGACCGGGAACTTGTTGACGTTCTGGAAACTGGAATGGGGGCGAGAAGCCAGCCGCTCACGGTCTATATCACCACCGCCGGCACCGACAAGCTTGGCCCCTGCTACAAGGATTGGCAGCGGGCCGAGAAGATTCGCGACGGCCTCATCAAGGACGACACCTTCCTGCCGTGCATCTACGCTGCGCCGCCCGAAGCAGACCCATTTGACGAAGCCACCTGGGCGGCAGCGAATCCGAATTACGGAAAAGTGCTGAAGCCGGATTACTTCCGAGCGTTCGCGGAGAGGGCGAAAGCATCGCCGAGCGACGAGGTTGTTTTCAAGACGCTCCACTTGAATATCTGGGAGAACTCCACGGCGAGGTGGCTTCGTAACGGCGTTTGGGAAGCCAATGCCGGCCCTCTCCGGCCCACAGCAGGCCGCAAATGCTGGTGCGGAATCGATCTCGCCAGCAACTTCGACACGACGGCGTTCGTGGCCGTCTGGCCCGACACAGATGGGACGTATGACATCCACTGCATGCTGTTCATACCTGAAGATAACGCAGCCAAGCGAGAGCGAGAGGATCGAGTCCCCTATCAACAATGGGCGAAGGATGGGTTTGTTAGAATGACAGAAGGCGATGTGACTGATTATGACGTTGTTCGCGACTACATTCTCTCGTTCTGCGAGAAGAATTCGGTTGAGGGCATAGCCATTGATCGCTACAACGCCACGCACTTGACGACGCAGTTGATCAATGAGGGTGTCACGGTCAAGCCCTTTGGACAGGGTTTTATCTCGATGAGTCCGGCCACGAAGCAAGCCGAGGTACTGGCAATATCAAACCAGCTTCGGCATGCCGGAAACCCGGCACTGGCCTGGCAGATATCCAACGTGCAGATAAAGATGGATGATGCCGGAAACGTCAAGCCGACCAAAAAGCATTCGCACGACACAGGCAGAATCGATGGAGCGGTAGCACTTTTCATGGCGCTGGGCATTGCCAGCACCGCCAACCACGGCGAAGAAAACCCCTACGAAATCATGGTGATATAGCGTGGAGGATGCAGCCATCGAGGACATGCTGGAGCTTGACTTCCGCAGCGCCATCTCTAGGGTATTCGAGGAGATCGTAGAGACTCGCCGCACGGTCGCTGGCGTCTTCATCTCCCCCGAAACAAGCCTCCAGTGCAGTGCCGTGCTGGCCTGCGTTCGACTCTACGCTGAAACGATCGGCAGCCTGCCGTTCCACGTTTACAAGCGTTTGCCGGCAGGCAAGGGGAAGGTGATCGCCGAAGACCACCCGCTGTACAACGTGCTTGCCTACGACCCGAATGGCTGGCAGACGAGCTACGAATTCCGCGAGTTGATGCAGGCGTGGATGCTCCTATGGGGAAACGCCTATGCCTACATCGTCCCCGGCCGCCGGGGCAGCGTGACTGAACTGCACCCTCTGCACCCTGCCCACATGGTCTGCAAGCGGTTGCCGGGGAAAGGCAAGCTTCGCACCGGCGGCAAACTGCGGTACGAATACACCTTCCCCGGCGATTCGCTGCCAACGATCTACAACCAAGACGAGATTTTCCATCTGCGGTGGCTGTCCAGCGACGGCGTGACAGGCTATGTGCCGACCACGCTATCGCGGGATGCGATTGCTCTGGCTCGAGCGACTGAGCTTGAGTCTTCGGCATACTTTGGCAACGGAGCCAGGCCTGGCACGGTAATCGAAACCGATCAGCCACTGAAGCCAGAGACGGCGCAGCGGTTGCGGCAGGCATGGGAAGACATGCACCGCGGCCCCGAGCGAGGGTCAAAGACGGCAGTGATGCCGCACGGCGCTCACGTCAAAGAACTGACCCGCAATAATCAGACTGATATGCTCGTTGAGACTCGGCGCTACCAAGTCGAGGAGATCACCCGAGCGTACCGTGTACCCCCTTATATGGTGGGTGACGTGAGCAAGGCCAGCTACAACTCATTCGAGCAGCAGGGGCTGGATTTCCTGACCTTCAGCCTGACGCCGCACCTCCGACGTTGGGAGGGAGCATGCCGCCGTGACCTCGTTACTGACGACGAGACGTTTTTCGTTGGCTTCGACACCTCGGCGTTGATTGCAGCCGACCACGCGGCCATGGGTGCCTTCTGCCGGGAGATGCAGAATATCGGCGTCTACTCAATCAACGACGTTCGCAGCAAGATCGGCGACAACCCGATCGGCGAAGAGGGCGACAAGCGGTTCGTGCAGGTCAATATGCAGCTTCTGGAGGCTTTCACGCCTCACACGCCCAACGGACAGGCACCGGAGCCGGCCGCCCCCGCCGCGGCCCCTGACGCCCCCGCACCGCAGAAAACAGCACCCGACGCCCCGCCGGAGCCTCCGGCCGCCGGCAAGCGAGACGCCAACGAGGTGCTGTTCAAATCGACGCTCCGACGCCTCGCAGCTATCGAATCTGACGGCATTCTGGAGCGTCGGAACAAGCCAACCAAGATGGCCGCCTTCTTCGATGAGCATCGCAGCCGGATCGTCAACGAACTGAGAGATGCCGCAGAGGCTACCGGCCAACACATCGAGTCGTTTGCCGACAATTGGATTGAGCGATCTAAGGATTTGCTGTTGGAATGCCACCGCAGTGGCACCAAATACGAAGTAGCCCTGGAGGGATGGTGCGACAAGCACCTCGCGACTGATGCCGCAGCCACTTGACGGTGTGATCGACGCCTTGCAAGCCTCCCTGCGCCTCCATTGGTCGCAGGCGGCGATGTATGACATGCAGGCCGTGCATCTGACCCGCTGGGGGTATTCCAAGCTGGGCGAAACGTGGGCCTCCTACGCAGTCGAGGAACGCGGCCACATCAAGATGCTGTCAGAGCGAATCGAATTCTTCGACATTCAGCCGACAACCGAGTTTGATCAGCCAGAACTGCCCCGGCACGACTTCGAGGGCATTCTGGACGTGAACTATGCGGCCGACGTGACCGCCGCAGAGGTTGAGCGATCGGGATTCTTGACCTGCATGGAAATCGGCGACAGCACATCGGCCAAGATTTTCACGAAGTTGAGGCGTGGCAGCGAGGATTCGATGGCAAATATCGAAGCAATCCGCCGCGTGATCGAGCAGATCGGTGCAGACAACTACCTTGCCAACCAGGTGTAACATGGAAATCGAACGCCGCACAAACCTCGGTGAAACGTCGCTGGAGTACCGCGACGACCTCAATACAGGCATGAAGCAGCCGGTAATTTCCGGCTATGCGGCGGTATTCCAGAGCGAGTCAAGAAATCTGGGAGGCTTCACTGAGGTCATTCAGCCCGGCGCGTTCGCAGAGGTGCTGTCCAGTAACCCCGATGTGGTCGGTTGCTACAACCACGACAAGAATTTCGTGCTGGGACGCACCAGTTCAGGCACGATGATGCTGTCTGAAGACGAGCGCGGCCTGAAGTACAAAATCTACCCGCCCGAAGCTCGAGCCGATGTGATTCAGGCGGTCGAACGGCGCGATGTCATCGGAAGCAGTATTGCGTTTTTGTGCCGTGACGAAGATCAGTCTTGGTCAGGCACCACCCGCGGCATGCGGCTGCGGACAATCAAGAAAATCAGCCTGCTTGACGACGTTGGGCCGGTGGTTCGCCCAGCATACGACGGCGCGAGCGTGATTGTGAGCCGAAGAGCGCTGGAAATGGCCCTCGGCGACCACTTTCGTCCCAATTTGAGCATGGCAAACGCCGCAAAACGTGGCTTAAAGGGCGGAAAAACGGGCGAAACTGACCAGAATCTGGTCGGAATTGCGACGAAAATAGCCGAAAGATGCATCATTACGCCCGAGGAAATCGTCTATCTGGAGGTCGTTTTCGAGCGTTGCATGGACGCAAAAACCACCGGATGGTCAGGTTCGCCAGCGTTTTGGGAGTATCAGATGGCCGGAGGCGACTCCGGTGCCAAGTGGATCGGTAGAAGGGCGGCAGAACAGACCAGTAACGACGTTGACTTGAAGCCACCGGCCGACATGGCCGCCGCTGCAAGGCGTGGCATTGAGCTTCACGAAGCCGGCCGCTCCGGCGACGGACTGAAACCGGAGACGGTAGCCCGCGCGAAGCGGATCGCAGCCCGCGAGACGCTGACGCCCGAGCATGTGCGTGAGATGCGGGCTTGGTTTGCCCGCCATTACGTTGATAAGAAGGCAGGCTGGTCGAATGCAGGTGAGGAGACGCCCGGCTACACCGCTTGGATGCTCTGGGGCGGCGATCCCGGCCGGCGGTGGAGTGAAGCCAAGGTCAAGCAGATGGAAAACGAGAAGCGTGACGACATGTTTGACCCGATCATGCCGCCACCCGCCCCCGAGGCCGACGAGTCATCGTCCTCTGAGTCATATGACCTGACGCCGGCCAATGACCAACTGCACGAAGCGATCGAAGGCATCGCCGAAGTCAACGGCCAATGGCCGCAGGACGGTGCCAACGGCGCACATTACATGCGCGAAAGCCCGTTTGCTGACTCCGGCTTGGTGTGCGCCAACTGCGTGATGTTCAAAGGCGGCGGGAAGTGCGAGGCGGTCGCTGGCGAAATCGAGGCGGGCGGTGTCTGCAAGCTGTGGGTTATCCCTGCTGACAAGATGAACATGGAGCCGGCGGGCCGCAGCGAAGCGCCGCCAGAAACTACGCCAGCAGTTGTTACGCCACCGATCGATTACGCAGGCAGAGCGGCATCACTTCGCGCCGCTCTCCTCGAGTCAGTTGCACGGCAGTAATAATCTGGTGTAAGCTACAGACTGACACATTGCTCTGCGATGGATTTTGCAGAGAGCAGTGCGAGCGGCACAAGTCGCGGCGCGCTAGCGGGACAACATCACCCGCCAGCCGCCTTGCTATGCCTGGTGGTTGGCACCATACGGAGCCAAAGCCACCATGGCCGCATCGAATCTCAAGCGTCTTCAGGATCGTGCCGCTGCCGTTGCAGCGCGGATGAATGAACTGGCCGGCGTGTCGGAGCGTTCGGAAGAGCAGACCGCAGAACTGCGGAAGCTTGACACCGAGGCCGACACCGTCAAGGCCGACCTGGAGTTCGAGCAGCGTCTGGCTGCCAAGGAGAAGGAACTCCGCAGCGTCATCGAGCCTGCCGCCGCCCCCGCCCCTGCTGCCACTGAGCCAGAGAAGCGGAAGCTTCCCGCTCAGATTGCCAGGATCGACTACCGCTCGCTCTCGGCGTTCAACGACAGCCCCGCGGCCGTCGAAGATGCTTACAAGGTTGGCCGCTGGCTTCGGGCGTCGATCTTCCGCAAGGAAGAAGACCTCCGGTGGTGCAATGACAATGGCGTCGAAAGCCGCGCCCTCAACGAGGGTGTTAATTCGGCCGGCGGAACCCTCGTTCCCGACGTACTCGCGGATCGCGTGATTCGACTTGTCGAAACGTATGGTACTTTCCCGCCCGCTGCGGAATCGCAGACGATGGCTCGCGATACCCTTGTGATTCCCAAGCGGCTCACGGGGACTTCGGCTTATTTTGTCGGAGAGGGAAATAGTATCAACGAAAGCGAGCCGACTTACGGAAATGTGCAGTTGATCGCCCGTAAGCTGGCCTGCTCCTGCCGCCTCTCTACGGAGGTGATGGAGGATGCTCTGGTGAATCTGGCAGACCAGGTAACAACCGAGTTTTCGACTTCGCTGGCCCTGAAAATTGATCAATGCGGATGGCTTGGTGACGGCAGCTCCACCTACGGCGGCATCTACGGTATCGTGCCGAAGATCGACAACGGAAGCTACACCGCTTCGGTTGTTACCGCGTCCACCGGCGGCACGACCTTCGGCAGCCTGACGCTCAACGACTTCCTTAACGTCATGGGCAAGGTTCCGCTCTACGCCCGCCAGGGTGCCGAGTGGTATGTGTCCCCGGCAGGGTTCGCGGCCTCGATGGCTCGCCTCAAGTACTCTGCCGGCGGTAACGCTGTGCAGCAGATCGGTGGCGATGCTGGCCTGGAGTTCCTCGGCTACAAGGTCAACCTTGTGCATGTGATGAACACCACGCTGACCAGCGATCCCTCGGCCGTCAAGGTGATCTTCGGAAACATGAAGCTCTCCTCGATCCTTGCCAAGCGGCGTGACTTCTCGGTGAAGCTCTACGATCAGGTCTACGCGACTACCGATCAGATGCTTCTCCAAGGCACCATGCGGTTCGACATCAACCATCACTCCCTCGGCAGCACGTCGGAGGTCGGCCCTGTGGTCGCCCTCAAGACTGCCGCCTCTTGATCCATCTTAGGAGCAGCCTGACATGATTCACGCACAGAATTCCAAGGTTCTGTTCAGCCTCGACACCTCGACCACCGCTTCCAGCGGCACGGCGAGCCTGGTGATCGACCGGTTGGACTATGACTACGCCGACGTTGTGGTGGCGCGGGCCAGCAACGCTGCGACGACCTTTGCCAGCGTCTTGAAGGTGCAGGAGTCTGACGACAACTCCACCTACACCGACATCACGGCATTCGTCGGCGGCGGCACCGGCGGCTTCACGATCCCGACCGTGACCAGCACGGGCAGCGTGTCGGCCGTCAAGATGGGCATCGACTGCCGCAATCGGAAGCGTTACCTGAAGGTGCTGGTAACGCCCTCCACGGCGGTCAACGTCGCCATCGAGGCCCGCCTGCACCGCGGTCACATCAGCCCAGCGTCCGCTACGGCGGCCGGTGTGCTGGCAATCGTCAACGGTTAGTCCCATATTGCGGGACGGCCAAGGATGGCCGAATAGGCGCAGGGACGCGCGCCCGCTCCCTACAAGGAGCGATTCGATGCTGATTCGTACCGGGAACATTGAAGCGGACTTGAAGATCGCGGCGGTGATGTCCACCCCGCGACTCGCCTTCTCCGACAACATGTTCTGTGTCTCTCAGGCACTTGCCCCACACGGCATATCGCCGTATCGCGTCACAGGCGCGTTCTGGGGGCAGTGCCTTGAGAGAGCCATGCAGTTCGTGATGGACGACAATGACGTAATCCTGACCATTGATTACGACAGCGTCTTCTCCACCAAGACATTCGAGGCTTTGGTGGCCCTCTTCTGCCACTCTGGCGTCGATGCAATCGCCCCGCTCCAGACGAAGCGGGAGGCGAACACGATCATGCTCTCCCTGCCGGGCGTCGGCCCCGAGGAGAAGAAGGATGTCGATGACGCCTGGTTCAAGAAGTCGGTGCAGTTGGTGGACACCGCCCACTTCGGCCTGACGCTGATTCGGGTGTCGGCACTCAAGAAGATTCCGAAGCCATGGTTCCTTGCCGCCGCCGGTGCGGACGGCACCTGGGAGGCTCCCGACCACGTTGACGAAGACATTTTCTTTTGGAACCAGTGGAAGGCCGCTGGCAACACGCTGGGGATCGCCACCGCGGTGTCGATCGGCCACATCGAGCCGATGATCACTTGGCCCAGCCGCGAAACCGGCACGGGCAAGGTGCAGCAACACACAACCGAGTATTGGAAGGGCGGCGCAGGCCCGAAGGAAGCATGGGGGATCGTCCGATGAGTGCAGTCCGAGAAGGTGCCATTCGCATTCGTGTTCTGGTCGGCTTCGGTGCCTACCCCGTAGGCAGCGTTTTTGACTGGGATCGCGGCATGGCGATCGAACTGATCAAGCAGGGGCTGATCGAAGAGTTTCCAGAAGAGCGGATGGAGACAGCCGAGGCCGCCGAGGAGCGTGGACTTGAACGAGCAGAACTACCAGACACCAAAGTGCGGAGAAGGAAATGAGTTCCATCGACTACTCTGCCCCGCAAAGCCCGTCAGTAATGACGACGGTCTTGTACGGCTTGCCCAGAAACTCCTCGCCGACGATCACTCCCTACCGCAGTCTTGCCCGAGTTGTGCAGCCAACCGTCGAGCCGGTCAGCCTGCTCGAGGCGAAGGCCCACTGCCGCGTTGACACCGAGGCCGACGACGCCTACATCCAAGGTCTGATCAGCACGGCCCGCGAGTATGTGGAGGAAATCCACGACGTGACGCTGATCACGTCCACTTGGGAGACTCGCTACTACTGCTTCCCGCTGTGGGAACTGGTGTTGCCACGCCTGCCGATGCTGGATGCCCCGATCACGGTCACCTATCGCGACCAAGAGGGCAACCTGCAATCGATCACCAGCACCGCCGGCCAGTTTCAGGTTGATCGCTACACCGTCCCCGGCCGCATCCTGCCGCTCTACGCAAACTACTGGCCGCCGGTGCGAGGGGACGAGAACAGCGTCATCGTCCGCTGGCAGGCCGGCTACGGGGCCAGCGGCGACAGCGTCCCCCGGCTGCACCGGAACCAAATCCTGCTCTTGGTCGGCCATTGGTACGTCAATCGCGAGGCGGTCGGCGTCGGCAACTACGGTGCGATCCCGATGACGTTCGACACCCTGCGGGCCGCCGCTGACTGGGGAGCCTACCGATGACCATCCAGGCCCGAATCGACACCGATGTGGTCTATCAAGACAACGACGGCACGACGCTGATTGTGGGCGTCCAGTCGGAGCATCTGAGGCTCTCGCCGCTCTATTGCTCCTCCACCAGCGGCACTGTGGGGACTTCTGCGGTGACATTGGCCGCTCCTGCGTCAATCTCCACCCTGGCCCTGAAGAACACGGGAAACGGCGTCCTGCGAGTCGCAGGGATGGATTTCGCGGCGGGGCGGCTGGCCGTCCTGCCGGTAACGGCGACGATCACAGTCACCGCCCCCGCCGTGGCATCGAGCTACACAGCCGTGTGGGTGGGGTGAAATGCAGAACGCCGGCCCACTTCGCGAGCGGGTGACCGTCCAAGCACCAACGACGGTTCGCAATGCGCTTGGGGAGACGACGATCGGCTGGGCGACGGTCGGCGAGGTCTGGGCGAGCGTCAACGGTCTGAGCAGCCGCGAGGTGATGCTGGGGATGCAGGCCAACGCGCTGGTGACCTACAAAATTCGGATTCGCTTCTTTTCAGGCATCACCCACCAGCACCGGCTGCTCTGGCGTGGCAAGACGATGGAGATTGCCAGCGTTGTCGAGCGGGATGTGCGGACAATGCACGAAATCCTGGCACGGGAGGTGGAGTGATGGCGCTTTACAGGCACAACGCCACGCCGCGGGATATCGACGGCACGACGGCCCTGCACCAACTCAACCAGTTCGTGACCATCAGAACTTCGGGCGTTCGCCACCTCTACGAACAGCTTGACAAGATGGTCGGAGAAGCTCTTTCGGACGCAATTCTGAAGCATGCCGTACGCACGGCCTCGAAAATTGTTGAAGAGACGTACAAGAGCAAAGCCCGCCAACATGTCGCCACCGGCAACCTTGCCAATTCGGTGACAACAATGCCTCGCAATTACAAAAACGCCAACGGAAGCAGGGCTGTTGTCGATGTAACAGGCCCGAGACAGACGGGCAACGTCGGCTCGCAGCCAGGCCAAGAATCGGGAAATCACAGTTGGCTTGTCGAGTTCGGCAGTGGGCCACGCCGGCCGGGAACCGAGAACCGCCGCACCTACGTCAACGTGCATCAGCGGATCAATGGAAAGATGCACCTGCACCCCGGCAAGAGCATGAACGACAAGCAGTTCGCCAATGCCGGGGCCGGCTACTATTTCCTCATGGGCAGCCTTCGCGAGCGCGGGCCTGGCAGCACCTACTCGCGCGACTTCGCAGGCACTGGCCCCAGCGGTGACGGCAGAAAGCAGCATCCGATCACCTTGAAGCCGGGCGAAACTATTGCCCCGATGCCAGCCATGCATTTGATGCGAGACACAATCACCGAATGCCAAGCGGACGTGCTGCGGACGCTTGAGAGCATGCTTTCGGCGGCAGTCAGGAAGTACCAATGATCCTCACCCCCGAAAAACACGTCTACATGCGTCTTGTCACCACCCCTGCGGTGGCGAGGATCGTCGGTTTTCAGGTTTACCCGATCGCCGTGCCGCGAACAGACGCCGCCCTGCCGTACATCGTCTACAAGCGGGCAAACATAAGCCGTGAATCCAACTTGGCTGGCCCAAACTTCATGCCGCTGGTGAGTCTTCAGATCGCCGCGTGGGCATTGACATACGACACCGTGCGGGAACTAGGCGACGAAGTTCGCCTCGCTCTGGATGGTCACACTGGGACGCTGGCAGGGGTTACAATACAAGATATGAGGCTGGTGTCCGAGGTGGACGATTTCCTTGACCCCACCATGTACGGATCGCAGCTTCCACCAGCATATGAAGTAAGGCAGCTTTATCAAATTCGGTGGCAAGAGGCTACCGGGTAGCACAACCAGCGCAAGGAGGCGCAACGATGGCAGGTATTTCCGCACAGGGACTGACGTTCACGTTCCCGACGACCGCAACGACCCTCATCATCACCAGCGTCAATGTCAGCGACAGCCAAGACCTCATCGACGGCAGCCACTTGGGGATCGCCCCCAACGGTCGGCGTGAGTACGTCGGCGGGTTCGCTACGATGCGGGAAGTGTCGGTCGATGTCATCACCACGACCCTCTCGACCGCTGGAACGTCGGGCGCTCTTGCGATCACTGGCCCACTGTCGTTCAGCGGCAATGCCACGATCGTTTCCAGCAACGTGGGTGGCTCGATCGGCGACCTCGTCAAAGGCAGCCTCACCTTCCGCGTTGCGTAAAGGTGGCCCATGGCGGGATTCAGCCCACAGGGTGCGACGTTTGTCTTTTACGGACATTTGGGGGCGGTCACGCCCAAAAGCGTCGTCTACCGCACTCCCGACTTCAACATCTACGCCAAGATCACTGGCATGTCGGTTGAATCTCCGGTTGCCGAGGTTACCGACATGACATCGATCTTGGATGGATCAAACGCCACCGTAATCGTTCCAACAGGGGCGCAGTCGGGGGGTTCCATCAGCGTGGATTTCATCGCCGACGCGGCCGGCATCGACATGCAATCGCTTCTTGGCGGGTATGGCGTCGTGAAGTTCACCTGCGCAGCCAACTACACAGTCGCAAGGCACGTCGTCCTTGAGGCTGTATCCCTTGATGTGCGCACGGCCGAGCTTGTGCGCGGGTCTATGAAGTTCCGAATGTCGGACTACAACCCATTTGGTTTGACCTTTTAAGTTAGGTGTCTGATGCCAGTTCTTGATGCAAAAGCCATTCTCGCCGCCAACGACGCCAAGCTGGAGCTTGTCAACGTCCCAGAGTGGAACGGCGACGTTTACGTCCGCGTCCTCCGCGGCACCGACCGCGACATCTTCGTGGAAAGCCTCCAGAAGGAGAAGGACAAGCCAATCCGGTCGAAGTTCCTCGTCCTGACGTTGTGCGACGACATCGGCAAACGGCTGTTCACCTCTGACGCTGACATCGCCGCCCTCGGCGACAAGAACAGCGTCGTGCTGAACCGGCTGTTTGATGCCGCGTGGGCGCTGAACTACTTCCGGCCGGAGGACGTTGACGCCATGGGAAAAGATTCGCCGAGCGCCCCGAGCGACGTTTCTACTTCCGCCTAGCTCTGGCCCTCGGCAAGACGGTCAAGCAGTTGCTGGAAGAAATCGACAGCCAAGAGATCGCGGAGTGGTATGCCTTCGACCAAAGGTGGCCGCTCCCCGATCCTTGGCAGCAGACGGCCCGCCTGGCTCGGATCGTGATGTGCGCCAGCGGCAACTACAAGAAGAACGACATCCCCGACGAGTCAGCATTCATCCCCTCCAGCCACCGGCCGGAGCAGACGCAGGAACAGATCATTGCCGAGCTAAGAAAGCTCACAGGGTGACACCATGGGATACCTCGGCAAAATCTCTGCGGTCGTCGGCGTTAGTACCGGCGACTTTGAGTCGAAGCTGAATCGGTGCGCCAACGAAGTCACCAACTTCTCCAGCAAGGTCGTTCGGTCGCTGGCAGCCACAAGCGGGCAGACCGGCGCGTCGTTCGATCAGATGTACACGAAGGCGCAGCGTTTCGAGCGAATGCTGCGGGCGGCGACATCTGGCAAGCTGGACTTCGCTGGGCTGAAGAACTTCCCTGGCAAGACGCTGGAAGAAGCAGCCGCCAGCATGCGGAAGATGGAGTCGGTTGCTTTCTCCATGACGGCCCCGATCGCCCAGATCGCAAAACAGACAGAGACGATGTCTGCGTCTATGCGTGAGGCGTTTGCACCTGCACTCATCAAGGCACAGGCCGAGGCCGAGAGGCTTCGTGACAAGCTTTCAGAGGTGGGTCAAACCGTAACGCAAGGTGAACTGGTAGAGGGCGAGAAGCAAGTCGAGCGGCTGGCCGATGCCTTCAGAAACCTTGGCGAAGCGGCGCAGATGGCCGGCAAGCTGTCTTCAGGGAAGGGTTTTCGGTTCTCGCAGCCTGGCGCATATGACGAGTTGAGTCGGGCGTCGTCGGCAGATGCGAAGGTGACCGCACTGCCAGCACACCAGATGACCCCCTCGCTGGTCAAGCTTATTCAAGAGCAAAAGGCCGCGGCTGATGCGGTGGCCCAGTACAACGCTGCCCTTCAGGCCAGCCCGTCTGCGGAAGCACAGGCCGCATTAAACGCACGGGTGGTCGCGCTTCGGGATGTAACGGAGGAGATCAACCGCCAGATCGCTGTCTACGACAAGCTTGACACGCAGGCGGCCACGATAAAGCGGACGACTGCGGCTTTTGAAGAGCTTCGATCCTCTGCCGCAGCAGCGTTGAGCGGATTACCGCAAAACCTTGACCAAGCAAAAGCCAAGTATGACCAGATCGTCGCTACTATCAGCAAGCTGTCCGCAGAGCAAAAGAAGGCATTTGCGGCAGGGACTTCTGGGGGCCATGCGGTTGACAGCTTGGCAGGTGCGGTTACCTCAGAGAAAGAGTCGCAGCTACCAAAAGCGCTGAAGCTGATTGGCGAGATAAGCGCCCAGATTGACGGCATGCACAAGATGGATGTCGGTGCCAAGGAGGCCGCCGCCGAAACTGAGCGACTTCAGCAAAGCATCGAAAAGATCATCAGCACCTATGCCGACTTGGGGCAAGACGCAAGATTTGCTTTTACGGGCCAAGCCCAAAGCATCAAGCAGGCATCGCAGCAACGGCAACAGATTCTTTCGCAGGTTGGCAGCATGGCCCCCGCAAGCCGGGCCTTTGCGTCAGCAAAACTGGAAGACCTTGACAACCAAGCTCGAGCGATGATTTCCAGCGGCAACAAAGACCAGTTGCCCGACATCAACGATCACCTTGCCAAGATGAAGCAGGTTGTCGCCGATCAGATTGCTGCCGACGCTGCAATGAAAGACACGGCAGACGACGCCAGCAGGCTCAAGAAGGAACTGGAAAGCGCAGCGTCGGCCGCCCAGAAAAACGCAGATGCACTCAATAGAGCATTCACTGGGCAAGCCCAGAACGTCGATCAAGTCAGTTCCTCTTACGGGACGCTGATTTCGCGAATCGAAAAGCTCACTGACGTGCAAAGGATGCAGCTTCAGGCCAAGCATGGCAGCGACTTAACCGATGTGGGACACAGCATTGCATTCCCAGAAGGGTCAAATGGTGCGATGTCTGCTGGTCAGATATCTTCAGCGAACGCTGGGTTGGCTTATGCTGGCGCAAGCGTAACCAAGTTTGAGCAAGACAACAAGGACTTAGACGAGCGGACTGCAAAAACAACGGCGTTCAACAAACAACTTGCCAAGATAACCGACTCCATTGGGACGCCCGCAGCGCCTATCGACGCTTTCGACGCCGCCGTGCAGAAAGCCACGGCAGACGTTGCGAAAATGAAGGACGCCACAAAGAAGGCGCAGGCTGAGAGATTTCTTAACAAGCTAAAAAGTGACTCTGTTGCCTTGGCTGCTGCGGGCGGAAGCCCAGCATCGAAAGACGCCGATATAGCCAAGCTGACACGCAGAGCAAATAAAATTGACGCATTCGCAAATCAAAGGACAGCGGCTGGCGTATTCGGTTCTGAAATCGGTTCGGCAGACCAGCAGATCGCCAGCCTTGAGGCCGATGTAAAACAAACCCTTGCGGTTATCGAAAAGCTCCCAATACCAATTCAAAGAGTTCTTGGCCCAGCAATCGACGCCGTCAAAGACAAGGTAGTGGCGCTGACGGCAGCTTCTACTCTTTCTGAAAGAGAAGCCGCAAGAGTTTCGGCTGATGCCTTAAAGAAAACTGCCGTAAACCACAAGACATCTCAAGATTTTTCTGGAACATTCGGCGAGTTCTTGGATGAAGCAGCACCCAAGGCATATAAGTCGCAACTCGATTCCATTCAACAGCGATTCATGTCTCTGGGGGCAGTTGTTGGCGGCCCAACAGCAAAGGCTATCGACAACTACGAAAAAGCCCTGCATGACGCTTCGCAAACAGGCGTCCTCGGCACGAAGCAGACCCGCGATCAAATGGAGTCGCTCACCGTCTCCATAGCCAAGGCTGCGGTGGCCGAAAAGCTTCTTAACAACGGCCAGGCAAAGTCGTTTTTGGTGGGGTTGAAGAAAAACTTTGGAGACGTTGGTCGCGGCGGCGCAGACAAGTTTGCGCTTGCAATGAATCAAGCTGCCTACGCGGTCGATGACTGGATGTCCGCAACTGGCGGCATTGAGCAGAAGATTCGGGCTATCTCAAACAACTTGACTCAGCTTGGGTTTGTTGCTGGCGGAAACACAGGGCTGTATCTTGCTCTTGCCTCTGTGATAACGTCTCATGTAGTGATCGCTTACATGAAATTTGCAGAGGGTGGCAAGACCGCCGAAGACAAGTCAAAGGCTCTCAATGACGCCCTTGACAAGCAGAAGGATGGAGTCGGAAAGCTGTCAGCAGCCTACGCCGATCTGGCGAAAGAAATGTCCAAGTCGGAGAACGCCAGTAAGGGGATTGCTAGGGCCGACGTGATCGGCAAGATTGATGACCTCCGCAGGTCAAACAGCAATCGCCGATCTGGCGATTTGGCGGAAGGCGTCCTCAGTGAGTCAGCGTTGCAAGCATCCTTAGAGCGAAAGCTCAAGAATGCCACCACCGCAGGCCAAGCCGTCAGTATCCAAATGGCACTTGAGTCCTCCAGGGGGAGGGAGCGATCGGCTAGGAACGCAGCGTCATCGACAGTCCCTCTTGTTGACGAATCACAAATAGACGCCCTTCGTGCATTCAGAGCGCAGCGGACAAACGAACTGACGAACTCATTTCAATCCAGCTTTAGGGACGCCACTGGCTTTGATTTTGGAAACAAGGCTCGCCTGCAAAGGATACAGGGCGAAAAAGATGTGGCGGCAGTAGACGCCATTATCAAGAAATTTGAGGATTCTGTCTCGGCGGCAAGCGACAAACTCGCAGAAAACATAGTCACCGCATCTCTTTCGGCCAGCGACAAAATCGACGCAGCGCAATCAGACGTTGCCGATGCGATCGCGCGCGGCGTGAAGGGTGCGGCTGCTTTCCAGGTAGAGCTTGATGCGGCTGGGCGGGCTTTGTCAAACGCGATGATGGCGATGCACGATGCCGCCATGGAGAGCAACCCAGCAAAGAAAGCCGAAGCGACAGAGAGAGCGCAGCGTCAGTACGACAACGCAGTTCGTAATTCCGCAAGTTTCGCTGATCGATCTGCTGCGATCCGCAGGCAGCGAGGGATGGCTGGGGAGGGATCATCTCTTGCCGTAGACGTTGCCGCACGCGACGAGATTGCTGCGCGGCGGGCATATAACGATGCCGCCAAGAACGCTGCCGCAGTGAACGCATTGGCTGACAAAAACGCTAGGGAGGCAGGACAAAGAGTTCAAGATGCTATCAAAGCGCAAAAGACAGCCGAGGAGGATTTGGCTGCTAAAGAGGCGCATCTTCGGCTAAACCCCAGGGACGAGAACAGTCCATTCAACCCCCCTGGCTTGACGAAAGATGAACAAAAAGTAGAAGACGCCAAGAAGCAGGTTGAGCTTGCAAGGGCTGCGGTAAAGGCCGCCCGCGAAGAGAAAATGCAAGCGATCAGCAGCGGGGCCGTCAACAGCTTTGACGCCAATGAAGAGGCAAGGAAAGCAGCAAAGTCGTTTGAGGACGCACAGTCGCGAGCCGACGAGGCCAAAAGCCGCCAAGAAGGAGTGCAGCGCGAACGCGAACGGACGAAAGCGGGCCTTGATCTTGCAAGGTCTGAAAAGGAGCGGCGAGTTAAGTCGGCTACCACAGACGCCGAGCTTGTAGGGGCAGCCGCAGCAGAAATGGCAAACCCTCAGAAGTTTCTGCAAGGGTATTTTGACAACAAAAAGAAAGAAGTGCAGACAGCGCTTAAGGGATACGAAGACGAAAGACAGAACGCCCTGACAGGCGGGCCTTCTCGGGCGGCGCTCAATGCCACAGACGTAACTTCAGCGGCTGGCTCGAGCGAACTCAACCGCCTGCTCCGCGGCGATGACGCCAGCAAGGATGTGAACTTCGCTGAAATGAAACACCAGTCGGAACTGCTGGCCGAGATCAGAGATGGCATCAGAGACGCCACCGGCATCATCGTCAACTAAGGAAAATCATGGCAGACTTGAATATCAGTTGCGCTTATTCTCTCAGCAAGGACAACTTGACCAACAGCGCCAGCGTATCCGGCGCGACAGCGTCAATGGCGAACTCTGGCTTCCAGAGCAACACGCTCTCGCTGTCTGGATCGGCCGTTGGCATCAGCACCGCCAACCTGACAAACGTCGGAGTGGCGTTCATCCAGAACCTTTCGACCAGCACTGCGGCAACCGCCGCCATTGGAGTGCTGAACGGGGCGACGTTCGTCCCGTTCGCCAACCTGCGGGCCGGCGAGCCAGCGGTTCTCAGGCTTGTCGCCGGATCGACGTACCAGGCTACCGGCACCTCCGGCACCCGCCTTCGCGTTGACATCACAGAAGGCTGACCATGATTCAATCCATAGAACTTGGGCAGGCGCAGACGTTCACCCGCAGCGCCGAGGTGGACGGCCAGCATGACACTCGAGAACGAGTGTTCAAGGTGCTGATGTCATACCCCAGCGAGAAGTATGACCCGCAAATCTTCTGCGGCGTGAAAATCGGAGACGCACATCCAGACAACAAGTTTTTGACTTGCTACGAATTTGACTGCAAGTTCGACGGCGACAGTCGTCTGGTAAACCTTGTCACTTTCAAGTACAAGAACTTTGCCAGTCAGTTCGCTTCGGATCAGATGAAGGATCACGATCCGAAGCAGGACTCGCCAGAGATTCGCGTTGCGAACTGGACGACTTCAATGTCGCTCATGGAGCGGCCGGCAAACATCTGGAGAACTTATCCGCCAGCAAACCCAGACCTGTGGAAGCGGCCCGCCAATCCCAACGGCGACCTTTATGACGGCGTCACGATCCTGCGGCCAGTCACCTCATTCCACATTGAGCAGTACGAACCAAACGATCCAATCAAGTTTAATAAATATGGTGGATGGATCAACAGCAAGATCGTAAGGCTGACGACGCGAACCACTTACGATTTCCCAGTTCACACGCTCATGTTTCGTGGGGTTACCTACAAGCCTCATGTTGAGACGTTTGGGTCGCAGACATTCCGTGGCTGGCTGGCGACATACGAACTTCTTTACGATCCGAATTTGGTTGTGCTTCCGAACCCAGACGGCAGCCCGCCAACCGCTTCGGCCGACCCAAATGACCCGATCCCATACGCTCAGACGGTTATCGGCTGGGATCGCCTTCAAGTCGTGGAAGGTTTCAATGTCCTGAACAACCGCAAGGATGACGCCGACGTTGATTGGAAAGCACTTGCGCTAAAGCACATGGACGGGCAGATACTCTTCACCGCTGGAGCCACTTCATACGCCACGAACGTGCAGAACACAGTCACGCGGGCAATGGTGACCGTTCCCGAATACCAAAGCGGCGGCCTGTTGCAACGACCTTCATCGTCTCCCGTGGCACTGAATGCTGACGGCACACCCAGGAACCTGTGGAAGACGCAGTCCAACGGGTACAAGCTACAGCCGCTGCTGACAATTCAGCAGACGCAGTATGAGTTTGACATGGTCAAAGTGCTGAACTTGAGGCTGACATAATGGCCGAAGGCTACCTCATAGGCCCAAACCTCTTGGCCGACATCCGCCGCACGGTCGCCGCCGTTGACGGTAGCGAACTGGCCCTGACCCCCACCCGCATCCAAACGCGGTTCGAGGAAGTCCAGTACCCGCAGCAGAAGATTTTCCGCATCGGCACGTTCACGGGGGCGTGGTCGCTCAACGGCACCAACACCGTCACGCTGCCGGTGTCTGGGTCAACGTCGGTCACGACGGTATCGGCGACGAATTTGTTTGCGTCGATTGCGACGGCAAGCTCATCGCGAAACTGCGGCATCGCGAAAGACGGCACCGCTTGGTATCTCATCGCAGCCCAGTGCGGATAGGAGGGCGGGATGTTTATACCGGGGTGCTTTTGTTGCGGCGGTGGCGGCGGGCCTGCCGATTCGTGCAGCTACTGTGCCGATCTCTGTACATTACCACCAGCAATAACGATGCGACTTGATTTAGGGGCATCTGCTGGCGTCACAGGTGCCTCGCTGCCAAGCGGGACTGCTGCTGCGCTCAAATCCTACATTGAGTCGCTTTTGTTTTGCCGCCACATGACAAAGCATGATGTTTCGTGCCACGACCCAGACTACGAATACATTTTGGAAGACGGCTACACAATTGGCTACGCCGACAACTGGGGGGAATCTGGAGAGTTTGGCGGCATACAGCTTGGTTGCTCTGGAGGCTCAAGTTTCTACAACGCTTACCTTCTTGTTGGAGATGGCCTTTCGTACATGTACGAAGGAGCAATGACTGTAAGTGGTGTAGCTTTTTCTTATGCCTTTGGAGCCAACCTGCAACGAAGAGGGCGGTCGTTTTTCTTAGACCACGCAGTATGCCCGCTGACCTCCGAAATTCCAATTGTCGGAACCATCAGAATGCCTGACGGATTTTACGACATAGACGGAATTGTTTTGCCTTTTTCGGTTTACGTCACATCAGGCACTGGTGGTGCAAACAAGTCGTTTGTGTCGTTTCCTGACGCTCGCCTAATGATGGCACCGTCGTCTTGTGCGTCTCCTGTATTTTACAACCACAACACATGGTGGTATTACCTAATCGGAACAAGTGCGGAAGGCACAGCGTCACCCACTTACTGGTCTTCTGGAAAATACACAGCCGACTGTGAGATTCTTGGATACTTAGGGTATCGACCCAAAATTACAGCCGGTAAGGCTGGCGTTGTCCACATCACCGCAACCAATGTCTATTACGACTACTGGTGGCGCGTGTTTCGTGGCTCAACCAAAGTCATTGAGTACGGCAGCGATTCGACGCCCGACAGCGGCGGTAACACCGGATCGATCACCAACACGTTTGCCGTGTCGGCCGGCGACGTAATCACGCTGGGCGATCCCGGCGATTACAACGTCTGCACAAACCTCCAAATCTGGTGGACACCCACATGAAATGCCAACTCGTCCCCGTGAACCGTAAATACGCCCGATGCACGGTCTGCCTGCGGTTGGCCCGCCACGCTTCCGGCGACGACAACCGGGAATGCCCCGGCGAGCCGCCGCCCCCCATGGGCCTCGGCGACATGGTCAAGGCGGGCTTGAACGCTGTCGGCATCACGCAGGAGCGTGTTGCGGCCGTTTTCGGCTCCTGCTGGGGTTGCCCAGAGCGCCAGCAGGTTTTCAACGAGTGGGGTGCTAAAATAGGGATAGGTGTTGATCCCTCTAGGCTACCGGGCTAGACTATTATGCGTTCGTTCGGCGATCTTGATCCCGACGACGACACGCCCGCGGGCGGCGGCATTCCCGACGATGACGGCATGGTCTGGCTGGAGGGCAAGGATGGCGTCCAAGAAAAACCCGCTCCTCGAGAAGGTGCTGGCAAAGCTCTCGGCGGTGAAGCGAAACCCGTCCTGGTGGGAAAAGGTCGAGCCAGAACACGCAGAGCTTCTCGCCGGCCTGCGTGAAGCGTGGCTGGCCGGCACGTTTGGCCCGCACTTGAAGCCTGCGGCCACAGCGATCTCCAAGACGCTCTCCGAAGAGAACGTCGCGACCATCGGCCCAGACAGGGTTGCCGTGTGGCTAAAAAGAGCCTAGTAGCCAAGGTCGCCGCCGCCCTGCCCATCCCTGCCGACGCCCCCCAGGTAGTCGAAAAGCAGGACGGCGAGGCCCGCGAGCATTGCACTGTGTCGGAGACGATCCGCACCGTCGAAGACCTCCTGCGGCATATCGGTGCCGACATGACCCGCTTTGAAGTCGAGCGGTCGGAGGCAACCAAATGGGCGGTTGGTGCCAAAGACCCCGCCACGGGGCAGGTGACCGTCACCGACCTGCACCGGGTATTCGTCAGGCTCCGGCCCAAGGGCGGAATGGGCCAGCGGGAGGCCGTTGAGGCCATTCTGGAGGGTGCGAGGCGGTCTGTTGTCTACCGGCCCGCAAAACGGCATAGGCGGCGTCCTGCGGGCATCTGGCAGGTTCTGGTGGTGGCCGATCCGCATTTTGGCAAATATTGCTGGGGCAGATCGACCGGCGGCGAGGACTACGATCTGTCGATTGCAGAGCGGCTGCTGCGCGAGGCGTCCACCAGGCTGATCGACGACGGCGATACGGTGTTCCGGCCGGAGCGTCGAACTATCTGCCTCTGCGGGGACATATTCCACTATGACTCCCCGGCCGGGCAAACCACCGGCGGGACGATGCTGGATCGTGACGGCCGCATCCAGAA
>Ga0114964_10000937_pt1 | contig 21667 bp, 19 predicted proteins | sample C_131016_MF_Meta_FD_92638 | JGI IMG/M metagenome (GOLD analysis project Ga0114964, IMG submission 92638) | Freshwater microbial communities from Lake Croche, Canada to study carbon cycling - C_131016_MF_MetaG | ecosystem: Environmental > Aquatic > Freshwater > Lake | place: Lake Croche, Canada...
AATACACCCGATGTCTTGACCGAAGAAGTCGCCGACACGGCATTGGGACTTCTTATTATGACCATGCGTGAATTGTCACAATCTGAACGCTATTTGAGAGCCGGCCAATGGGCTTCAAAGGGGCCCTATCCGCTGACCCATAATACGCTACGTGGCAAGACAGTCGGCATATTAGCGCTCGGTCGCATCGGCAAAGCCATTGCCGCGCGGTGCGAGGCTTTCGGACTTAAAATTGTCTATCACGGTCGTAGCCAACAAAAGGATGTCGCCTATCCCTATTATCCGACGCTCGTTGGCATGGCCAAAGATGTTGATATTCTTTTGAGTGTGGCTCCTGGTGGCGCCGCTACATTCCATACATTAACGCGGAAGTCCTCGCCGCGCTGGGGCCAAAAGGCGTGCTGATCAATATAGGTCGCGGCAGTGTTGTTGATGAAAAAGCGCTGATCAAAGCCTTACAAGATAAGGTGATCTTCTCCGCCGGTCTTGATGTGTTCGAAGATGAACCTCACGTTCCAGCCGAACTCATCGCGATGGATAATATTGTTCTGCTGCCGCATGTCGGCTCTGCTTCTCATCATACCCGTAATTTGATGGGCCAATTGGTCGTTGATAATATTCTCGCGTTCCAGTCTGGCAAAGCACCAGTTACGCCTGTAGCGGAAACGCCTTTTAAGAGCTGGTAAGATTATTATATCCTAGACAATAAAAAGGGGCGGCTAACCTAGCCGCCCCTTTTTATTATAAATGAAAACCAAAAAGCCAATCAGGCTATTTTGCCCCCTAATTCATCTTCAATGTGAACGCGGATAATTTCTTCAAACGTCGCTTCTGCTTTAAACCCGAGAGAAGTTGCACGCTTGGCATCAAGCCGCGTTGCCCAGCCATCGACAATCTTGATGATGGCCGGGTCAGGCTCGCGCCTAATACGCGCCACAACCTTTTCTCCCGCAACCTTTCTCAAAGCTTCGATCTGTTCACCAACTGTCACAGACAGACCCGGCATCGCCAAATTCCGCCGTGGGCCAACAAGGTTCAAATCAAGCGTTGCCGCATGCATTAAAAAACCAACCGCAGAACGCGGGCTAGCATGCCAATGACGAACGCTTTCTGAAACCGGAAGTACGGCTTCATGACCTGCTAAAGGCTCGCGAATAATATTGGAAAAGAAGCCCGATGCCGCCTTATTAGGCTTGCCCGGACGCACGCAAATAGTCGGCAGGCGAATACCAATACCATCAAAGAAACCTTTACGGGAATAATCGGCCAATAATAATTCGCCGATCGCCTTTTGCGTCCCATAAGAAGTCAGAGGCGTCGTAAAGAATTCATCGCCAATGGCATCCGGAAATGGAGCGCCATAAACAGCGATGGACGATGTGAACACAACACGCGGCCGATAGCCATCACCCACCGCGCGAATAGCCGCAAAGAGCTCCATCGTGCCATGAAGATTGATGCGATAGCCGAGGTCAAAATTTTGTTCCGCCTCGCCAGATACGATCGCCGCTAAATGAAAAATGACATCCGGTCGACCGGCAACCAGCTTTGCAGCCTCGCCCGGAAGCGAGAAGTCAGATGCGATGAGGGTCGACGAGAACTTCGCACCGCTAGGTGCTGTCGGCTCGACAACATCATGTAAGGTTGCTTTTGTAATTTCTTTGCCACCAAGATGACCGTCTTTTGCGAGCTGATTTGCCAGCTTGCGGCCGACCATGCCTGCAGCACCGATGATGAGAATATGCATAAAATTGACCTCAATTAGGGGTTAAAGCGCAAAACCGCCATCGGCAAGATGGATCTGTCCAGTGGTATAGCTTGACTCGTCAGATGCCAAATAAACCGCCAACATGGCAATTTCCTCAGCTGTTCCGAGGCGACCCATCGGCTGGCGATCAATAAAGGCCTGACGTGCAGCAGCTTCCGTAATGCCTTGGGTTTTTGCCAAGGTCACGATGCGCTCATCAAGCGACGGAGATTGAATCGTACCTGGGCAAATCGCGTTCGCACGAATACCCTTTTTGATAAAATCAGCTGCAACAGCTTTCGTTAAGCCGATGACGGCCGCTTTGGATGCACCGTAAACATAACGGTTTGGAATACCTCTGACGGATCCTGCACCTGATGCAATATTGACGATGGAGCCATGCCCTTTGGCTAGCATACCAGGCATGAAGGCCTTAATCGTACGATGCATTGATTTAACATTGAGATTCATCGAAAAATCCCAATCTTTATCGTCGCACTCAAGCACGGTGCCATGATGCACAAAGCCTGCGGCGTTGACGAGAATATCAATCGTTCCAACCTTTTCAGCAAAGCTATTGACGGCTTTATCCGACAGCACATCAAGCTTCCGGCGCTTGGCGCGGGAAAGGCCCTCTAATTTATCCGTGTCACGATCGGTCGCCCAAACGATTGCACCTTCGCGAACAAAAGCCTCGGCAATCGCCCGGCCGATCCCTTGGCCAGCGGCCGTTACAACCGCAATCTTTCCTTTTAAACGTCCCGCCATTGTCGTCTCTCCCTTATTTTATTTGAATTCGCTTAATCGTCTTTTTTGCTGCCCCGACGTGTCAAAATTGCTGGGCGATAACCATGCTTCAAACGCAGCCTTTTGTTTTGACCACTCTGAATCGAGAATGGAGTACCATGCTGTATCGCGGTTTCTGCCACGCACCATCATATGCTGGCGGAATATTCCCTCAAAAGAAAACCCAAACCGGACAGCTGCGCGTCTTGATGGTTCGTTTAAAGCGTTACATTTCCATTCATAACGGCGATATCCGAGGGTATCAAAAATATATCGCATCAAAAGATATTGTGCCTCAGTAGCACCGGGCGTTTTTTGAAGCGGTGAGCCGTACATGATGTTACCAACTTCAATAACACGATGGACGGTGTCGATCCGCATCAAGGTCTCATAGCCAACAGCTTTACCTGAAGCCTTATCAATGATCGCATAAAACAATGGATCTTCAGAAGCTGACTTGCGCTCAATATGGGCTCGAAATGCGGCTAGATCTTCAAATGGCGGTTCAAATAAATATTGCCAAATGACATCTTTATCGGGACCATGGGAAGCGGCAAAAAGATTGTCCGTATGCTTAGCGGAATCAAGCGGCTCCAACCGAACATACTGCCCTTCTATTACGACCCGCTCAGGGCGCGGTGCAGGATGCGCATCAAGTTCTTTCCCGATAAGGAGACCGCTGATCGGATCGGGAACTGAAACACTATTATTTGCAGACATGGCGTTCGGCGAGCTTTTCGATGAAGGAATTCTGGTTCAAGGTAAGAGGTTAAGAACGCAAACACTTTTGCCTCTTATTAATGATGGTCGGGATTAGCCCGACCATCACAATCGCAATCGAAGGATAGGATTAATAAGCCTAGTGGTTATCGCGCGCGACGCCAAATTTTTGAGCAACGCGTTGATATTTAACTGCCGGCTTCAGGACCATGCCGTCCGACAGCTGATCCACCATGCTGCGCTGAATTTCCTGCCATGGGGTCTGGCTTGCAGGATATAGGAAGCCGCCATGTTTCATGAGATCCGCACGGCGCTGCGCCAACTCCTCTTTCGAGATCAAAATGTCAGCGGTGCCTTTTTTAAGATCAATCCGCACGCGATCATTCGTGCGCAAGATCGCCAATCCACCATTGGCAGCAGCTTCAGGCGAAGCATTCAGAATCGAAGGCGATCCGGAAGTGCCCGATTGGCGACCATCGCCAATACATGGCAAGGCCATAATACCCTTCTTGATCAGCGCCGCAGGGGGCTGCATGTTTACGACTTCAGCCGCACCCGGATAACCGATAGGGCCCGTACCACGAATAAACAGCATGCAATTGGCATCAATCTTCAATTTTGGATCATCGATACGATGGTGATAATCTTCAGGGCCTTCGAAGACGATAGCGCGCCCCTCAAACGCTTCCGGGTCGTTTGGATTGGAGAGATAGCGCGCGCGGAATTCATCTGAAATAACGCTCGTCTTCATCACAGCGCTATCAAACAAATTACCTTTCAGAACAAGGAAGCCAGCGTCCTTTTTCAAAGGCTTGTTGATCGGGAAAATAACATCCTTATCGATCACGGTCGTGGTGGCACAATTCTCGCCCATTGGCTTGCCATTGGCCGTAAGCGCTCCCTCACGGATAAGCTTCTTTTTCATCAATTCATTAATGACAGCAGGAACACCACCCGCGCGGTGGAATTCTTCACCGAGATATTTTCCGGCTGGCTGCAAATTAACGAGCAAAGGAACCTTATGACCGATCTTCTGCCAATCTTCGACCTTCAAATCGACGCCGATATGACGCGCAATCGCATTGATATGAATAGGTGCATTGGTTGATCCGCCAATAGCCGAATTCACGATAATCGCATTTTCAAAGGCTTCACGCGTCATGATATCGGATGGCTTCAGATCTTCCCAAACCATTTGAACCGCACGAACACCCGTCTCATAGGCAATTTGTCCGCGCTCACGATAAGGAGCTGGAATAGCGGCGCATCCTGGCAATGTCATGCCGAGCGCTTCGGCCAATGAGTTCATGGTTGACGCTGTACCCATCGTGTTGCAATGGCCGACAGATGGCGCAGACGAAGCCACAATTTCCATGAATTCATCATAATTAATTTCGCCAGCAGCAAGCCGCTCGCGTTGACGCCAAACGACGGTGCCCGAACCGGTGCGCTCACCATGGTACCAGCCGTTCAGCATGGGCCCGCCACAGAGCACAATCGAAGGAATATTGACGGTGGCCGCCGCCATAATGCAGGCCGGGGTCGTTTTGTCGCAGCCTGTCGTTAGCACAACACCATCGAGCGGATAGCCGTAAAGGACTTCCACAAGCCCCAGATAGGCAAGATTACGATCAAGTGAGGCCGTTGGGCGCTTGCCCGTTTCCTGAATCGGATGAACCGGAAACTCGAAAGCGACGCCACCAGCAGCCGTAATACCCTCACGAACACGCTTCGCCAGATCAAGGTGGTGCCGATTGCACGGCGACAAATCAGATCCCGTCTGAGCAATACCGATGATTGGCTTACCCGACTGGAGCTCTTCGCGCGTGAGACCAAAATTCAGATACCGCTCCAAATAGAGCGCCGTCATGCCCGGATTTTCAGGATTATCGAACCACAGCTTAGAGCGGAGCTGGTGCTTCTTGATACCCTTGGGCTTGGAGACCGCTTTAACAGTCGAATTCTTCGGTTGTGTCTTTTTTACCGAGGCTTTTTTTGGCGCGGCCATTTTGATCTCCCATTGTGTCTCATTAGGCATGCAGACAAGAATTCTCACATGCGCATTGATTTCCTACCTACCATCGCCCTAAATGCAACCAGAAATCAATAAGGTTAGGTCCAACATCTTGGACGGAGGAGCCCTGCTCATGCTGCATATCATCGACGCCTTTTCACGGATTGGAGAAGAAAATGCCTTCGCCGTTCTTGCCCGAGCGACTGAATTGCAACGCCAAGGCCGGGATATTATCAACCTAGGGATCGGACAACCGGACTTCCGAACCCCGGAAAATATTGTCGAAGCGGCGATTAAGGCCCTGCGCGACGGCCACCATGGTTATACGCCCGCAACGGGCATCCTACCTCTGCGCGAGGCCGTTTCGGCCGATCTCAAAAAGCGCTTTAATGTCGAAGTCTCGCCCGAGCTTGTGATGATCGTTCCAGGCGGGAAGGTAACAATGTTTATGGCCATCCTGATGTTTGGAGAACCCGGCGCCGAAATCCTATATCCCGATCCAGGCTTTCCAATTTATCGCTCGATGATCGAATTTACCGGCGCAAAAGCCGTACCCGTACCGATCCGCGAGGAAAACGGCTTTGCATTTTCAGCCGACGAAACACTTTCCCTGATTACACCGAAAACACGGCTGCTCATCATCAATTCCCCTGCAAACCCAACAGGCGGCGTGACGCCAAAATCGGAAATCGATAAACTGGTAAAAGGTCTTGAGCGCTTCCCCGATGTTGCAATCATGTCCGACGAAATTTACGCGCAAATGACCTATGATGGTGAGCAACATCAGACCCTGCTTGCTTATCCAGAGATCCGTGATCGTCTCATTCTGCTCGATGGCTGGTCAAAAACTTATGCGATGACTGGCTGGCGGATGGGTTATTCTGTCTGGCCGAAGCCACTCTATGACGCGGCGCGTAAGCTCGCAGTCAATTCATTTTCGTGTGTCAATGCGTCCGCACAATATGGAGGTCTTGAAGCACTAACAGGGCCACAAGATGCGGTTCATGCGATGGTGGCTGAATTTGATCGTCGCCGCAAAGTCGTCGTTGAAGGCTTGAATAAATTGCCCGGCGTGTCGGCGGCGACGCCGAAAGGTGCCTTCTACGCTTTCCCGAATATCTCTAAAACAGGATGGCGTGCAAAACCTCTGGCCTCGGCACTTTTGGAAGAGGCTGGTGTTGCCACGATCGGTGGGCCAGATTTTGGCGTGCATGGCGAAGGGTTTATTCGCCTCTCTTATGCCAATTCGACCGAAAATATTTTAAGGGCGCTAGAGCGGATCGAAAAATTTTTGAACGAACACTCGCAGAAGTAATCTGGCCGCTTATCCTACCGCAGTGACGCGCACTCTCTTGCAAGCTGCGTGATGCGCGCCCAATCGCCGGACTTTAACGCTTCCGCCGGCGTGACCCATGAGCCACCAACGCAAATGACATTAGAGAGTGCAAGATAGGATTTCGCTTTGACGACATCAATGCCACCTGTCGGACAAAAGGTAAGGTGAGGTAAAGGAGCACTGAGGGATTTAAGATAATTGATACCGCCTGCAGGCTCTGCTGGGAAAAATTTTAAAACATGATGGCCCATTTCAGCCATGCCCATGGCCTCACTAGCAGTGGCCACGCCGGGCAAAAAAGGCGCCTTAGCGAGGGCAGCCGCTTGGGATAGCTTTGGCGTCGAGCCGGGGCTCACAAGAAAAGTCGCACCGGCCGACATTGCCTCCGAAATTTGGCTCTCGGTCAGAACCGTCCCGGCACCTATTACCGCATCCGGCACTTCACGCGCGATGGCCTCAATCGCCTTTAACGCACCATCGGTTCTAAGGGTAACTTCTAGAACCGTAAGACCGCCATCAACAAGCGCACGCGCAAGAGGCACGGCATCTTCCGCTCCATTGACGGTCAAAACGGGAATGACCGGTACGCTTTTTAAGATGGAAAGGAGCGCATCATTGTTTGGCATTTATATGAATCCTAACATTTTAAGCAGGTAGGGATATTCAAAACGTCGCGGAACGGTACGTCAACGCACCGTCCCCTATTGTTTCAATATAAGATCATCATCGATGCTTATTCAGCGGCCTTTGGTGAGAACGAAGATGTTTCTTTCATTAACCGACGTGCCTCACGCTTCGCCAATCGACGCGCCTTTCTTTGTGCGCTCCATTCACCCACATTCGCAACCATCATGAGGGCAGCCGGTGTCACAACGAGCGTCAAGATCGTCGCAAATCCAAGCCCGAAGACGATCGCCGATGAGAGATGAACCCACCATTGAGTTGAAGGCGCACCGAAGGCGATATCGCGATTAACGAAATCGAGGTTGATACCGAATGCGATGGCCAACACACCCAGAATGGCCGTTACCGCCGTAAGCACCACCGGACGCGCTCTTTCTCGACAGGTTTCAATAATCGCATCATAGGCCGACATGCCTTCTTCTCGGCATCGATCATAGGTATCAATCAATACGATATTATTGTTCACGATCACGCCCGCATTCGCGATGATGCCAATGCCTGTCATAACAACCCCGAAGGCTTGCCCCATGATCATTAGGCCTAACAAGACGCCAATCGTGGACAAAATAACGGCCGTCAAAACAAGAAAGACACTTGAGAATTTATTAAACTGAGCGAGCAAGATCGCAAAGATCAAGAACATCGCCGTGCCAAATGCCTTACCTAAAAACGCGCCCGCTTTGGCCCGCTCTTCATCTTCGCCTTTCATTTTAAAAGTAATGCCTGGGCCAAGATCCATCGCGGATAAATCGGACATGATCTTCTGCTGAACGACAGCGGACTGAACACCTTCATTCACATTGGCCGAAACCGTTATCACGCGGCTAGCCGCCACACGATTAAGTTGGCCAACGCGAGGTGATGGTGTCCGTGTCACGAAATTACCGATCGGCACCGAGCCAACGGGGGCGTTGATCCGTAACTCCTCGATGTCATCAAGCGTCCTTTTATCCTCCGGAAAGCGCAGTATAAGATCAACAGACTTATCGGTATCGATTGGCCGATATTCGGTAATCTTCAGTCCATTTGTTACGAGTTGAAGCGCGGAGCCAACGCCTGTCGCGCTAACGCCATATTTCGAGGCTTCAGCTTTATCGACGTTAATTTTCCAATCGATGCCAGGCAGAGCAAGCCCATTATCGATGTCCCTCACATCGGGCGTCTTCTCCAAAACAGCCGCCACTTTTTTAGCAGCAGGGATGAGATAGTCTGGGTCAACCGCCGCAATCTGGACTTGGACCGCCTTACCAGTTGGCGGACCACCCTTCGGCGCTGTCACTTCGATCGACACACCTGCTATATCGGCCGTTTTAGCTCGAATATCATCCATAATAAGATGAGCCTTACGACGATGCTGCCATTCAATAAATTCAAACTGAATCGAACCGATTGTATCTTCGGAAACTTCGTTTGACCCTTTTTGACCTTCGCCTGCCCGAGCATAGACAGTCTTTAGTTCAGTCATCGGCAATATTCGTTCTTCAACGCGGCGTACAAATTCATCCTTTTCCGAAATCGACAAATTTCCACGAGCGTGAATCTGGACGATACCGTAATCAGGCTCAACATTTGGAAAAAATTCAACACCATTGCCAAACACCCCATAGGCTTTGATAACGGTCACCAACAATAAGAAAGTTGCCGATAGTGTTAGAGAGGGGTGCTTGATGCAAAACCGCACCACATTCATATAGGCGCCTTTATCGCTAGCACGATCATCATGCGGCTTTGCAGCGGCCTTGCCTAACAAAGCACCCAGCGTTGGTGTAAAGAAAAGCGCAACCACAAGCGATGCCGATAACGTGGCTATCAAAGTGAGAGGCATATATTTCATAAATTGACCGACAATGCCGGGCCAAAACAAAAGTGGCGAGAAAGCCGCGACGCGGGTAAGAGTGGCCGCGATTACAGGACCTGCCATACGTTTCGCCGCCATAGAAAAGGCAAGCTTTGGATCCATGCCTTCAGCCATTCTGCGTTCGGCAAATTCAGACACGATAATCGCATCGTCGACCAACATACCCACCGCCAGAATAAGCGCAAACAAGACCACGATATTGACAGTTAGGCCTGCCATTTGCAGCGCCAAAATCCCCGCAAGAAACGAGCCGGGGATTGCAATGCCGATAAAGAGAGATGGCCTACCGCCCAGGACCATCATCATAATGACGAGCACCAAGAGAACGGCGGTAACAACGCTATTTTGTAGTTCGTGCAACATGTCACGAATGGTTTTTGATTTATCCTGACTAAATGAAACGGTGACGGTTGCCGGCCAAGATTTTTGCAATTCTCCGATTACAAATTTCACCGCGTCGACGGTTTCGATCAAATTCGAGCCCGTGCGCTTCGATACTTCGATCGCAATCGCGGGCTTACCATTAACCCGGGTAATAGATGTCGCGTCCTTAAACGTGGGGCGCACTTCCGCGACGTCCCCGAGAACTACACTTGCACCCGCGGATGCAGTGACCGGAAGCTTAAGAATATCCTCAGGGCGCTCGATCAAAGCAGGTACTTTAACCGCAAACCGTCCGGTACCACCCTCTAAGGCACCAGCCGTTACCAGACTATTGCTTTGGCTTACTCCCCCGATGAGACCATCAAGGCTAATACCATAGCTTTTCATAAGCATTGGTTCAGCAATAATTTCGACAACCTCGTCGCGAGCGCCACGCAGATCGGCCGAAAGCACGCCCGGGATTTGCTCGATATAATTTTTTGCCGATCTGGCTATACGCAACAAAGTGCGTTCAGGTACTTCGCCGGTGAGGGCTACAACCAGAACCGGAAAGAGAGAGAGGTTCACTTCTCTCACAGCTGGTTGGTCTGCATCCTTGGGTAAATCGCGTTTGGCATCGTCGACCTTTGCGCGTACATCGGCCACCGCTTTCGTTGAATCAAAGCCGGCTTCGAACTCTAACAACACAAAGCCGCCGCCCTCAAAGGCTGTTGATCGCATTTCCTTAACATTAGCGACAGATTTTAGCTGCGTCTCCATCGGTCGGAGCAATAGGCGTTCGGCATCTTCTGGGCTGATGCCGCGTTGGGAAAGCTGAACATAAACAATAGGAACTTTAACATCAGGCTCCGCTTCTTTTGGGATCGTCTGATATGCAACAAATCCTGCTAAAAGAAGAAAGGCTAAAACGACCAGCGTTAATCTGGCGTGGGAAATTGCATAATCGACAGGGTTTTTCATCTCAATTGTCCTATGACCAATATTATGAGGAGGCTTTGCCGATTACGGGTTCTACAATTTGACCCTCTTTAACAAAATCCTGTCCCTGCACGATGATTTTCGAGCCTGGTGCAATACCTGCTACATATAAATAGTCGGCCTGATCTTCAACAAGGGTAACCGGAATAAACGTAACGGTTTTGTTGTCATTAACCGCGCGTACACCGAGTTTTCCTTCAGCGGAAAACGTTAGCGCCGAACGTGCTACCTTTGTCGCGTCAACGGCCGCAAGATATAGTGAAACTTCCGTCGTTACGCCGTCTGCAATAAGACCATTTGGATTTGAAAGACTGACATCAATCCGATAGGTCCGGGTTTGAGGGCTAGCGCGATTTGAAATAAAGCGGACCGAACCGATAACTTCGCCGCCACCAATGAATCGGACATCAGCACGGTCGCCAACTTTTACACCGCTCAGCTTGCGTTCGGAAATTTCAACAACGGCCAGCATTGGATCAAGTGACATCACTTCTGCCACTTGCGCTCCAGGCTGTAGGCTTTGACCGAGATTGGCTGGAACTTCATTGATCACGCCTGCGACGGGCGCACGGACCATTCCACGGTCGCGCTCGGCCTCAGCTTGAGCAAGCTGTGCCTGAGCACCTTTTAAATCAGCCTCAAATTGAGCAAGATTGAGCTTCGCCAGATTTCCACTTTCTACCAAGAGGCGCTTTGCGTCATATTCTTTTTGGCGCTGCTCTAACCGCGCTTGGGCTTGAGCAACATTTGATTCTCTGGCCTCATCCGACAATACGGCAATGATGTCACCTGCCTGCACAATGGAACCGCGACGTACATTCAGGGCTGTTACGGTCCCATTGGTCCGGGCTACGGCCATAGTTCTTACATCCGCTTCCGTACGACCGGACAATGTCAGCTTTCTGGAACGTGGTTCCACGATTGCAGAAATAACCGTTACGGCAAATGGCTTAGCATCAACTTGGGTCGATGCCGCAACAGGTAACCCGGCTTCCTTTTTACCAATCTGACCAGACGCAATCCAAGCGATTGCAATAACGACTAAAAGAACCGCGGTAATTCTGCTCCAAAGCATCTTCTTTTTCCCGATTGTTAAAATGAATTATTCTAGCATTTATGTGAGAACTGTATGGCACCGTTCAAAACAGCGCCGATAACACAGAGATTATTGTCAATTTCGCCATGACTATGAAAATCACCGTCAATGGCACGGCGCCTGATCATGCCATCCGAGAGGGTGATAATGAGTTGCGTAAGCGCCTCGACATCAACATTCGGATGAATTTCGCCAGTTTCGCGGGCCCTCAAGAGAACACCACGTATCCCCACGCGTACGTCGGATTGAACTGCAGCAACTTGGGCTGCAATTTCAGGGTCTAAAGCCGCTTCAGACCAAATTTGTAATGCAATGACAGCCTTTTCACGTGGCTGATCAATAAAATGCTTTCGACCAAGCTGTTCGAAGGCTGTCATTAAATTTTGCGCGTTTGATAAATTCGCGAAATCAGCAGCGATTTCCGTCCGATCCCGCTCGACCAATCCGGCGATGATCGCATTTTTCGATGGGAAATAGCGATAGAGATTACCCGGAACCATGCCCGCCTCACGGGCGACATCCTGCATCGTTGTCCGATGAAAGCCATTGAGCGCAAAGCAGCGCTCTGCCGCATCAAGAATTTGCTGACGTCGGTCAACTTGCCGAGTGGATTTAGGGTCGCGAAGCATTTCTTTCCATTAGTGAATGAACATTCATTCGTCAAGCAACCCTCGGTAGTGATCTTTAGGTAGTTCTGCCGAATGCGTCAGCGGTCGATAAGAGTTAGCCTTTTGAATTCGGAAGTATGGGGTTCAAAAATGCGATGGTCCATCTCGATCGGTAAAATTGCGGGCACCGTCGTCAGGATCCATGTGACTTTTTTGTTTTTTCTTTTCGTCATAGGCGTCATAGTTTTTCGGCAAAATGGCGCCGAAGCTGCTTGGGATGCCATAGCGTTCATCACGCTGGTCTTTGCCTGCATTATATTACATGAGTTTGGCCATATTCTAATGGCCCGATTTTTTGGCATCAAAACGCGAGATGTTACGCTCTTCCCGATTGGCGGAGTGGCCAATATTGAACGGATGCCCGAAAGACCTTATCAAGAGCTACTGGTTGCACTTGCCGGCCCCCTTATAAATTTGATTATTTTTTTAAGTATTTTCCTTGTCTACGGCAAAGGGCTTAGCGATTTCGACATTGAGAAAATCAACGATACCGGTACGAACTTAGCCATACGTGTTGCGGCTGCTAATGTGATATTGCTGACCTTCAATCTACTTCCCGCCTTTCCGATGGATGGAGGAAGAGTGCTGCGCGCAATCCTTGCCATGTGGATTACCAAATCAAAAGCCACTAAAATTGCAGCAACCATCGGTCAGGGGATGGCCCTGTTCATTGGATTTATGGGCTTCTTCGGTAACCCAATGTTAATTTTGATTGCGGTCTTTATTTTTATTGCTGCTGGGAACGAATCTGAAACGGCAATATTCCACGATATTACGCACGACCTTACCATAAGAGATGCAATGATTGAGGCGCCGGCACGGCTGCATCCACGCGATACAATTCGAACCGTGATTGATTATTTATTAGGCTCAACCGAAAATGAATTTCTGGTTATTGATAATACCGAACTAGAGATAGGAACGATCACCCGTGAAACGTTGCTCCTAGCACTTGCATCGCATGATGATGGAACTCAAATCTCTTCTCTTATGAGCCGACCAGAGCATTTTGTTTACGAATATGATTCCCTCGAAAACGCATTAACAATTTTCGAGCGGTGCAATGATCAAGCCCTCATTGTCAAAGATATCAATAACCAAATCTCAGGGCTTATTTCCAGGGCCGCCATTGCCCAAGCGATCCTCATTAAAACCGCCCGTCCCGATTGGAAATTTTTTCGGGGCGGGATTTTATCGAAGAGCCTACCGAAATTTAGCCACGGCCAGCGAGTGGCATCTTTGTTGCCATAACGGTAATCGTCGAAACATTTGCATCTAGTGGCAGGCTAGACATAAAAACAACGGCGCTGGCGACATTGCTCACATCCATCGTTGGCTCTGCTGCGACCGTTAAATTTGCCTGAAGCACACCCGTGCTCATTTTTTGAGTCATATTGGTTGCTGCATTTCCAATATCAATCTGGCCACAGGCAATATCGTATTTTCGGCCATCAAGGGATGTCGATTTTGTGAGCCCGGTAATCGCGTGCTTTGTAGCGGTATAGGGCGCAGAGTTTGGCCGTGGTGTTTGGGCTGAAATGGAGCCATTATTAATAATACGGCCGCCACGAGGGTTCTGATCCTTCATAATTTTGAAGGCCTCTTGCGTGCATAAAAACGCAGCCGTCAAATTAGCACCAAGCACGGTTTGCCACTGCTCGAAGGTAATGTCTTCGAGATTTATGGGCGGCGCATTGGTACCAGCATTATTAAACAGGATATCAAGCCGACCAAATCTCTCTTTCGTTTTCTCAAAAAGACGATGGACGGCAATCGGATCGGCAAGATCCGTTGATACCGCAAGCGTTGGAACACCATAGCTTGCACCTAAAGTGGCCGTCTCATCGAGCGCATCCTGACGGCGACCGGCCAATACAACACTGTAGCCTTCTTTCATCATTGCAAGCGCCACGGATCGGCCAATACCTGAGCCGGCGCCCGTAATCATTGCAATTTTTCCGTTACCATTCATGATCGAATTCCCACAGTGTTGAAATAATGATTTTATACGGTAAGGCGGTCTAATGCCCGACCAAATCCGTCAAAAATATCATCGATTTGTTTGTCGGTTATGATGAGAGGCGGGCAGAAGGCTAAAATATCACCGATTGGACGGAAAATGACGCCCTCTTCATGACCAAGCTCAGCTAGTTTTAATCCAGTCGCGCCTGGCTTTTCAAATCCAGCCTTGGTCTTTTTATCGGCTACAAGCTCAATGGCGCCGATCAATCCAACACCGCGCGTTTCACCGACAAGTGGGTGATCTTTGAAACTATGTAAGCGTTGCAGAAAATGAGGACTGAGCTCATTCACACGCCCCATAAGATTCCGCTCTTCAATAATATCTAGATTTTCCATTGCAACCGCCATCGCAAGCGGATGGCCAGATGTAGTAAAACCGTGAGCGAATGTTCCAATTTTTGCGGTATTATCCGCAATAACATTATAGATCTCGTTGGTAAATGTAATCGATGCCAATGGAACATAAGATGACGTGATTTGCTTCGAGCAAATCATGAAATCTGGCTTAATGCCGTAGGTATCGGAGCCCCAGACATTTCCGGTACGCCCAAAACCATTGATGACCTCATCAACCACAATCAGTATGTCATATTTACGGCACACTTCCTGCATTTTCGTCCAATAGGTCCGCGGTGGAATAAATACGCCACCAGCGCCCATAACAGGTTCGCCAATAAAGGCCGCGACTGTTTCAGGCCCTTCAGCCAAAATCTTGTCTTCAAATTCCTTAGCAAGACGGGTTGCAAAGTCCTCTTCGGACTCATCTGCTTCAGCAAAGCGATAATGATGAGGGCAAGAGACGTGTTTAATTTGCGGAAATGGAAGGTCAAAATCACGATGATTATTTGGCAAGCCCGTCAAGCTCGCCGACATCATGGTAATGCCGTGATAGGCTTTAATCCGCGATATGATCTTTTTCTTTTCAGGCTTGCCCCTGGCATTATTATAAAACCAGATCATTTTAACGACGGTATCATTCGCCTCTGAACCGGAATTCACAAAATGGGCCTTGCCCATATTGCCGGGAGACATTTTGACCATACGCTCCGCCAAGGCGATCGCCGTTGGATGGGATTTATGCGAAAACGAATGATAGAACGGCAATTCGCTCATCTGCCGGGTAGCGGCTTGCACCAAGCGATCCTCGCCAAAGCCTACGGCAACGCTCCAAAGTCCTGCCATAGCCTCAATATATTCTTTGCCCATATCATCATAGACATAAACACCTTTGCCCTTTGAAATGATCATTGGGCCAACTTGCTCATGCCGTCGCGCATTCGTTACGGGATGAAAATAATATTCAATATCGCGAGCGGCGAGGGAATTAGGCAAGGCTGTCATAAATGTCTCCGGCAATTATCGGCTGAACCATAATCTTCATAACGATCATAACCTGCTAGCGCTGGAAAGGAAAACCCCACCCGCAACCAATATGGGCTAAGCAGCCCTGCCTTTATAGCGGAGCAAAATCAATAATCCTCCGGCAATTAGGCCCCAAAAGGCACTACCAACTCCAAAAAACGTAATTCCGGAGGCCGAAACGAGAAAAGTAATGGCTGCCGGCTCCCTCAACTCGCTGTCCGAAAGGGCAGAAAATAGCGCCGTTGAAAACGCGCCAATAAGGGCTAAACCCGCCACGGCTTCGATATAAATCGGCGGTGATACACCAATGATCGAGGTCGCCGCTCCAGCAAAAATACCCAAAATAATGTAAATTACCCCTGAAGCAATTCCGGCCCAATAACGTCTATTTTTATCTTTATGAGCATCGGGGCCAGCACACATCGCGGCTGTAATCGCTGCTAGATTGACGGCATGGCCACCAAAAAAGTTAGAAGTTAAAGAGAGAATACCCGTAACGGTGAAGAGTGGCCCTGGCTCAGGCTTAAAGCCATTTGCGGCGAGAACAGCCACTCCTGGAATATTTTGTGAAGCCATCGTTACAATAAAAAGGGGGAAAGCAACGCTCAAAAATGCGGGAACCGAGAAGACGGGTATTATGAGGGTTGGAGCAGCAAACAAGTCGATTGATGAAAGCAATACATCGCCTTTGGTCATTCCCATGACGAAAATAACGCTTACTAACGCTGCTGGTACAGCCAATAGCCTCTTAAATCGACCCATTATTGCCCAAACCAATATGATCAGAAGGCCGATTGTCGGACTTTCTGAAACCGCATGAACCGGCGCCAGACAGAGATGCAACAATATTCCGGCTAACATCGCATTCGATAAAGGTGCCGGAATAGACGATACCGCTCTGCCAAGCGGCTTAAAAACCCCCGAAAAAATCAGCAATAGGGAAGATATCAGAAAGGCACCCACTGCACCGGCATAGCCGCCCTCTATAAAACCGGTTGTCGTCAGGAGCGCAGCCCCCGGCGTGGACCAAGCAACGCTAATAGGCATTCGAGACAAAAGGCTCAAAATAACGCCACCAAGACCCATCGCTATCGACAAAGCCATTATACCCGACGTCGACTGAGCGGGCGAAGCACCCGCCGCTTGCAAACCATGAAGAACGATAACAAAGGAACTAGAAAAACCGACAATGCCGGCTAGACTTCCGGCCACAAGGGCTTGGGTAGAAATCGAATACTTAGACGTCATCTGAACTTCCGAAGCAGCATTGGACAATATCCAATCAATGCATCGAAGAGAATCCGGATGACAAGCCCTGATAACAAAAATTAAAGTCGATCTTTATCAAAGTCCTCACAAGACTCCCCAAATTCGGCAAGAGCCGTTTCGAGATAATCCGATAAAAGCGGGGTACCGAGGAGGTATTTACTGACAGAACCCGAACGTCTGGCGCGAGCTTCAGCAACCGCCAGCTGCCAATCAGCGGATTCATAGTCGCCTCGTCCGATCCACATCATGGCAACAACCGCATTTTGCTCGTCTTCATCCATCGCATCGATAAAGCCTAATAATTCCGCTTCTGTTGGCGCTTGGCCATCATGCGTTAATATGCTTGAGAAGCCATCATCCGTTTCGTTAGACGCGTCGGCCTCAATATCGGTATCCTCCATAGCCAATTCGCGTGACTTTAAAATGATAAAGCAAATCTTTTCTGGATTGATGTCCGGTATTCCCTCGTCGATCGGAACGGAAAGATTCTCACCCTCCAACCAATCTTTTGGCATTTTGTCGGTCTGCTTTGTTTCACTCATGTTTCAGCTCCATCCAAAAAAGGAAGAATGCTAAATCAATGATCGTAAGGTGCTACGGTTCCATTGCTATGAGCAACAGTCCTTATAACTGACACGGATCAATGCCTGCCCAAATCGGTTTGATAAATTAAATCATCACTTCTTTCAGGAGAAACCGATGATATTATTAAAAAAGGCGTCGATCGTTTGTTTGGCTGCTAGCGCCCTGTCCTTTCAATTCCTTGGATTACCTGTTCATGCCGCAGAAGCGCCTGGATGGGGTCCGGGGCACGGTATGATGTGGGCTGGCCCAACCCATAATTGGTTTGGCTGGGGCATGTCCGCACATTTTTGTGGTGACGATGGCAAGAAAAATATCACCCATTTTATGGCGCTTATCGATAAAACAGTTGCTCCAACAGCCGCGCAAAAACCAAAGGAAGAGGAACTCACCAAAGCATTTGAAAGGGCTCAAGATGACCTAATTAGCCTGTGTGAAAAGCCGCATGAAGGGCCATGGTCGCCCGTAGAGCGTTTGACCGTGGCTGAGTCACATCTCGCAGCGATGATTGCAGCCATTCATACCGTTAAGCCAACGCTAGAAGCGTTTTATGCAAGTTTGAACGATGAACAAAAGAAGAAAATTGATCAACTCAAACCAGATTGGCGCATGCGATTGAATTGGGTAAGATAATGCCTTCAATTCTGCCTGATAGCCACCCGCTTAATCAGAGTACCGATATCGATCGTCTTTTACATGCCGGAACCGCTCGCTTAACGGGTGGCGTTTCTCTAATCGGGTTAGGTCTTGCTTGGTTCGACTGGGCTAGCCATTTACTGACATCGCCCGGTCGACAAGCTGAACTCATGCGAAATGCGTCGGTGGATGTAATGCGGCAATTCGATAGCACCGTAGGAGAATTGTCAGGACAATCTCATACGACGGCAATGGAATATGCAGATAGGCGTTTTAATTCACCAAATTGGAAGAAGCCGCCATATTCAATACTCGTTCAAAATTTTCGTGCCGTAGAACAATGGTGGGATGAAGCTTTTAAAATTCACGGAGTAAGCGGAAGGCACCAAGCCTTATTAGCCTTTTTAGCTCGGCAATACCTCGATATTTTTTCGCCAACAAACGGATTTCTCACGAACCCGGATATTGTAAGGCGCACCGTCGAAACAAATGGCGTTAATCTTTTCAATGGCTGGCTTAACGCCATTGATGACGTTGCGGCATCGGCTTTAGCTAGAGAAAAATCGAGAAAAGCGCAGATATCGTCAATTGGTAACGAAGTGGCAACTTCGAAGGGTGCTGTCGTCGCGAGAACAAGAATTGCAGAGATTATTCAATACACCCCAACGACGTCAAAAGTTCATCAAGAGCCAATTGTGATCGTTCCTGCTTGGATAATGAAATATTATATATTGGATTTGTCGAAGCAAAACTCACTTGTCCGTTACCTCGTGGATCAGGGCTATACCGTTTTCATGGTCTCTTGGAAAAACCCGGACCAAGAAGATCGCGATGTAAGCCTTGATGATTATCGAACTTTGGGAGTTTTAGCCGCAATTGACGCTGCCATTAAGATCACGGGCGCAGAAAAAGTGCATGGTACAGGTTATTGTCTTGGCGGTACACTATTGGCAATTGCCGCGGCCGCTATGGCGCGCGACGGCGATAGGCGTTTAAAAACATTAAGTCTTTTTGCTTCACAAATCGATTTTCATGATGCGGGTGAGCTTCGTCTATTTATAAATGATAGTCAGCTTGCCTTGATTGAAGACATGATGTGGATGCACGGCTACCTAAAAGCCGAAGAGATGGCTGGTGCCTTCCATATTCTTCGGTCAAATGATCTGATTTGGTCTCGACTTATCAATAGCTATGCAATGGGCGAACGAGAGAAGCCCCTGGATATCATGCTGTGGTCAGACGATTCAACCCGCATGCCTTATCGCATGCACTCCGAATATCTGCGGCAACTTTATTTAGAAAATCGATTAGCCGAAGGAGCGATGATCGTCGATGAGCACCCTATTACGCTAAGAGCAATTGCCATTCCGATTTTCCTTGTGGGAACCGAATGGGATCATGTCGCGCCGTGGCGATCAGTGTTCAAATTGCATTTGATGACAGAAAGAGATGTAACATTTGTTTTGACGAATGGCGGACATAATGCCGGAATTGTTTCCGAGCCTGGACATAGTGGCCGATATTTCAGAATTGCAACACAGAAGGCTTCGGGAGCCTATATTGACCCCGACACTTGGCTCGAGGTTGCCGAATATAAAATTGGATCATGGTGGCCTGAATGGGCATTGTGGCTCAATGAAAATTCACCAAACAAAACAGAGCCACCTACCTTAGGAAGTCCATTGAACGGTTACCCCATTATAGGTCCAGCGCCAGGTGAATTTGTCCTTGGCTAGTTGGCGGATTTGAATTGATAAACCGCAAGGACAAATGATAAAGATCGGTTAGATTTTGCCGACTATTTTGGACTTTTCTAACAGAAGGAGGCTTAATCATGAACGATAGCGATCTTCGACAATTGGTAATCGATGAGTTGGAATTTGAACCGGCGATTGACGCCTCTAATATCGGCATTGCGGCAAAGGATGGCATTGTAACGCTATCAGGCTTTGTATCAAGTTATGCGGAAAAAATGACTGCGGAACGTGCGGTTAGACGCGTCAAAGGTGTTCATGCCATTGCTCAAGAAATTGAGATACGCTATGCAACGGATAAAAAAATAAATGATGATGAGATTGCGCTTCGGTGTGTCAACATTATCAATTGGGATACCACGCTACCTGACGATAAAATAAAGGTTAAGATTGAGCGTGGGTGGGTTACTCTTACCGGTGAAGTGCCATGGCATTTCCAGAGAATTGCTGCGGAATCTGGCGTTCGCAAGATTACAGGAGTGACTGGGATCACCAATCTTATTTCAATTAAGGCCCATGTACAGGCTTCTGATATAAAAAAGAGGATTGAAGAGGCTCTTAAGCGTAGTGCAGAAGTCGAAGCCAATTCTATTAGAGTAGTGGTTACAGATTCAAGTGTTAGACTAGAAGGAAAGGTTCATGATTGGCGCGAGCGTGAAATTGTTGAAAAGGCAGCTTGGAGTGTACCTGGCGTTATGACGGTTGACGATCGAATGACCGTGTGAATTTCGAAAGGCCGCCAGAAATGGCGGCCTTTTCCACTATGCTAGTTTATATGCAGAAATGGCCGTTTCACGCCAAAATTTTCTTTTTTCGGCTAAGCTTGCTTTTGTCAATATTTCATCAAGTATATCAACCCACGTCGGATAATCTAGGGCTAGAGTAGCGACTGTCCAATCGCTACCAAACATAACGCGATTGAACCCGAATACATCGATCGTATGCTCAATGTAGGGGCGAAGTTGCTCGCGCGTCCAAGACTTATGATCGGCCTCGGTAACGACACCCGATATCTTACATACAACATTAGGTAATCTTGCCAACTCCCGCATTTGGCTTTTCCACGGCTCGACAATTGCATTCCGAATATCGGGCTTGCCTATATGATCAAATATAAAAGATACATCGGGACAGCGCTTAATCAGTTCGATTGCGTAAGCCAATTGGTAGTGCTTGATACAAATATCGAAACTGAGATCATATTTTTTTAACAATTTGACGCCATCGATAAACGCTGGATTCAAAATAGCAGTTGGATCAGGCTCCTGTTGAAGCAAACGGCGGACACCTTTAACTCCCGGTATTGTTTTTAGGTCTACGAGATCAGCTTCGACTGATTTACCCTTGTGTATTGGGGCATGGGCAACTATCGCACCGATTTTTTTATCTTTTTCCGCTAAACCAGCTACGAACCTTGCTTCGTCGAGATGAAACCCAGGGTCAACATCAACTTCGACAAAAACCAACTGTTCAACGTCGATCGAGCCACGTGCTTGGTCGAATTCTGGCATCCGCGTGGTATGTGCCAATTGAGGCACCCCCGACATCCACGAATAGTTTAATTTCTCAATATCATAGAGGTGAACATGAGAATCAATAATTGGGAAATCAGGCATGCGCTCCTCCTAAGATCAGTAATTTTTTTTCCGATAATCGTCCAAGCAATAGGGATGAGGCAAGTCTGAATTGATCCCTTTTAAGATTATTTGACAGGCCGTGCCGGCAACCTTACCAATTTGAGCATGACAAGCTTAGTTTCGCTTCAAACGGG
>Ga0114964_10000938_pt1 | contig 21654 bp, 22 predicted proteins | sample C_131016_MF_Meta_FD_92638 | JGI IMG/M metagenome (GOLD analysis project Ga0114964, IMG submission 92638) | Freshwater microbial communities from Lake Croche, Canada to study carbon cycling - C_131016_MF_MetaG | ecosystem: Environmental > Aquatic > Freshwater > Lake | place: Lake Croche, Canada...
CATGCGCATGTACAAGCGCTGGATCGAGCGCAGTGACTTCACCGCCAGCGTTGTCGATATCCAGGAGGGTGATGAAGCAGGCATCAAGTCAGTGACCCTCGAAGTGACGGGAGATTTTGCCTACGGCTATCTCCAAGCCGAACGCGGCGTCCACCGTCTTGTCCGCATTTCTCCTTTTGACTCCGCAAAGCGCCGCCACACATCCTTCGCCAGCATCGATGTGACGCCGGAGATCAAGGATGCTCCCATCGAGATCAACCCCGCCGATATAGAACGCTCCACCTTCCGCTCAGGTGGCAAAGGAGGACAGAACGTCAATAAGGGGGAAACCGCCGTCCGTCTTCGCCACATCCCCACGGGACTTGTCGTTGCCTGTCAGGCACAGCGGAGACAGGGAAAAAACAGTGAACAGGCTCTCCAGTTGCTCAAGGCTAAGATCTACCAACTTGAAGCCGACAGGAAGCGCTCTGAAATCGACCGCCAGTACAGCGAGAAGGGTGAGATCGCCTGGGGCAGTCAAATCCGCTCCTATGTCTTTCAGCCTTATCAGATGGTCAAGGACCACCGCACCGGCGTTCAAGCAGGCAACGCACAGGAGGTCATGGATGGAGCAATCGACCCATTCATTGAGGCCAAACTGCGCGGCGTGAAGAAGGGAGTGAGCAACGACTCCGACGACGACCTGTAGTTTTTAAATCTCAGTCTCGTCCCCACTGAGCTTTTCCATCCAGGACTGGGCGAAGTCCCAGAGATCGAGAAAGCCAGAGTTATAGAAGTACTGACTCAGGATCGGGTGGTGCTGAAGTAACCGAAAATACCCGCTAAAAATCTCCGTCTCTTCCCGAGTCAGTATCTTGGTGATCGTGACAGCATGGGCAATGCGGTTCAGCAACTGGAAGAGCGCATCGAGGTCCTCTTTGATAACAGCCTCGGCTTCCGTTAGTGATGCAGCTTCGGGCGCAAGCAGGCGTTCGAGTTTCTTCTCAAGATCGGATTCTTTAAGATAGGCTACGGCGTGTCGAATAGCGGGATTCTTGTCCAATTGATCATGGAGTTCTGTGAGCAGTGCTGCCTTCTTGCTGAGAAGGGAACGACGTCCCCGATCCAGCCCCCTCAGGAGGGTGATAAGACCACCACCAAAAACGACAAGAACTGAAACAAAAGCCCAAAAGTCGATCAAACGTCGCATGGGTTTTTGGAGGGTCTCTATGAGCGGACTTCTGTCCCCTACTCTCCCGACTTCTTCACGGCATCGGCGATCACGGAAACGCCCGATTGCGTAAGAGCACGATGCCATGGGAGCGTTCCCTCGATCTCGATCTCCAGAGAGAAGGAGAGGAATGTCCGGATCATGACGATCACCCCGAGAATGATCACATTATTCATGGTGGGATCGACTGCTACGGTCCTGATCAGATCACCGGCCACCAAGACCTCCAGGCCGGCCAGGATTCCACCGCCGAGCGTACGCCGCAGCACGGAGTAGGCCTTGGCTCCGTCGCCCGTCCTGCTCAATGTCCGCAGAGCAAGGAAGGCGGCTAAAATTAGCCCAGCCACAAGCACAGCCACGCCGATCCCATCGGCGACATGCACAATCAGTCTCAGGACTTTGAAATAGGTGTCAGGAAATTCCATAGATTAAATGCCTCTCTCACTCCTAATAACCCACCACTCCCGGAACTGTAAAAGCGCTCTGCTCCGATGGCTCATGCTGTGTTTGATCTCGGAGGAGAGCTCCCCAAAGGTCTGCTTATACACTCCATCAATCAGAGGCATGAAGATGGGGTCGTAGCCGAATCCCCCATCGCCCTTTACCTCGTGGGCCAGAATCCCCTCCACGGTGCCATCGAAGACAGCAACAGTGATGCCTTTTTCCGCGACGGCCAGAACGCAGCGAAACCGGGCCGTACGGACCTCATCGGGGAAGCCCTTCATCTTCTTCAATACCTGAGCCATATTCGCCTTGTCGGTGCATTCAGGTCCCGCATAGCGGGCGGAGTAGACGCCAGGTTCTTTCCCCAAAGCATCGACTTCGAGACCCGAGTCGTCGGCCAGCACAATCCCTCCCACCTGACGGGAAATTCCCTCGGCTTTCAGCTTGGAGTTCTCCTCGAAGGTGATGCCAGTCTCCTCGATCTCTGGCAGATGTGCGTGCAAGGTCACATCGGTCACGATGACCTCCTCCCCGAGCATGGTTTGGATCTCCCGGGTCTTATGCTTGTTTCGGGTGGCCAGAAGAATCTCTGGTTTTTCATGCTGACTCGGCTTGGCGGAAGGGATGTTTTCGGATTCCATAAACATTTCCTACTTCGAACCAGATGTCCGTTACCCGCAAGAACTATCCCTTTCCCGAATTCGAAGCCCGTTGGCAGAAGCATTGGCTGAAGTCCGGAGCCTTCTGTGCTGCAAATCCGGGAGATCCGAGTTTCCGCGCCGATGCCAAGAAGTACTATGTGCTCGATATGTTTCCCTACCCCAGCGGAGACGGTCTCCATGTAGGCCATATCGAGGGGTATACGGCCACCGACATTCTCGCCCGCTATCACCGACTGAAGGGTGATAATGTGCTGCATCCGATGGGATGGGATGCTTTTGGTCTTCCTGCCGAGCAGTATGCGATCAAAACGGGGCAACATCCCCGGATCACGACCCAGCGGAATATCGATAACTTCCGCAGCCAACTCCAGTCGCTCGGCTTCAGCTATGACTGGTCGCGCGAGATCAGCACGACGGATCCGGAGTACTTCCGATGGACCCAGTGGATATTCCTCCAGCTCTACAATGCCTGGGTGAACCCCACCACGAATCGCGCGGAACCGATCTCCAACTACACGGGTGAGGATCCTGACCGCGTCCGGCTGGCCTTTGTTTCTGATAAACCGGTGAACTGGTGCCCCGAACTTGGAACCGTGCTGGCCAACGAGGAGGTCGTGGATGGCAAGAGTGAGGTCGGAGGGTTTCCGGTCGAGCGCCGTCCGATGCGTCAGTGGATGCTTCGGATCACGGCCTACACGGAGCGTCTGATCGCGGATCTTGACGGACTTGACTGGCCGGAATCGATCAAACTGCTTCAGCGCAACTGGATCGGTCGCAGTGAGGGCGCCGAAGTACACTTCGGACTAGAGGGCCTCGAAGGCCTTGAGGGACTGGAGCAAACAGTCACTGTCTTCAGCACCCGGCCCGAAACCCTTTTTGGCGCCACCTATCTGGTCTTGGCTCCAGAGCATCCGCTCGTTGAGAAGATTACCGCCGCCGCCCAGGCAGAAGCTGTCACAGCCTACAAGAAAGCCTGCTCCTCCAAAAGCGATCTCGAGCGGACCGACTTAGCGAAGGAGAAGACGGGCGTGCCTCTCGGCATATCTGCCATCAATCCGGTTAACAACGAGAAGATCCCCGTCTGGATTGCCGACTATGTCCTTACCGGATACGGGACGGGCGCCATCATGGCAGTCCCTGCCCATGACGAGCGCGACCATGAGTTCGCAGTCACCTTTGGCCTCCCCATCCGTGAGGTGGTCCTTCCCGATGAAGCTGCCGATGGCTGCTCAGATGGAAAAAAAGTCTGTTTTAGTGGCCAAGGTACAGTTGTGAATTCAGGTCAGATCGACGGGCTGCGCACGCCGGAAGCCAAACAAAAGATGATCGCCTGGCTTGAAGAGCAAGGCTCCGGCAAGGGCACTATCACCTATAAGCTGCGCGACTGGCTCTTTTCCCGTCAGCGTTACTGGGGAGAGCCCTTCCCTATCGTTTGGGAGAACGGCACCCACCGTCCACTCGACGCTAGTGAACTTCCCTTGGAACCCCCTGAGATGGAGGATTTCAAACCGACTGGAACCGCCGAGCCTCCGCTATCAAAGGCCGTCGATTGGGTCCGATATTCCGAAACCGCTCGCCGGGAACTGAACACGATGCCCCAATGGGCAGGCTCCTGCTGGTACTACCTGCGTTTCTGCGATCCAAAGAACTCTGAGCGCTTTGTCGCCAAAGCAGCCGAGCAGTACTGGATGGGTGGAACAGGCGCCCCCGGTGGAGTCGATCTCTATGTGGGTGGTACCGAGCATGCCGTGCTGCACCTGCTCTATGCCCGTTTTTGGCACAAGGTTCTCTTCGATCTCGGACAACTCACCACCCCGGAGCCGTTCCAACGCCTTGTCAACCAAGGGATGATCCTCGGAGATGACGGCCAGAAGATGTCGAAGAGCCGTGGTAATGTCGTCAACCCTGACTCGGTCATCACCGAATACGGAGCCGACTCGCTCCGACTCTACGAGATGTTCATGGGCCCCTTGGAGCATGGGAAGCCCTGGAGCATGACCGGTGTCGAGGGGGTCTACCGATTCCTTGCCCGCGTCTGGCGCATGGGGATGACGGAAGATCAGGAGGGGAATTGGGTTCTCTCCGAGGATCTCGCAGAGCAGGAGTTGAGCCCAACCCAACGCCGCGTCCTGCATGCCACGATCAAGAAGGTCACTCAGGACATCGAGTCGCTCAGTTTCAACACGGCAATCTCGCAGATGATGATCTTCACGAACGAGTTCACAAATGCGAAGCCACGCCCCCTGGAAGCACTCCGCCTCTTCCTGTCATTGCTGAGTCCCTTCGCCCCTCACTTGGTTGAGGAGCTCTGGTCTCGCCTCTCGGCGAAGTTTTCGGGATTCGGAGGTCTCGCTTCTCAGTCGGCATGGCCCGCATGGAATGAAGAGTATCTCGTCGTTGACGAGATCACCTACGCGGTCCAGATCAATGGTAAGGTTCGCGGCCATCTGACAGTTCCAACGGGAGCCGATAAGGAGAGCGTCGAAAAGGCTGCATTTGCGGATCTGGCGCTCGCAGAGTTCCTAGAAGGCAAGGAAGTGAAGAAAGTGATCGTCGTCCCAGGACGCTTGGTAAATATCGTGGTGGTCTAATTTCTTCCGAATCCTTTCACTCTTCCCCAGCACATAATCATCTTATGAAAATCCGCAACCTTCTCTTTTCCTTTTCCTTGATTCCCTTGATGTTCTCACTCCGCGCCGACGAAGACACACCGCTTGAAAAGCAGATGCAGATCATGGCCCGGAGCATAAAACAGCTCTCCGGACAGATCGCCGATCCAGCGAAGCAGCAGTCAAGTGTCACGCTGATGGAGACCCTCAAGCAGGCCGCTTCCGACGCCAAGGGATTGGATCCACGCAAGGCTGCCTCGGTTCCACAAGCTGATAGGGAAAGGTTTCTGGCTGACTACAGGGCTCAGATCGACAAACTCTCCGCCGCCTTCAATCAGATCAAGGAGGCCGTGAGCACTGGGAAATACGATCAGGCAAAAACTCTTCTATCGGCCGTCGGCTCGATCAAGAAAGAGGGGCACACCAAGTTCAAGCAGGACTAGTACCGATTTTTCGATCAGACTGCTTAAGCAGCACTCATTAAATGAAGACTATAGCTATTTTGAGCTATAGTCTGCAAGCTCCCGAGATCCATCTCGATCACTTCAGGATACTTCGTAGATCCTCAGGCATCCGTCCCTCGTACAGCGCGCGTCCAATGATCGCCCCATGGATCCCAGGGATTATGGCGAGCTGACGGAGATCTTCTGGGCCCGACACTCCACCACTGGCGATCAGGTCGCAGGGAACAGTGAGTGCCATCTCGCGCATGGCTGCAAGATTGGGCCCCTGAAGCATTCCGTCTGTTGCGATGTCGGTATAAATGATCGTTCGGATCCCGACATTCACAGCCTCACGAGCAAGATCTAGGGCAGTCATCTCCATCGTCTCCACCCATCCCTTCACCGCCACCTTTCCCTCCTTGGCATCAATACCCACCGCTAACTGCGAAGGAGCAAAGGCACCCGCGGCTTCTGCCAAGAAACCAGGTTCGGCCGCTTTGGTTCCGATGATGACCCTGCGAACACCGGTGGCTAGGCCCGCCTCAATCGATCCTGCATCACGCATCCCTCCACCGAGTTCGCAAGGCACGGAGACAGCCTGGGCAATCGCACGAATGACGTCCAGATTTCGGCTCTTTCCCTCAAAGGCAGCATCGAGATCCACCAAGTGAATCCAGTTGGCCCCGGCGGCCTCCCACTTCAGAGCAATGGCAACGGGGTCATTACTGTAGACAGTTTTTTTTTTGGCAAGGCCGCGTTCCAGACGGACAACCTGACCATCCATGAGATCAATGGCGGGATAAAGGAGCATTTTGTGAAGTGGAAAGTGAAAGGTAAAAGGTGGAAAAGTGAAGAGGTATCTTAGAGGGAGGAGATAAAATTCCTGAGCATGGCCAATCCAAGCTCCTGACTCTTCTCTGGATGGAACTGAACAGCGCTAAGATTGCCCTTAGTGACACTGACTGCGAATTCCACACCATAGGTACAGGTGGACGTGATGACCTCATCATCCTCGGGAACCGGGTAGTAGGAATGGACGAAGTAGAAATCAGGATTCTCACCCAGCCCCGTCATCAGGCGATCCGAGGGTTTGTGGATCTGCAGTTGATTCCATCCCATATGGGGAATCTTGAGTCCCGAGGACTTGGAAAAATGGACAACTTTCCCACGAAGAGCGCCGAGGCCCTCCACACCTGGCGATTCCTCGCTCGAGTCGAAGAGAAGCTGGTAGCCCAGGCAGATGCCAAGATATGGCTTGTCGGTACCGATCCAAGACTTGATCACTTCCCAGAACCCCGTCTCCCGAAGCTGGCGGGCACAATCCCCGAAAGATCCGACACCGGGAACCACCAGGGCGGCACAGTTCGTCGTGTCGGCCTCGCTCTGGACGTGGATGCATTCACCACCGGCATGCTCGATAGCGCGCTGGACGCTGCGGAGATTGCCACTGCCGTAGTCCACGAGACCGAGAAGCGGAGGCTTACTCACAGCACGCCCTTGGTGCTGGGGATTCCCTTCACCCGGTCATCACGGGAAACCGCGACATCGAGAGCGCGTCCCAGCGCCTTGAAGATCGCCTCCGCCATGTGATGAGCATCACGTCCGGCCAAAATTGAAACATGGAGCGTCAGACCAGCCTGTACGCTGAATGCACGCAGGAACTCCTCTACGAGCTGGAAGGGAAAGAGTCCAATGGCCTCAACACCGCGCGGCACCTCGTAGGCAAGGTAAGGTCGTCCGCTGCAATCCACCACAACGCGGGCTAGGGCTTCATCCATCGGAACATAAGCACTGCCATAACGTCGGATTCCCGACTTGTCACCGAGGGCCTTCGTAAAAGCGGCTCCAAGTGCCAATCCGACATCCTCCACGGTGTGGTGATAATCAACCTCGATGTCTCCTTTCGCCTCGACATCCAGATCAATGAGGGAATGACGGGAAAACAGGGTCAGCATGTGTTCGAAGAACGGAATGCCGGTGCGGATGGAGGATCTCCCTTCGCCATCGAGTGAGATGCGGAGGGTAATCTCGGTCTCACTGGTCTTGCGATCGAGGGATGCGGAGCGGGCTGTGTCGGTCATGGCTTAGCGGGTGTGATAGGTGTCGGTGACGGAGTCGGTTTTTGGGGAGCTACCGATGCTGCTTGGGCTGCGACTGCAGCCGCAGCGGCGGAAGAGGTGGAAGCGGCCTGGGATTTGGCAAGATCATCCAACCGGAGCTTGAGCCGGGTGTTCTCAATGTTTGCTGGCCAAAGGGTCTGAGATTGAGTCAACAGGTCCTGCGCCCTCTTGAGTTTTCCCTCGGAGACAAGTCTGGCGCATTCACTTGAGGCGGCCATCCCTTCCCTCATCGGGATCTTCTGGAGGGCTGTGAGGCGAGTTTTTTCGGCAGTGATCACTGTCTGGAGGGCGTCCATGGACTCTTTGCTGTTCTGGAAGATAGGGAAGAACTTAGAACCGTCGGCGGTTGCAGTCGCCAGGGAATTGGTGGCCGCAAGCTTCTCTTTCTCCAGAGCATCATTGATCTCCCTAGCCTGATCCGCAGGGGCCAGAGAAATGGCTTTCTGGCGACGTTTATCGATGATTTCGAAGTTAGTCTTCGCAATGGCGAGTTTGTCCTGAAGTCGATCGATCTGAATCTGGGCCAGCGCGATGGCACCTGGCATGACTTCCGACCCCGGTAATTCCTTCTCAAGCAGTTCAAAACATTGGAGAGAAGACACGCAATCGTTCGTCGCGGCCAATTCCTTCATCTCGGTGAACTTGATCTTCGCCCCCGATTGATAAGGATCCGCTGCGATCTGGGCAGCGCTGATCCAGACTCCGTTGATCCTGCGGTCTCCGCGGCGGACACGGGAGCGTTCCTCGTTAAGGGAATGGAGATCCTCACGGAGCTCCGCAAGATGCTTCGAATAGCGGTAGCGTCCCAAGAATTCAGGGATCTTTTTATCGATGAGCTGGTCATAGAACACTGTGTCCAGGACCGTGTCGGGTGTTGCTAGATTCCCGATCGCCTGGAAGGCCTTCTCATCAGCGGGAATCGCAACCATGTGAGCAATCTCGTCGCGGGAATAGAACTTCTGATCCTTGATCGTCGGGGTGACATAATACTCGATCAGAACGGCATCGGGTTTATCGCTCAGGATCTCACCCTTGATTTCCCTTCCATTCTTGAGGGTAATCACGTCGGCCCTCAAGGTCACCGCCACGGAGGCCATAATTAGAAGGCAAAGCAGGGAAAAGTTAATGTGCTTCATCAAAAAAGTTAACTTATCTGTTTTTTCTCAGGAAACCATCCCCAGTTTCAATTTTTTGACAGTCGAGGCAAGGAAGCTCTCCTGAAGCCGAACACGCCGGCCGAGATGATCCTCAGAAGGCGTTTCCAGGGTGAAGGTCCTCGCGGCATGCTGAAAATGCAGGTGAAAAGCCTCGGGATGCCCCTTTATCATATCTGGCTTGATTTTGCGTCTGATCAGACCGTTACGAGCGGAGTGACCGTCGATCTGCCGACGGGGATCAGCGTCCAACAAGGAGATGAGTTCGGCGCAAAGCAATTCGCCCCAATGGGGACGCTTAGCAGCCACCTCGTAAAGATAAAAACCTCGTGCGTCGTAGTCCTCGTGCAGAGTGACAGCCACATCAAATCGGCGCCCTTTCATTAAGGAAAGCTGGGCTACAATCTGAGGAACTTTCTTTGAATCATAGAACCGGTTGAGATCGCGGTTCTCGGCATCAAGGCGGATATTCCGCTCCAGCCCCCATGGGTTGAGACATGGAAAGATCATCCAGTTCCAGGATGCAAGTTTACCGAGAGAGGTCTCTGCCCAGCGGATCAATCCCTCCACTGCGGCTGGTTCATCCCCATGAATGCCGGCAGACAGATAGACAGAGGGCACCTTCGGGTCGTAACGTTCCGAACGGACAACCATCAGGGGATAGCCCTCCGCCTCTCCATACACCGAGAGATCGAGTGGCGGAATTCTGTTCACGAGCGTAAGCCACCGCTCCATCAGCAAGCGGTAATCCCGCACCTGATCGGGCAGCGGATCGGTATTGGCTATCGTTTTCTTCAATCGAATTAATCGATAAAGCGCTTTTCGATCCCCCCATAGGCATCGATCCGGCGGTCTCGCAGGAAAGGCCAGTGTGTCCGTTGAGTATCCATGAACTGACGGTCGAGCTCAACCACAAGGACAGTCTCCTTGTCTGCAGGAGCCTCAGCGATGATCTGGCCATTCGGCGCGGCGACAAAGGTCCCTCCCCAGAACTCCAGGCCCTCCCCTCCTGCAGAAGCCACAGGGTTCTCGTGGCCGATGCGATTGACTCCGCAGACATAGCAGCCGTTGGCTAATGCATGGGCACGCTGGGCGAGTTGCCAGGCGGCTTTCTGATTCTCCCCATACTGCTCCTTCTCCGAGGGATGCCAGCCGATCGCGGTCGGATAGAAAATTACCTCCGAACCCTGCAGGGCCGTAAGGCGCGCCGCCTCGGGATACCACTGGTCCCAGCAGATGAGTACACCAAGATCACCCGCGCTGGTCTTCCAGTTGCGAAAACCGAGATCACCCGGCGTGAAGTAAAACTTCTCATAGAAAAGCGGATCATCGGGAATATGCATCTTCCGGTACTTACCGAGATACTTACCGTCGGCCTCTATAACGGCCGTCGTGTTATGATAGAGGCCCGGCGCCCGTTTTTCAAAAAGGGAGGCGATGATCACCACGCCGAGTTCCTTGGCCAATTTGCCGAGCGACTTCGTGGTAGGCCCTGGAATCGCCTCGGCCAGCTTGAAATAGTCGTGATCCTCGCTCTGGCAGAAGTACTCGCTCAGGAAAAGCTCCGGCAGGCAGACCACCTTAGCCCCTTTCTTCGCAGCCTCACGGATCAGGCGGATGGCGGTCTTGATATTCTCCGAGGGAGAGCTGACGCAACGCATCTGAACCAAGCCCACAGTGATCTTGTCTTTGGGAGTCTTGGAAGCCTTGGGAACCGAGGCGGCTCGGGAGTTTTTCCGCAAAACTTTGGAAGCTTTCGAAGATTTAAGTGTTTTGGCTTTCTTTGGCACCTCTCTCTGCTACCCAATAGCAGTCCAATGAAAAAGACACTTTTCGCCCTTTCCACCACTCTTTGCATGGCCCCCGGTATCGCAGGAGCCGCAAACCCCGCCGAACCCGTCAAGGACATCCGCATTACCCTCCACACATCCAAGGGAGACATCCATGCGACTATGTATGCCAGCAAGGCCCCGATTACCGTAGCGAACTACCTGAATCTCGCCCGCCGCGGATTCTACGATGGCATCACCTTCCACCGCGTCATTCCTGATTTCATGATCCAGGGTGGTGATCCGACAGGCAGCGGCATGGGGGGGCCCGGTTACAAATTCGCCGACGAGTTCGCTCCCGGTCTCAAGCACGACCGTGGCGGTCTCTTCTCAATGGCCAATTCCGGACCCGGCACCAACGGCAGTCAGTTCTTCATCACCCATGTCCCGACCCCTTGGCTTGACGGCAAGCATGCCATCTTCGGCGCCGTCGACGGCCCTAAGGATCAGGATGTCGTGAACGCCATCAAGCAGGGTGATAAGATCACCGGCATCGAGATCGTCGATTCCCCCGAGTCTCTCTTCGCTGCGCAGTCCGCGCAGATCGCTGCCTGGAACAAAGCGCTCGGGAAGTAGCAAAATCTGCATAAGACTGAAGTTTTTTAGACTGTTAGGAATTCACAAAAAAGGCATTAGTTTCATTGCCAGCGCCTTTTCAATTTTAAGATACAAGGGAACTCATAGGGATAAAGGTGATGAAGGGGATACAACAAGACGTTCAAACGCCGAATCTGAAGAATTCATTAAACCAGTACTATGGGAATAACTTTGAGGGAAGATGTAGTCCATCTATCCCCTTCATCCCTGTGAGTTCTAGAAGACCGCGGGTTTGCCTTCCTTCAAAATCCGGATTTTTTCATCGATGCCGAGTGATCTGGCATGACCCATCAGGCGATAGGGAGGCTCTTCCATCGGCTCGAATCCTAGCCGGAATGTGCCATAGTGCATCGGGATCATGATATCCGCACCAAGGGCACTGAAGGCTCGTAGGGCCTCTTCGGGATTCATGTGGACATCCCGCCCGGTCGGAGCGTCGTAGGCTCCGATCGGGAGTAGTGCTATGTCGATCTTGGAGCGCTCTCCAATCTCCGTGAATCCCGCAAACCAAGCACTGTCACCACAGTGAAAGATTGTGCGTCCGGCATACTCGATCAGGAATCCGCCGAACCCACGGTGCTTGTCATGCAGCATCCTGGCGCCCCAGTGATGGGCTGGGGTCAGAGTGATCTTCAGCGAGCCTAGCTCCATGCTCTCCCAGCGCTTCAGCTCCTGCACACGATTGAAGCCAAGACCATGGACGAGGTCACCGACATGCTCGGGCACGATGATGGGCTGATCAGCCGCCACGGCCCGGAGGGATTTCTTGTCGAGATGATCGAAGTGGGCATGACTTACAAGAACCAGATCGATTGCGGGAAGTTCGTGGATCTCAAGCCCCGGCTCCTTAAGCCTCTTGATAACCTTCAACCACTTGGCCCAGTTGGGATCGATCAGGATGGAATGTTCGGGAGTCTGGATCAGGAAGGAGGCATGACCGATCCACGTGATGGCAAGCTCTCCTACTGAGAGTTGAGAAAGCTCTGGCAGTTTTGTCGGAGAGGAAACAACTTCTCGCGCCGAGAAGAGCGAGGGAATGATGACCTCGGTGAGGAAGTTGCGCTTATGCCATCCCTCCCCGAGCTTCATCGAGACATGGTGTTCAGGTTTCGACTTGGACGGCGGCTTTGGTTTGGTCTGCATAGCAACCCGCTTCCTGATATTCTCGGTTCCTTGCTTGAGAAGTTTTTTGACCATGGTCGCCTCGTTTGTGTCATAGAAAGAGTGGATGAGAACTGCTGAAAAGCAAAGGCTACGTGAGCGGATGAAAATGATCTCCGCTGAGAGGTCTTTGCTTTTGCGAGCCGAGGCTTCGTTTGTGAAAAATATTCTCAAGCTGGATGCCTGGAAAAACTCTACCTCTGTTCTTCTCTTTGCTCCTATCGAGTGGGAGCCCGATCCGGTGGAGCTCATCAGCGCCGCAGCGGAATATTCCTTTTTCTTTCCAAGGATTGTGGGGGATCATCTGGAAATCTATCGGATGAGCCCGAGAAGCCGCTGGATTAGCGGCTCCTATGGCATCAAAGAACCGGACCCCGAAAGCTGGGATCGAGCCGCGCTCTCCGAGGTAGATTTGGCTTTGATACCGGGGGTGGCATTCGATGTGAAGGGGGGACGACTCGGACGAGGAAAAGGATTCTACGACCGTCTGCTCGGTGACCCGGAGTTTCGGGGGCTCAAGGCGGGACTTGCCTGGGATTGGCAGATCGTGGGCGAGGTGCCATGCGACACTGATGATATCCCCATGGACTTCGTCGTCACTCCGGGAAAGATCCATATGACTGGGAGCGCATTGGATAAACTTGGATAAAAAGGATAATTGCTAGTAACTAATACCTCATGGCCAACTCCGAACTTCCCACATCTTTTCAGAAGAAAGTCTGCTGGGCAGCCTTGACTGCCCTGGCAGCCTTGGCATTCATCTCGGTCATTCTACTCGCAGGCTGGAGCATCGTTTCCGCATGCGGCTATTTGAAGCCGGTCCTCACCCCGATCGCAATCGCTGCGGTGCTCGCCTATCTCTTGACTCCCGTCGTGGGTCTTCTCTGTAGATGGAGAATCCCTAGGACCTGGGCCGTGGTCGTGGTCTTTGTCCTCTTCACAGCGGGTTTGGCACTCATCGGCATCACGGTCGCTCCTGCCCTCGAGCATCAGGGTAGCATCTTTGCCAGCCGTATCCCCTCTTACAGTGCGAGCATCTCATCACTGGCCAAACAATCAGCCGCCGAACTCCAGAAACTGGCGGCTCTGAAAGCCAGTACGATTGAAATAAAGCCCCCAGGGATTGCCACCCATACACCTGTCTTCCCGCTGGAAGATCTCACACCCGACCATATAAAACTCTACGGGATCGAACTTGCCAGCAATGGCCTTGCCTGGGTGCAGGAGAAACTGCCTACCATCGCTTCAGCCACTGGGACCTTTCTGCAAAAAAGTATCGGGGGTGTTTTTGGCATCCTCGGATTCCTTCTCAGTCTGATTCTGGTTCCTGTCTTTCTCTTCTTCTTCCTGCTTGAATCACCTCAGATCGGTGCTAATTGGAGTCGTTATCTTCCACTTCGGGCCTCTCCGCTCAAGGAGGAGATCGTCTCGCTCTTCAATGAGATTAATGACTACCTGATCCACTTCTTCCGCGGTCAACTTCTCGTCAGTCTTATCGATGGAGCTGTTGTCGGCACTGCCCTGTTCCTAATCGTGCATCTCGACTTTGCCTTCCTCATAGGACTCATGGTCGGGATCCTATGCCTAATTCCCTATTTGGGTATGATCCTCTGTCTTCTTCCGGCACTGCTGATTGCCTTGGCTCAGTACGGGGACTTGTGGCATCCGACACTTGTGTTGTTTGTCTTCCTGGTGGCCCACAATCTGGACGGAATCTTTATCTCTCCGAAAATCATCGGCGAATCTGTCGGCCTCCATCCAATGACCGTGATCATCTCGGTCTTCGCTTGGACGATCGTCTTGGGAGGTCTGCTTGGCGCCTTGCTGGCCGTCCCTCTCACCGCCACGTTGAAGGTGCTTCTGCGTCGCTACTTCTGGGATCGTCCTCCTGTGCAACCAGTCCAGCAATCTCTCAAGATAGAGGAAACAATCGAGGAGAAGGTCGAGAAAAAGACATCCACAATGACCGTGGAATTGCCTCTCTGATTAGTCCGGTAGCGGCGGTGGTAGCTCGGTGATTCGTCGTACCAGTCCCAGCTTTTTGTAGAAAAAGCAGATCATAAATCCCGCAATTCCTCCCCCAAGATGAGCGAGATGCCCAATCTGGCGCTCGATTCCCAAGAGCCAGAAAAGCAGGGATGCCACGATGACGAGCCATCCGAGTGTGGAGGCTTTCATTTTCACAGGAATGATGAAGAAAATAAGCGCGGTGATCTGCAAGTTTGGAAAGAGCGTTCCAAAACCCACCAAGAGGGCACAGACAGATCCGGAAGCCCCTACCAGATTAATGCTACCTGGTGTCACGAGGGTCTGCAGGATCCCTCCGAACACAGCCCCCGCGACATAAAGCAGAAGGTAGCGGAGAGGTCCGAGGAGCTCCTCGAGGAGTGGGCCAGTGAACCAGAGTGCCACCATGTTCACGACGAAATGCAGCAGGTTACCATGAAGAAACGCATGAGTAACCAACTGCCACCATCCCCCACCCGTCAACCCCTCCCGACTCAGCGCCAAATATGGAAAGAGCGAACAATCAAAAAAGAATCGGAAGAGCTCTTCCGAGAGGAAAAGCGTCAGGTTGATCCCGAATAGGATCGTGGTGACAGGTGAGCGGCACAGGCGTTCCATTGTCCCGATTGATGTGGAATCAACCTGCTATTGGCCCCGGCGCCAGAACAGAAAAAGCGCCCGCCCGCAGGGAAATAGTCACCGGGAGATAGCCGACCATCTCGCCATCGAGTTCGTAAGGGACTGGTTCTTCGGAAGAGAGTTCCAGGGACGATGTTTGAAAATACTCCACGTCCTTCAGTTCCGCATGCTGACCCATCAGAATGGCATGCATATAGCGGAGAAGATCCCAGGGGCCTTGACTCTGAAAAACGAGAACATCCAGCAGGCCGTCAACCTGAGAACCCTGTCGGAACATCGTGAACGGGCCGCCGTAGAAACGCCCGTTCCCCAGTAACACAAACGATCCATTCCTCAATGCCCCGTCATGGCTTTTCAACGTGATGGGAGGCGGTTTTTGCCCGGCCACCTGGGCAAGAGAAAGGAGATAGCTCAGAGGACCCAAGGCTTTCTTTGATTCCCTCGTGGTTCGCCTGACGACCTCGGCATCGAGTCCCGCCCCGGCTAACTGGACAAAACAGCGCTCGACACCCTCCGCAGAACAGATCGGAAGATCGATGCGTCGCACCTCTCCTGTCATGATGATCTGCCAAGCCTTCTTCAGGGAATGCAGCGGGATTCCTAGTTCAACGGCAAAGACGTTCATGGTGCCTACGGGGAGAATGCCCAACGTTACGTCTTGCCCGCCTGCGGAGATGATTCCGTTCATCACCTCGTTGATGGTCCCGTCACCTCCCGCTGCCACAATCGTCGAAAAACCCTCTTTCACAGAACTCCTCGCAATCAGTTCTGCATCTCCCGGCATGCTACTGAGGCGCATTTCCACATCACCGGAAACCTCACGGATCTGTTCGGGAAGACGCCCCGCCTTGTCGCTGTGGGCTGCCGGATTAAGGATAATGAGGAGATTCTTCACACTTCACAATTGCTGCAGAACACCTAAGTTGTTCGTGTGCGTTCGATTGCCAAGCCCTTTCTTTTCATGGGAACGATTCTTTTAGGGATTTTCCTGCTTCTGCTTTTTGCGGCGAATCTCACCCTGCAAGTCTCAGGAATCCAGGATCGGATCCGATCCACCCTAACCTCGTCCCTTGGCACTCCGATCTCCTTCAAGAGCGTGTTCCTGAATCCTGCGGGCGGTATCCGTCTTGACAGAGTCATCGTGACCCCGACTGAACAGCTTGCCACGGCCTCTGCCGATTCACTTACGGTATATATCTCGTGGGCAGACCTGCTGAAGGGCGACCTCGCGCCGGAAGCCATCTCGCTGAATCACCCGGCGGCCATCCTGAAAATAGGCTCAAGTAGCACAACAACCACGCCGAAACTTCCTGCTCTCCTCAGCCAGACACTAACTGCCACACCTTCTGCGATCGGGGTCAACACAACTTCTTCTCCTGCAAAGCAACCCCAGGAACCTGAGAGTAAGAAATCATCTCTCCCTCTTGACCTTGCCTCCTGGCTCCACCTCCTCTCTATCCAGCACGGCGAGTGTTCCGTTCTGGATGAGGGTTCTCATCCAGTTTTGCGTCTCAACGATCTGAACGCACATGAGGGAAAAGGAGGCATGAAAATTATGGCGACATCGGCCGTCATCAGCGACTCCCTGATTGTCCACGATCTTTCAGCAAGCGGACAAGCCGAGGCAGGACCAAAGGGTGCTACTCTTATGCTGCAAAATATCTCGGCAATAATGGGTGAAGGTCGCCTGACCGGTGCTCTCCGATGCGGGCTACCCCCAAGTTCACCCGACTATAACTGCTCACTCCAACTCTCCGCGGCCAGTCTGAGAAAATTACTTGGAGACGCCTCCCTCGGATCGCCCTCTGCAGAGGGGCAAATTGACGGGGATTTCACTGTTTCAGGGACCATCGGAATCGAAGCCACCATGACAGGCAAGGGATCTCTTCGGTGCAAAGAAGCCACGATAGAACCCGTGGCTTTTTTGAAACAAATCGGCCAGCTGCTCAATATCGATGAGCTAAAACTCCTGAATCTCGCCGAGGGCCGTTGTCTTTTTCGTATCGATCAGGGACATGTCGTGATCGACGAACTCTTCCTGCGCTCGGCAAACCTGATCCTTGCCGCCAAGGGCCCCCTCAAGCCCTCCGGAGAGCTCAATCTGGACTCTCGACTGCTCTTTAATGAAAAACTCACGGGACGCCTGCATGGCCTGCTGGGATCACAGCTGACTCCTGCTCCCGAAGCGGGTTACTCCCAAGTGACCTTCCATGTGTCAGGTCCAGCTTCCAATCCAAGGACGGATCTTATCGAGCGTCTCACCGGCATTCATCTCGGTGTGAATCTGGGAGGGCTGGGCGGCCTGCTTCAGGGTCTTTTCGGTAAGCCTGCTCCCCAGGCACCGGCACCTCAACCCCAGCAGCAGACTCCGGCGATGCCTCAGCCACCACACTAAGAATCAGGCATGCGTGTGATTGCAGGCTCGGCCGGAGGACTCTCCCTCCAGCCACCGGATAAAAATACCAGACCCACGATGGACCGGGTGCGGGGAGCTATCTTCTCCTCTCTGGGTGAACGCGTTCCCGAGGCGCGTGTTCTGGATCTCTTTGCCGGAAGTGGCGCCCTTGGTATTGAGGCGCTGAGCAGGGGAGCTGCCTCAGCAACGTTCGTGGAACACCTAGGACCAACGACGGGCCTTATCAGGAAGAATCTCCAATCGACCCGACTCGATCGACTTGCTACAACTGTTCAGCAGATGGATGCCTTTCGTTTCCTGGACCTCTATGTTGAGGAGGAAGGATTCGACCTCATCTTTGCCGACCCTCCTTACCTAAAGGATACAAGACCTGCGGCTGGCGATGTAACCAATCTGGCCGACAACTTGCTTAGTCATCCGAACATGCCAATGGCACTCGGTGTCGAAGGACTCCTCATCCTCGAATGCGAACGGAGGCAGCCCCTTCCCTCACTCACCGCCTCCACCTCTTCAATCCCGTGGGAGATCCTTTCCGATCGGAATTATGGCGAGTCCCGCATCCTGATCCTTCGTCGAGCATCATGAGAAGGATTACGATCTTCCTCTATAATCTGCTCTTTGTACCGATCCTGCTGATCCTTCTGCCTGGTTATCTCGTGCGCATCCGGAAACGGGGCGGGTACGGGAACAAGGCGCTCCAGCGCTTGGGTATCTTCGATGGGGCAACTGCGGCACGGATCGGTCAGCAAAGAATCTGGATCCATGCAGTGAGCGTGGGAGAGGTCGGCATCGCGCTGAAATTCGCTTCTAAGTTTCACCACCGGAATCCGGAATCACGCTTCCTTATCAGCACCACGACCTCCACAGGGCTCGCGATCCTTGAGGGATCGACCTCCGACTGGCTGGAGCCGATTGCCAATCCAATCGACTTCCCCATCATCACACGACGATTGATCATGAGTCTCTGCCCATCGGCTCTCCTCATGGTGGAGGCCGATCTCTGGCCCAACCGCATCTCGACTTGCAAAGAACTCGGCATACCAGTCGCTCTTCTCAATGCACGACTTTCTCCACGCTCTGAAAAACGATTCCGCATGGCTCGCGCCTTCACAGCCCCTTTCTTCAATCAGCTCGACCTAATCACGCTGACTGATCCTGCGGATGAAGCGCGATGGCTCTCGCTGGGGATAAAGCCAGTACTACTCCACCTGACGGGAAACATCAAACATGACTCAAAGCACGGCCCGACTACTGCCAGGAGCGCAGATCCCATCATTCATACGATCCTTCTAGCTGCAAGCACCCATGAGGGAGAGGAACTCGAGATCGCCACAGCTTGGCTAGGTCTGAAAACGGAATTCCCGGACCTGCGTCTGATTATCACCCCCCGCCATGTAGAACGACGGAACGAGATCCGCAGCACGTTGAAAAAACTAGGAATCCCATGCCATCTTCGTTCCGAAGGCGCTGAACTTTCCGAGGAGCCACTCCTGCTCGATACCACCGGAGAACTGAACTCCTGGTATTCCAGAGCCACGATCGTGTTCGTAGGCAAAAGCCTTCCCTTCTCGGAGAATCACGGAGGACAGAACATGATAGAACCTCTGCAGGCCGGCGTCCCCGTACTTATAGGCCCCCATACCGGAAACTTCGAACCCCTCGCAACACAACTCTGCCAAGCGGGCGCCACAATCCGAGTGAATGACCAAAAGGAGATAATCAACTCCGTCCGATCACTGCTCAGCAACGCAGAAAAAAGGACGAGAATGATCGCCGCCGCGAGCACCATCCTTGCCCCCCACCAAGGCGCCACGGTAAGGAACTGCCAACTCGTGGAAAAACTTCTCCCCCGCCTTTAGCCTTCAGCCTTTAGCCTTTTTTCCTACTCCTCGCTTCCTTCCCAGAAAAGGCGAGCCGCACCCGACCAATCTCTTTCCGCAACCCTTGCCCGCGACGCTTCGCCCATCCGCTTGCGAAGCTCTTCATCTTCTACCAGCTGCCTGACTGCGGCGGTAAGGGCTTCAAGATCGAGTCCCTTGGTGACCCTTCCATCGACCCCATCCTCGACAAGATCCTTCGGACCGCCGACATCGGAGACAATCACGGGCAATCCACTGGCCTGAGCCTCGATGACTACATTCCCGAAGGTGTCTGTCGTGCTGGGGAAAACAAAGAAGTCGGCCGACGCATAGGCGCTTGCCAGCTCTTCCTTGTGCAAACTTCCGGTGTAGATTCCCTCAGGAAGAAGCTCTTTCATCATCGCTGCATAGGGGCCGTCGCCGACGATCAGCGGACGGACCTTCACCCCGGCAGCCAGCAGACGCCGGAACGCCGCAGCATAGAGGTCCAGATTTTTCTCACGCGATACCCTGCCGACATAGAGGGCTCCCACCTCGCCTTCACGGAGGCCACGCTTTTTCCAGAAATCAGATTTTCTTTTCTCGGGATGAAAGAGTCCCGTATCCAGACCACGCGGCAGGATCTTGATTTTCTCAGGAGAAATTCCCCGGTCGATCCAGCACTGACGGTAATGGTTGGAATTCACATAGATAATATCGAGCTGGGCATAGAACCAGTGCATGTAGTTCCAGGTCAGCGACTCCATCAGGCCATCCTCAGTCAGGATGCGGACATACTCGGGGAAATCCGTGTGGTAAATACCGGCCGTTGGCAGTCCTAGCACGCGGGCGGCAGCTAGCGCGGCAAGTCCCACGGGACCGGGAGTGCTGATGATCACTTCGGTGAAGTTCTGAGTCTGCAAATGATCGATGATCTGAAGCAGAGGCGGGAAGCTCAGTTTCTGAAGTTCATACTCAGGCAGCTCGAATTCCCCCATGGGGGGGAAGTTCTTAAGCGGGATTCCCGGAACCGAGACCTCGTTGCGGGAAACCATCACCTCGATCTGCTTGTTATTGGCAATCAGGGCGCAGCTCATCCGCTGGATCGTCGTGGAGACGCCGTTCACGTCATCAAGTGTATCCGTGAACCAGGCACGGCGGGCGTTACGCAGTTCGGGTGGAATACTGCCTCGCATCACTAGGGAGGCCTGACGGAGACGGGCTCTGGCTGGTGTCCGGAAGGCGTAGAGATAAGGACTCAGCAGGGCGACCAGCGGGACCACCGGGCCGACCATCTGAATGCTTTCGAGAAAGCGTCCCTCCAGGAGCTGCTGCAGGAACTGGAGCGTTAGTCTGTAGGCAAGGCGACTTGCCATCATGTTAGCCATCAGAAAGGCCCTCCGGCTCGGATCCTTCACCCCTTCAAGTTCCTTGCCGAGTTCGGCACGCATGGCGGGTTCGTGAAGGGCACTGGAGAGCTCTTTCCAGAGAGAGCGCGGGCCCGGATTCGCAAGTTCGAAGATTTTGCCGCTGGCTATCCCCTGGGCCAGGAAGGCGAATTTCTCCCCAGCGGTGAAGGTGGTTGGATCACGACCCTCCATGAACCGGGCGAAAGCCTTCTCGACCAGACGGATCGTCGGCGAGGCCGCATGGCCGGCAAGACGCTCCTTGGCGTAGGAAAAAGCGACCTGATAGGTATCGAGCGCGGCTCGCAGCGGTGTTCCTGTGATCCCTCGCGGCTCACAGCGGCCCTCGCGGAGATGGGCAAGAAGTTGCGCGATGTCACGGGCAGGCGGAGTCTCCGTGTGAGCGGAGGCGGGGATGGTGGCACCATGGTCATCGGATCCGCCAAACCAGACTTTCTTCCAAGGCTCCTCATGGGTCGGCTGAAGACCCGTCATAGCGCTGAAGCGCTCGATATCTGAAACTTCCAGCGCGAAGAGATACCGAGTCATCGTCGAGAGCAGGCCGATTTCCCTACCATTGATTCCCTCGAAATCACGGAAAAGAAGCGCCAGACGCATCAGGTGGACGGGACGCAGTTTATCCTCCAGTCCGTGCAGGCATCCGGCAACGCCGTGGGCGATACCGCAGGTAGCCAGATACTGCTGAAGCTCATAGATATTGCCCTTGAGACCCTGGATCTCGTTGTGCTGGCTCTCCGAGATCCCCCAGACCAGGATCGAAACACGGATTCCATCCTCCGGAAACACCGCTGACACCGATTCGCTGATAAAGACCCCCGGCAGGTGTGCGACTTCCAAGCATCCCTCGATCGAGTCATCATCGGTAAAGGTATAGAAGTTCATTCCAGCGCTGCGCAGCTTCTCCAGCAGCAGCTTCGGATCGGAAACACTGGCAGGGACGTTCAGCCTACGGAAAAGCCACTCCGGAGAGCGGAGGCTGTGACGGGTATGAAGATGGAGATCGACGAGGGCCATGGGATTTATCCAGCGGTTCCTTTAATGTCCGCTACTGCGCCATTGGTCGAGCCATCTTGCGTAAGTTGACACCCGGCGTGTCTC
>Ga0114964_10000942_pt1 | contig 21625 bp, 18 predicted proteins | sample C_131016_MF_Meta_FD_92638 | JGI IMG/M metagenome (GOLD analysis project Ga0114964, IMG submission 92638) | Freshwater microbial communities from Lake Croche, Canada to study carbon cycling - C_131016_MF_MetaG | ecosystem: Environmental > Aquatic > Freshwater > Lake | place: Lake Croche, Canada...
ATTGTGGCGGCCAAGAACGCGGCCATCGAGATGAACGATGTCACCCTCATTGGCCGCCTCTGGCCGGAGACGCTCGATAACATCCGTGTATTTGCCGGACGGAACGAAGCAAATGTCCTGACTATCCGACTTATCGGCCACTGATAGGCCTAATTCATGAGCAATAGCCCGCGTCTCTGACTTTGGCAGTTCGCCCAATGGGAAGCGTAAGAGATCGAGCTGCTCGGATGTCGTGCCATAGAGGAAATAGCTTTGATCCTTGTCGGGATCTGCCGCACGGAACAGGCCACGCCCTCCCCCCGGCAAAGCTCGCGATGCAACATAGTGCCCCGTCGCCAGCGCCGCGGCGCCTAGATCTCGCGCAGTGGACAGAAGATCACGGAATTTAATCTTCTTGTTGCACTCGATGCAGGGAACTGGGGTTTCGCCCGCCAGATACGAATCCGCGAAACGCTCAATCACATCCTCCCGGAAGCGGGATTCATAATCGAGAACGTAGTGGGGAATGCCAATCTTATCGGCCACGCGGCGCGCGTCGTGAATATCTTGACCCGCGCAGCACGCGCCAGCCCGGTGTACCGCCTCGCCATGGTCATAAAGCTGCAGCGTCAATCCAACGACATCATAGCCGTCGCGCTTAAGCATGGCCGCCACCACGGACGAATCCACGCCGCCCGACATGGCAACAACCACTCGCGTGTCTTCAGGGCGCCCGGAAAGATCAAGTCCGTTCATTGCGTAACCGTAGCCTCATCAATATTGGAGTCTTTTATAGCGCGTTGGTCGGACAATATCCACGCAAACATTAAGTCTCAGAACTTTTCGAGAATTTAGAAGGTTTCAGGCTCTAAATGGCCTTAAACCTCACGCCGGGCCGATCTTCTGGCGTCCCGATGAACTCAATGCCAGCTTTTTCCAATGAAGCTTGGATTAATGAAAGCGTCTGAGAAGGGCCGCTGGGTATGCCCTCCTCCTGCTCCAACCTATTAATTGTCGGGACACTAACTCCGCTGGCTTCCGAAAGATCTTTTGCAGTCCTACGCAAGAAAGCAAGCGCTGCACGCATTTGCCCTGTGGTTATACTGTTTGGAATCACGGGACAGTGCCAACAAAGCCTGTCATTACCCTTGCGGGGTGAATTCTTCCCAGACTCGGACCGCTCGAAAGGGCGATCTTTTTTATCATTCGAATTGCTCACATAAGTGAATTCATTTTTACAAAATTTATACGTTGCCGCTAACCGAGTGATATAAAATTGGCTTGTCAAATAAAAAATATATTTTATATCAAAGAGTTATAATTAAAAAATCTTAGGGGCAGTGTATGGACAGCGAAATTTTAATTGAATTTTTTCCTAAGGGAGAAAAAACTCAAAGCGGCTTTGGGTCTGTTACCACATTTTCGTCGAGTGGTTGTATTTCTTACGTCATGGTTTTGGATGCGGGTCAAATTATTAAAGCCTATGACAACTCACAAAAAGACCAAATTTTTTCACTCAATATTCGAAATTACATAGGCAATAATAAAGTTAATAAGGAAATTATCAAAACGGCACTGAACGAGCCCGATAAATTTTTTATGTTTAATAATGGTATTTCCTGTCTGGCCTCTAAGATCACTGTCAATCAAGACAAGGTAGTTGTGGCTGGTCTAAAAGTCATCAATGGCGCACAGACCGTAAGGGCACTCTATGAGGCTGGCACAATCGCTCAAAAATCTGATCACTGGAAATTTCATAGTCCTCATATCGTTGTTCGAATAACGGAAATTGAGGGTGAGCACGTTGAGGCTGAAGATTTTCGTGAGCGGGTGACTCAATATAATAATACCCAAAACCTCGTTAAGGGCAGCGATTTTCGAACAAATGACACGGTCCATGATTTATTGAGCAAACGGTTTGGTAAATTATCAAGATTTGGGAAGAGGGTAATTTATCAATCCAAACGTTCAAACGATGTTTTTAGAAACGCTGAAATCATTAAAATGGATGAATTTGCAAAATCAATTTATACTTTCTTATATAATTTTGTTGATTTTTCGTCCTCGTCGCAATTTCTATATGATCGTTCCCTAAATGGTGGATACTTAAAGGTCTTCGGTGACGGTGAAAGTGGATATAAAAATTTGTCCGACGCCGAATTTGAGCTATTTGCCGGAATTTATTGGCTTACCAAGGAAATTTCCGAATATTTAGAACATCATCGAAGCGACGAGTTGGATAAGGACTTTGACGCTTGGCAAGCCTTAGAAAAAAAATGGATATTGATATACACGGTAGCCGACGTAATGAAATTTATGTACCCCGAAGATCGGTGGAAGGATGAAGTGAGAAAGCTTTTCAAGGGTGACTGGAAAATAGGTGAAGATAATCGAGGTGAAGCTATCTTAGAATTATACATCATTGCAAAAAAAATAGTTGTTCAAACATACAAAAATTCCAAGAAGTTTCAAAAATCTTTTGTTCACGCCGATTGGATGAAAGCCAAGGAAACACCTCTTAAAATACATTACAACGTATTAAATCTTGTTCCTACCGGGCGACGGATTGAATGGTGAAGACTTTGAAATTTTCAACTATATTTCCATAGCTTCCCTATCTTCGTTCGCATCGTTTAAGCTCATTGCGACAGTATTTTGTTGATGCCATCGTTCTTACATAAACTCATTTTGATCTAACCGATGGCTCCGTATGGCGGAAATTTTATTTGAATTCACTTTAAGACATTTAGTATTCTATCGTGATGAAATTTTAAAACCGCTTTGATAAGCAAAACCAATATGCTGATCGCTATAACTATCAAAAATATTGCGTCAATTAAGGTTGTGTCTGAAGGATAACCACCAAGAACCAGCGTTCGTGCTCCATATAGTCCGAATATCACTGTTCCACCATTCACGGCAACAGGTTCAAACGGCATGAAAATGACCGTATAGAGAGCTAGAAACGTCACGAGAGCCATAATTATTGTGTCAATAATCTTTATAAAAAGAGGTCGCTGAAAATTTATTATCCCGGAATAAGCGTAATCGAAAGTTGCTAATTTTGGTTTTACCACTGAAGGCTCAACCGGCTTGAAGGCGCTTACCTCCATTTTAAGGAGCGATTCATTTAACTTGATTGAATATTGCCGGCTCACTTCTTCAGGAGAAAGAAGGCGATTCGATTTATCTAAAAGTATTCTTTCTACCGTAATGCCAACGCCGATCTTATAGGTGTCAAAAGGATATAAAACGAATTTACCATCTACAGGGAAATTAAAATCTTTTGAGATGTCACTAGATCCGTCTGGAATTATTATGGCTTCAGTAACAGGAAAGCTTTCACGAGTGGGATCTTTTTTGCTAATGGCAAAAAATGTTACGATATCCGTATGGTCGCTACAATTCGCAGAACACGTCCGGTGGCCTGAAACTTTTATCGCCGCCGATTGCCCTAGTTCGCTTAATGACACGAGGTTGATATCGACACGCGTGTAATCCTTTCCGTCCAAAGTAGCATCATTAGGTGTAATCGAATAGTTTTCTGAATCATTAAGGTCGACGCTATTGAGGACGTCGAGCGAAGCAATTGGCAAAAGAACTATGATGACAAGCGCCATGGCGCCAAATAACCAGGACAGAACTTGATTAAGACCGATGAGATATTTTGATGACATTCGAGATCAACTGACTTTCAAGTACAATGCTATGGTGAATATTGGCCCAAATGGTGCCCGTCTGACAAGTGTCTATTTTTAAAAACTCAGCTATTAGTCGAATGGCAATTATATTGCCTTCTATATTATTTTACTCGAATAGATAGCGCTCTGCTCGTTCTACTCAGGCAGTAGGGTTAGGTTAAAATTATAGGCCATTTTGCATTTAGGTAGCCGGTTTGGCGAATTGAATACCCCTCTGTTGTGCGGAGGTGGATATTGTATCGATCACATAGTCTTTTGTAACATGTCATTGGTGCATGTGCTAATATAGCCGCATGCGAACGGCAACGTATGCACCTTGGAAATCAGTAAATCCTTAACGCCTCCCGATGTTTTAACGATTTTGATGGGCTGGTAACGGATCACTTCTGGCGGTAGTGAAATGTAGGTCAAAACCAACAAGAAACATTTAAAATAACCGACTTAACAACTTTAATCGAATCGGCCTATGAATAGAATAATTTAAATTAGGATTTTTGTATGACTTCTGTCCATCAGGCTGCGTCGGTTGGTTTTGAATCGGGGGCATTAAAATATCAAAATGGAAGACCCGATTATCCATTGGCTGTGACTGATTGGCTTAAGCGATCTATTAAGCTAAGTCCTGAAAAGACCGTGATAGATTTGGGGTCCGGCACTGGTAAATTTATTCCCCAACTTAAGGAGACTGGTGCGCGCATTATTGCGGTGGAGCCCGTTTCGGCTATGAGAGCTCAGCTAATCAGGGCACATCCCGATATCGAGGCACTTGATGGCAGTGCTACTTCCATTCCCCTGCCCAAGGAATGTGTAGATGCGATAGTTTGCGCACAGTCCTTTCATTGGTTCGCAACTGCCGAGGCCCTGCAGGAAATCCGCCGAGTCTTGAAGCCGGGCGGTTATTTGTGTTTGGTCTGGAATGGTCGCGACGTGGAAGTAAATTGGGTTGCCCGGATGGCCGAGTTGTTAAGTGAGTACGAGGCCGATACTCCGAGATACCATAAACAAGATTGGAGAAAAGTGTTCCCCGCTCCCGGCTTTTCAACTTTGGATGAATTATATTTTGATTATACCCATCATGGGCATCCGGATAGCGTTATCATTGATCGCTTAATGTCGATAAGTTTTATATCAGCGCTTCCAATTGATGAGCAAATGCTATTTAAACAAAAATTATTGAATATTGTTTCCGAAGAGCCGATGCTTCGTGATAGGCAGGAGGTCGGGTTTCCTTACCGAACCGTTGCTTGCTCTTGTCAAAGTATTTGATACTTTGAATTCTGAGAATAAAACGACCAATAAAAATTTTAGTAATTTAGTTCTGTCGGATCGAAGGCTTAGCGAAACTTATTTGGATTACCCGATCGAAATTGACGCATGCGATCGAAGCGCTCTTTTATGGAAAGCTTCGTTTCATTCCATCTTCTATTGGCGGCACCAATTTCTCTTTCAAAAATAGCCAACGCTGCCTGTGCATCAAAATCGAGCAGAGTGCCACCTGACTCAAAATGTTCAATAAATACTTCGCCTAATGCATAAGTTATGGTTGCTCCAAAGCTTGCCATGGCCACTTCGCCAATAACGGTACCTGCGACGGGTACGAACTTTGTAGCAGGCATTGCTGCCATTAGACCACTGAAAAATCCAGTCGATAGCCCCTGAGGAACTGCAAGCATAAGAGAAGTCACCGCCAGCTTTCCTAAGCTATTTGTAAATTCAACTCCGTAAACCTCCGAGATTTTTGCGAGCATCCGTATTTGAAGGGCTGTCAGGGCGATGACATCTAGATACGGTATTGGAATTAGGCCACCGGCAATCGAGAGCGTCGTGTATCTACGAACAATAAGTCGCGCATCATCTCGCTCTTTGGTGTTATAGTCAGAAATACCCAACGATAATTTACCGATATGTTTGGCGTGCTTCCAATATCTTTCAAGCCGTTCAAAGCGGTTTTTTTCTACTTCGCTTTTGTTTTTTAATAAAGGCAATAAGGCAGTAACCGGCTCTAAGGCGGGCTCTACTGTTTTGGTTCCAATTTTGCGCCAAGGCCGAGGGAAACTGAATGTCGGAAAAAATTTCAAGTTATAATCTCCCCGAATTCTAAAAATATAAACGCTTCTTTTAAATTTGAACTTGATTCACAGCGAAACTTTACACTAGATAATGATACTATTACCATGAAGAGGGTGTTTCTCAAATGAAATTTCTAGGGCGCCCAGATATCAGCTTTGTATTAATTCATACAGCTATTTTACTTATCGTTTTTGCTGGAATAAGCCAAAAAGCGACGGCAGAGGATGCCGACCAAAAACCGGCAATGCCCAAGAGCTTTATGGTTATATCTACTGGAATCAGAAATTCTGATGAGTACTTACTTGGTAGTACTATTTGTAAAATGGTCAATTTAAGAAGTAAGGAAAATAATATTTATTGTTCCATTACATCCAGTTCAGGGCCTATTATGAACGTTGATCGGATGCGCCGAGGCAATGCAGATTTTATTATTTTGAAGAGCTCCAAAATTCTTCAAGCCGTTAAGGGCTCTTCGGCTTTCGCTAATCCGCGTCCTTTTAAAGATTTGCGTGCGGTAATGACTGGCTACACGCAAGATTTAACCTTTTTAAGTTCTAAAAAATCAAAAATTGAAAAATTTGTCGATTTTCAAGGAAAGATCGTTAATGTGGATGACGATCTAGACGGTGCGGCTACTTTGACTGAGTTGCTTAATGGAGAAAACAAAGATCCATTTGTAATAGATAAGCAGAATACTGATTTTTCAAAGCAAACTACCGGATTGTGTACAGATACATTTAGCGTTGTTGCGGTAGAAGTCGCGCATAGAAACGATGAGTTAGGTCGGGTGGTTGAGCAGTGCGGCCTTAATATTGTTGGGTTGGAACAAAGTATGGTCAAGCGTTTAGCGGCCAAGAATTCATATTTATCTGAGACGGTTATTGCTGCTAATACCTATCCTCACCAAACTGTTGACGTGCAGACTGTCGGAGAGGGCGTAAGTGTTGTGACGACAAAATCAACCGATCCTAAATTGGTCAATAGTCTTGTTTCATCGGTGGTTGGGCAATTGACAAAATTTAGGAATGCAATGCCGTTTCTGAGAAATGCTAATGTCTTGGATTTGCAACCTAAGACCGAATTTATACAGCTTTATCCCGGCATTGAAAGTAGCTTCCAACAATAGAAAGTTTTATTAGACTAATAAGCTAATCTGGTATGTGTTTACGCGCGGCTATTAAGACAAGCGAACAATTTTCCAGAAATTTTGAGCCGTCTTTAGCAGGTCTATGATTGAGTTTCGACTTGCAAGCAATACCAAATTGCAATCTATGAATTATCAGAAGAATGCAATTTTTATCCCGAGTAAAATCATAGCTATAGAACCAACAGGGCCGGCATATTTACTGGTTAGAACTATTGTCTTTTTCTCAAACTTAGTCATCGCTACAATCAGTATGCTCGCAAACATAAGATTGAACAAAGGCAAAGCGAGAGCGTATGCTAAACCTTTTTGTGCACCCGCACTAGCGAATGTAGGGCTTAATACTAAAACATTATTGTAACCGTTCGCTAACACCGTCCCCATTGCAACCATGAATGGATATTTTGTCCAACCTTGAGCAGGTGTCTCATCTAGGAAGACTGCCTCTGCCGCGGAAGTCTTCTTTAAGATGAATGCGTCGAACGCACGCCAAACCCCTAATAATATGAAAATAATACCAATCGTTTGCGATAGTCCTGAACCATTAAAATAGATTTCAATCGTTTCACGATCCGCAAGTAGAGAAATTGCATAGCACGTAAAATACAGTGCGGCCGAAGCTAAAATATAACCGAAATAAATTTGCAGTTTACTTTTAAACAAACTAATTGTTAACAGCGGCAGCCAAGTCCAGTCATCGTTATTCACGGTAGCATAAAGAGTAGCAATCACAAGTAAATCAGATGCCTGTAGCATATCATCGCCTTATTATCTTACTGGATAATATAGTATTATTGGTAGCAAAAATCCAAACAACACTCTGAATACTTTATACATTAAGTTAGTTATTGAAAAGTTGAAAAAGGCTTTTTTGGGATATGCTGTTGGTGAACGCGTTAAGTTTTTCGGTTGAGTATATAAATTTGCCAATATATTGGCATTTCTACCGAATTGCCGTGCGTTGATTAATAGAATAGACCGCACCCGCAGTCGCAAGATTTATGATAATTAAGACCATGGCCAGTGCAGATGCAAACGAATATCGGCCATCATCCGTGTAATTTAATATTGTTATTGGAAGTGTTTCAAGCCCTGGCGTGAAGAGCAGTATGGCAATGCTTAACTCACGAAGCGCCACGGCGAACACCAATATCCACGCGGCGACGAACCACGATTTGAGAAGGGGTATTGAAATGTCCCGGATTGAACCTAGCCAGGAGGCTCCCGAGATCCTGGCAGCGTCTTCGAATTCGATAGACAATTGGCGAACAGCGTTTCGCAAAAAGGCAAAAGCGTATGGAAAGCGCTGAGCTGTAAATGCAATAAAAAATAACCAAATTGTTCCGTAAATCATTAGAACAGGCTGACTGTAGCCGATGACAAAGCCAACGGCTAACACCAAGCCTGGAAATGCGAAAGTAACGCTGCTTATAAATACTAATAGGGACCGAAATTTAAAATTTTCACGCTCAACGAGCCAAACAACGAAAATGCCAAGGAAAACGGAAGCTGTTGCAGTGACAAACGCAATGAGTACGCTGTTGATGATTGATGTGGGTCCAAGCGATGAAAATTCGAACGCCCGGAGATAATTGTTAAAAGTAATGTTGTTAACACTGGCCCCGAGGCTCCACCGTTTGAGTATCGAAACATAAAAGATAATTGCAACAGGCAAAATGATTGTGCATGCTAGCATCACAACGCTGTATATAAAGAATAGATAGCTAGAAAGAGCACGGCGAGTGTCTTTGACACGGTTTTGACGAACTGAAATAACACTGTATCGCGTGCTTTTAGAAAACATCGACTGAATGACTAAACCAATTATTGTAAAGAAAATTATTGGTGTTGCTGTGGCAGCCGCTAATTCAAATTGGGGGGGGAACGTAAATAATTGGTAGATTTTAGTTGTGATCGTTTGAAACTGCGCCCCTGTTGCAATTACCATTGCCGCTCCAAAAGCACCCATTGACTCGAGAAAGACCAAAATACAAGAAGACACGATTGCAGGCATAGCTAGTGGCACAATAATGAAAATTGATGAACGAAGTCGTGTGGCGCCTACCATTCTGGCGGCCTCTTCGTAGCTAGATCCAATATTCTCTAAAGCGGCGACCAATGTCGCAAAAACAACGGGATAAAAGCTAGCAGACAAGATCAGAACGAGGCCCTGCATACTGTAAATATTAAACACATAATTTGGACCGATCCATTTTGTGATCATCCCATTCAATAATCCCGCATTTGGTCCCAACAATAGTACCCACGCAATCGCGCTGATAAAATTAGGAACGACATATGCAACCGTCACCATGGCCTGAACAAATGTTTTGCCCGGCATGTTAGTGCGGGTAACACCCCATGCTAATGGAAAACCAATCACGAACGCAAAAAATGTGACGGCGGTACTGATTTCTATGGAATTTAAGAGCGCGGCAAGCAGTCCGCGTTCTGTAAAAAATTTAATATAATTCTCAAATGTTATGCCGCCGGACTTAGCGTGGAAGCCCATCGAGAAGATAATCAAAATGGGGTAAAGCACTAACCAAGAGATAAGTCCGGCGGAGAGAAATAAGACAACGTTTTTTAAAACATTATGCCTGAGTGCGGCAACTTCGAACATTTATTTGAGGCCCAAGGCCGAATTAAATGAACTTAAAATGTCCACCGTCCCGTCGCCCAATTTTCCGATCCCATAATTATTCACTTTTATGGTGCTTAATTTAGGTAAACCTTCAGGCGAACTATCTATATCATTACGGGCGGAATAAACGCCTTCTTTGGTTATCAAAGTATTTTGGCCCTCGGTCGACAGTAGCCAATTTAACAAAAGTTTTGCGGCATTAGGACTTTGCGCCTTTGCCATAACGCCGGTTAGGATAGGAACTACAGCCGTGCCTTCTTGCCAATAAATGAATTTTATTGGTGCCCCATCTTTCGCGGCAGGGCCTGTTAGATATGTTGGCAAACCCCAATTGAGTGAGGTTTCACCAGTTACAACCGACTCAACCGCATTTTCATTGCCATTTGTAATTAGAAGCTTCAGATTTGCTGCGTTCTTTACAAAATCAGGCACTGCGCCTTCTGAAGCGTTCATTAAGCTTGCAATCGTTATACCGCCGCCCCGTGAAGGATTCGATATTGATATTTTGCCAACCCACTTTGGATCACTCAGTTCCTTAAGTGATTTGGGTATATCCCGTTCCGCAACCTTTAGAGAGTTATATGTGCCTGCAAGTGTTGTCACACAAAGTGCAGTAAAATAGCCGTCTTTGTCAAAAAAACCTTCAGCCATTTTGCTGGTTTCGGGCACGTCGACTTGTAGAAGGAAGTTTTCTTTTTTCCAACGTAAAAAAGTTAAAGGGTCAGTGAGGTGTACCAAATCAAAGCTTGATTTTCCTGCGGTCCGCTCTGCTTCCATAAGTTGAACCAGAGCGCCAGTCGGTCGACGTGAATAGACAACCTTAACGCCAGGGTATTTATCTTCAAATACCTTCAAAACATTAGTCATCTCTTCGCCCGTCAACGGACCAGAAAACCTAACTTGCCCTTCTTTTTTAGCTTCAGCATAAAGCGTATCAGTTGATTGAGCATTTTGAGCGTCAGCGGCAATAGCAAAAGAGAATAAACATAATAGGGACGCCAGAAAAATTTTTGATTGATCTAATAGTTTCATGATCTGCTCCGCATGATTACAAAAAAACCCAGAAATTGATAAATTAAAAATTTACTTTCAACAAGATTAAATAATCATAATTATCTTAATGCCATTCATAATTCTTATTTTAATCTGGGATAAGTCTGCAAAGGGCAGGATCAAATTCCACACCAACGGATTGGGACTTCTTTAAAAATCCGTCTTTGATTGAAGCATCTATCCTCATCTCATAACTACCGATGGCAACATAATATTCGATCTTTGAGCCAAGATAAATTGACTCCTGAATTTGACCAGAAAATAAATTAGTCAAATTAGAATCTGTATTTTTCTTCAGTTTTAGTTCATGAGGCCTAATATACAGGCTTACCTTCGTACCTACTTCGATTTGATGAGCCGGTTGAATTAAAAAATCTCCTAAACTCGCAACATGTAATTTCGTCCCTTCATTGGAAACGTCCGTGATAGTACCCTTGAGTTTGTTATTTTTCCCGACGAATTCAGCTACAAATTGAGTTTTGGGATTGTCATAAATATCGATTGGTGAACCGATTTGCTCGATCCTTCCTGCGCGCATGACGGCTACCCTATCTGCTAATGCAAGGGCATCGTCTTGATCGTGAGTCACATAAATACTTGCGATTTTAAACTCACTCAAAATAGCTCGAATTTCATGCCTCAATTCCTCTCGTAACCCGGCGTCCAAATTACTTAGTGGTTCGTCAAATAAAATGATTTCCGGTTCTAGAACCAGTGCGCGTGCCAATGCAACCCGCTGTTGTTGTCCACCCGAAATCTCTCCGGGATACCGATGAAAAAGCTCACCCATCTGAACTCTATTGAGCGCTACGCTAACTCGCTCCTCTATCTCTTTTCGGGTGCATCTTTTTAGTCTTAGTCCGTAGGCAAGGTTTTCAAAAATTGTTTTGTTCGGCCATAATGCATAGTGCTGAAAGACCATGGAAAGGCCGCGCCGTTCTGGAGGCATCGAAAATGAATTCGATGCCATCTCACGCCCATTGATAGCTATGAATCCGCGATCAGGCTGAATAAAGCCTGCTATCATGCGCAGTAATGTAGTCTTGCCACAACCGCTTGGTCCTAGAAGGACCAAAGTCTCTCCGACCTTTAGTTCTAAGTCGATATTTTCAACCACTTTAAAGGTACCGAATGTTTTCGTGACATTGGCTATTTTTAGCTTAATCATATCTTGATCAGTGTTATTACTGATACTCTCATGCTCATTATTTTCAATCTTGCGCATTTTTATACTTCCTATCCAGGAAACGTAAACGGAACGGTGTGGTCAATTATTTTTATAAAAATTGATTGATCCATTATTCTGTTACTCGGCTCTGTATAAAATACCGATAGAAATATGGCCCAATGACCATGACACCAATTGCTCGTAGTAGATGATGGACACTAATAAATGATATGTCCTCCGCTAATGCGACTGCTAGAAGGCTCATTTCTAATTGACCGCCAGGAGCATAGGCAAGAACGATATTCGGGATATCGAAAGATCCTAAAAAAACCAAAATGAATGCAAAGAGAATGGTGAAGTTAATATGAATGAATGTTGATATCATTGAGAAACGGAATGTCTGCCAAAGAAAAGCTATTTTCACGCCACGAAAGCGACTGCCATACCCTGCGCCTACTAAAACTTGACAAAAGGCGCTAATGTCGCCAGGCGGGGAGGAATGAGTGAAACCAGCGGCTGAAGCAAAGCCAAACATAAAAAGTGGTCCTACAAAATGACCGGCAGGAATTTTTAAAAATTTTGCAATATAAAACCCCGAAGTTGAACACAGTATCATCAGAAAAAGATCAAATGGTCCGTCAATTTTATTAAGAGATATTGACGGTGACGCACTACTGAAATCGGCTCCACTTGAGTAGATGACAATAATGGGTGTTAGTGCCACGACCAGCAAAACGCGGAACGTATGGATCATGGAAATGACCCTCTCATCGCCACCCACCTCGCGTCCAAGTTCGGTCATTTGCGCAAGACCGCCAGGCATGGCGCTGTAGTATGCGGTCGCACTCGAGTATCCAGCAAAACGCCGAAGATAAAAATAGCACACTGTCGTTGCTACAATAACGCAAATCGTAAGAGCTATAATTGACTCTGACCATCGATACAATCCTTCAAAAAAATCAGGCTGCAATCGACTACCAATGACAAGACCAAGAATAATACGCGCGATCATGGCAAATTGCCGAGGCACGTAGGATTTGACGCCGATTAACGATGATGCCACGCCAAATAAAATTGCGCCTAAAGTCCATGGCAAGGGGATGTTAGCCAAATAAAATATCACTCCGCCCGTCCCGCCGATCAGCAGTGCGAGGATAAATTGCCATGATCTGGTAATAAACACGCCGACTTGCGGAGAGAGTTGGTCTTGCAAAATTTTGAAAACATCAACCAGGGACAGTGTTTTCAATTAGGTTCATCCATTTTAAACACACATCATCCCGAAACTGGGATGATGTTAAGGGTTAGGTGTGGCTTAACGACCACTCCTAACTGGATTTGGTTGGGGGGGCGGCTTACCGAGTTACGTTCTTCAGCATCCCCAAAATCCCGCCCGATCCACCACTAAATTTAGAAGTTGAGCCGTCGCTCGAAATTGCATTCCGAGCGTCAGAGATGCACATAAGCAACTCTGAAATATTACCTTTATTTTCTTTACTCGCTTTCGGTAAGCTTTCCATTGCCTTTTTCTTAATTTCAGATAGGCGATTTGAAAACATCATCACGGATTCTGATGTGAGTTGTCCCGTCAGGCTTAACTCACCGAATTTCTGCTCAATTTGCGCTACTTCGGCAAAGTAACCGCGCAAGACGGCATCATCGAACTTAGGTCGGGTGTCCGAAATACGACGCAGTAATATTGTTCCAATGATTAAAATGAGTAATAATTCGAACCAAGCTTTCAGTCGTGCTAGCAAGTCAGGTGAAACGGCGAATGTGCCGCGTGAAATGAAGTCCGTAGTTCCGTCTGATAATTTATAGCCTGAGGGTTCCGTGATTAATTTAGGATCAAAATTAATCTGCATCGCCGACGAAACGGCTGGCGAGTAAAGCGCCTCTAGAACTTTAAATACGAAGCGCTTGTCCACGTTTTTATTGACAAGAATGTTTTGTAGCACACCAAGAACTTGAGTGTCCTTTGAGGGCTCTGAGCCATAGGTATTATTCTGCACGACCTGATGCTCAAAAAACGGATAACGTAATTTAAGTGTATCCACTAAGTCCATTTCTAGGATGTGATAATGAAATCTATCAATTAAATACTCCCCAAGTTCTGCGGGAGGGTAATTGATATCGACAACAATATTAGGAATTTGTTTTCGAGGCATTCGCTCTAGTGCAACAGCCGCAAAATTTGTTTCGATAAAGTCGACACCTAATTTGAGTTTTAAGAATTTTAATATAGGTTTAATGATGAGGGGATTGCCAGTTACGGCTGCACCCATTTCAATCTTTTGACCTTTCATATCTTCAAACGATTTAATGCTTTCGTCGACAAAAAATACAATCGGCATTGGGTTGATTGTCGCAACTTGCTCGAGGTTAGGGAAGTCATTTGGCATTCCTGCCGGAACAACCGCAAAATCCAGACTTCCCTCGTTCAGCATCTCAAGGGCTGTCAATGCGCCCGGCGTGGGAATGGTTTGAATGGATAGGCCATTCCTATCAGCTTCTTTTTCGATAGCTCGCGCCAGAAGGTGTCGCGTTCCAGTCGTCGCACCACCCGAAATACGTAGCTGAGGAAATACACCTAGAACGTCATCCAGCAAGCCGTAGCCTAAGTACAACATTGATCCAAAAACTGCCGCCCCTAAAACCACCCGGAAGGCGATATTGCCTACACCGAGTGAACCTGGCTTCGATTTGGTTTCTTCCGGATTTAGTGCCATAGCTCATGCCTCAATTTACTGCTCGAAGAGCGGTTTAATGGAAAATATTACTGGACGGCAATTTGCCCTTGCTCAGCCACAATTTTTTGTCCCTCTTCGCTCAAAGTAAAGTCAACAAATTCTTGTGCTATCTTATTTTCTTTGCCCCAAAGGACCATGTAGTATCCGATATAGAGGGGGTAGAGTTGCGAAAGGATACCCTGATCTGTCGGCTCCATTCCGTTGATTTTGACCAGCTTGCCTAATTTATTGCTCAAAAACTCCCGCCGCCGCACGAATGTCAGTTCCGCCTCGTCTCGTGTTACGTGTTCTAAGCGTGCTTTTGAATTTTCGATAAAAACCGCCGTTGGCGACGGCATTTCTAATGCCGCGTTGAGGACTTGCTTATATAAATCCAAATCGATTGACCCATCCATCGGGAGGCTTATTTTAATCGCCTTATCTTCGCCGCCCAAGTCACGCCAATTTTTAATTTTACCAACATAGATGTCGTGTATTTGCTGAGGTTTCAAATCGTCTACTTTATTCGCTTCATTTGCTACAACAACGAGAGCGCCTCGAGCAAATAAGCTACCCCGTGCGAGTAGCGTGTCTTGCTCTGATGACAAAACAATTGAGGTCAGAGCAACATCGATATTGCCCCTCTTTAGGATGTTAAAGGCAATGTCGTTTTTGCTATTTTCGACGAAGACGTCAACGGTCGGGTGGCTTTTTTTAAAGGCTTCTGCAAGCACTCTAACGATCGGCGTAATTAAAGGCGTGCCCGATAAAATAAGAGTATCCCGGTCATGTTCGCGAGAGAATACCGCCGCATGGGCATGCGACGTTAATGTCGAACTAATTAAGAGTAATGTTAAGACGGGGAGCCATTTATTGAAATAAAACATTTAGTCCTCCACCTCTTCTACGCCGACGATTTTATTCGCATCCAACCACTTTTTATTCAACTTTCGTGTCAATAAAAATTTTGCGAAATCATGGGTCGTGTGGTTCGCCCGATCCAGATAGATCACCCGCAATTCGCTCGTTAATGGATATTTTTTAGCAAGTATCTGCTCTGCGGTGGGTGGGATTTGATCGATCAAAATTGCTTTAATATTTGAGCCAACACCAGCAAAAGGAATTAATCCAATACCGTCGGGATCATCTTTGAGTATTGTGTTTAATTGATTTGACGGCCTAGAAATTTGACTAGCCGTAATCAATTTCCCGCCTTTCAAGAGTTCTTCATACACAAACGTTTTTGTAAACTCGTCCGGCGATGGTCCGTATAAATGAATAGGCCTGTCGGGTCCCGAGACTGCGGACCAGTTTGTTATTTCGCCAGTATAGATTTTTATGACGTCATCCAGGGCAATGTCACCTACGGGTAGATCTTTATTGACCACGACCGCCATGCCAACAGTTCCAATTTTCTTGATAATCAAATTGTCTTTTTGGTCGTGCAGCATTTTTTCGAGTTCTGGCGCCGGCCCGGATCCGGCAACAACTCCCAATTGCGACGTTTTCTCTATAACCGATTTCCACACATAATAGGCGCCAACTGTTTTAACCGAAATCTTGGCCTCCGGTTGAATTTTCATATAATCGAACGCCATGTTGTTCGAAAATAACTCGGCCGTTGATCCGGTTCTAACGATAGACCCCACGTCGTGCGACTTTTTCTTTTTGTCTGCGTCTGATTTATCTTCGGCTAGTAGTTGCGAAGAAACAGCAAATATCGAAGCTAGCAAAATCGACACAATGGCCGAAAGTTTTAAGATCCTTCGAAACGTTGGTTTAGAAAATGACCTTTGTGTATCAATCATGAAGCACCTTTTTTGCATCGGCTACGACGTTCATAAAAGTAAATTTTGGCAATAGTCCAGAGAGTGTGGCGTCAGACACGACACTGCTTGAACTTTGAAATTGACCCAATTTATCGGCAACGCTTTCCACAACAGCGCGTGTGACGTCCGGATCCGTATCTTCACTCGTCACCAATACCGCCTGCGTGCCGATGGATGGCACCTCGTAGTCGATCCCCGGGTATCGATGTGGGGCAATTACCGACGGTACAAGTTCGGGGTTTAACTCTCCCATAAAATGAATAACACCTGCATCAATGAGCACGAACCTTCCGCCGCATCTCTTTAACGCTTCAAGAACCTTTGGGCTTGGGCTACCGGAAAGCTCAGCAAAGCCATCAATCGTTCCATTACAAAAGGCGTCAATCATTGCACGATTTTGCAAATGCGTTACCTGCTTGAATTGGCTCTCGCGAATCCCGTAGCCGTTCAGTATACGGTTGAAAAACGATGCGGTCGCCGATCCTTCCTCGCCCGCATCGATCGTCTTGCCTTTAAAATCTAAAAAGTTCGATATTTCGGTTTTAGTATTGGCAACGGCCAGAAACTGCTCGGGGAACAAGGAAAATACACCGCGTAATTTTGGGAACGCGCCAAACACGCCCGTCTGGAATGTGCCGTCTATCGCCCTCTTGGCTTGATCGCTACCAACAATGGCAAAATCAACATTATTACGCAGCAAGCGCTCCATATTCATATCAGATCCGGAGCTTTTTCTGATCGAGCAGTACACGTGGTGATCGCTCGACTTTAGGTTGACCAATTGACAGATTTTGCTGCCAACAGGCGCCATGTTACCCCAGCTCGTACCCGTTGAAATCGTCATGAATTTTTTAAATGCTGGCTTCAAACCACTCGGATCGTCGGCGCTTTGTGAATGCGCTGCCCCAGATAGTAGGCATAGGGTCGCAAGTGCCGAATATAACACCGACTTAATTGAAAACTGAAGCGTATTGGAAAGATTACACTTCATAGTGATCAGCCTCCAGCAAGCGACCAACGAGGACAGGCCCGGTGTTGTTTGAGTATCCGGCGTCTGCGCCATTTTCACGCGCATCTTGCCTGGAATTTTCTTTGATAATTTTAGACACGCCTAAGACGAGTACTGTCGCAATTATTGGCGCATAGATCGGAAAATCTGCATAGTCAGGGCCGAGCCACTTGAGCACGAGCGGATCGGTCGAGCCAATGGCTCCTGCGATCCAGCCGATAAGACCGCCGCCGACCCAGATAAGGATTGGGAAGCGATCCATGGCACGGCTAATAAAGGCGCTACCATAAAAGATGAACAGCATCGAAAAGAGCAAACCGATAACAAGTAGCAATACCGAGCCATCTGCAATAGCTGCGATGGTGACGACATTGTCAAAACTCATCACAAAATCCGCATACATAATTACTCGTATGGCATTCCAAAGATTTTCCTGGGCATCAACATCAACGCCGTCATCTTCTTCGGTCAGAAATTTAATGGCGATATAAACAAGAAGAATGCTTCCCACTAATTTTATCAGGGGCACTTTGAGGAAAAATGATATCAAAGCCGTAAAAAAGATCCGTAACGCGATAGCGGCAAAGCTACCAAATACCATACCAACCCTTCGCATGGCGGGCGGCAATGAGCGACAGGCCAGCGCAATAATCAGCGCATTGTCGCCACTAAGCGTTAAATCAACGAAAATGATTTCGAGAAGAGACTGAAGGAAATCAAATTCAAAGAAGTCATCCATGACGCCAAAGCCCTCTTACGGTTTTGTTGGCGGAGTGGGAGCCGCAGCGCCAGTGCCCGCATCATTTAATTTCTCAGCTTTCTTTGGATCTTCCATTGGATTCATTTTTTTAAGCATGTCCTGAGCCGTCTTTGGCGCCTCCCCCGAACTAGAAGACTTCGACGCGTTGGCCGCGATTGTCGCATCCGTGTGGGCCTGCTGCGACAAGCGCTGCTCTGCGGAAATGTCATTCATCAAGGAATTCGCGATTAGCGGAAGGTTATTGCTTTCACTACCCCCAAACACGACGATTTTTGCATTTGGTGACTTGGCTAATTCAAGCGTCGCCTCAATGCTCTTCATCAATAGATAGCTCTTCGAAATTCCTTCTGGCATGATGTCGGAGTAGGCTTTAAGACCCAAGGCTTCCGTCTCACGGCGTTTTTTCTCAAGTTCTTCTTTTTGCAAGCGATATTGGTATTCGAGCATTAATTGGTTTTGTTCTGCCTTCCGTTCAATCGCTACGCGAACGGTTTCCGGCATTTCGATGCCACGCACCAAGACGTCTTCGATTGAGAGCAGATTGACCATACCACCCGCTTCCTCAATCTCTAAAAGATTGTCGCGATTTAATCGCTCAGTAATTTGATTTTGAATGAAACTGCGCGCACTTTTATAGAGCTCTTCCGGAGTGTAAAGAGATATCAATTCACGCGCATACGCGCCGACCGCCGGATCAACGAGGATGGCCAGATAGTCCTGACCCACATGCTTATGAAGAAGAGATACAAGTCGAGGATCAATACGATAACGCACTGCAATTTCGACAACCATGTTCAAGCCGTCGGATGAAATAGTATTGAACTTAACGGAGTGTTCTTGGAGGCGAATGCTGTAGACGTAAAGCTTATCCCATGGATAAATTAGATGGAAACCTTCCTTGTAATTTTCATGAGTGTTAGTTCCACCCTTAAACCGTTCCCACAACACGCCAATTTCACCCGGTCCGACGTTTTTGAACGTGAGGGGAAGTGAGAGGAGAATGACGAGCAAGACCGCAAGTAAAAACAGGGAAATATTAAACGCTATGCGCTTTCCCCACCTCTGCAGAACACCACCCTCGGGCTTTGACGAAACTTCACTCATTTTTAAAAAAACCTATCAGCGTAACACATAGACGCGATCAAAAGCTGAGCGATCAAGTCTGACGTTTGATATAATGATTGTCGTGAAACCCTTGCCTCTTAGGTAGTCGCAAATTATTGGGCTAAAATCAACTCTTTCCGGTTGATTTTTTTGACCAAATATTTGATCAATAATGAGAATGTCGCGACCTTCAAAGATGGCTAGAGACAGAAGTATTTTTTTTTGTTCAGTGTCCTGTAGTTGTTCTATACCCGAGAAACTAGCCGAGAGGTTACCTAGCTTTATGGGGCTCAAAACTTCAATTAAGCTGTCCCACTGATGCTTAAGATGCGGATCAATTTCAAAATCGGTTAAATCGATATGCGGTCCGATTATGGTAGCTCTTTTTCTCAAAAATAATTCACTTGATTCTAAAATTGGTCCGGCCTGAGAAATGATCTCGATGGATACAGATGCCGTGTTCCCCTTGGGATAAAATAATTTGTCTGAAGCCGGCATTTCAGCAACAATTTGAATTATTTCACCCTTTTTTATGTCAATTTCCAGTGGCTTTTTTGTCTTTACCTCGCTGATCGCTGCCACGACTATATGAATAGCGTTCCATTCGGATTGCGATCTAGGCGGCGGGGCAGTTAGGGTCCAGTTTGAATGGCCTTTTCGACCAACAACACGATTGGCCAAATTGTCGGTATTGAAACTTAGCGCGCCGGAATAAAGGCACCACAGCATCAAAGCGACGGAAACAGTTGCAGACGCCTCATTTGCCTCAACACCAAATATGATGGGATTAAAGAGCGTTACTGCACCCAAAAACAGTAAACCTAAGGCAGAGGTTAAAATAAAATACCTTAAAAATAGTCGGGTTTCGAGTTGGCGGCGTTGGGTTTCTTCTTCGAAATCAATTTGATGTGAACGTGTCACCCAGCTGCGTAAAGGGTGTTTCGCTGAAATTGATTTTTTAACTGGGCTTAATTCAACGTTTAATTCGTTTGATCGAGCCATAAACCAAGTTCGGACGAACCAGTATGCTGCAGCGGCGATAGCTAAAGACATAAAGGCTAAGCCAGAGAACGATAGAAAGTAAAGACATCCAATGATGAGGGTAATAAAAAATGATGCTCTAACTGCCAGACGTATAGCGTTATGTCTGACATTGCGTGCCCAACCCCAAAATTTTTCGAAATCATCCTTAGTAACAGTAGACGATTTAAATAGACGCTCACTCTCTTTATGAATCGCGAATTCACCCGCGTTTACGATTTCATTCATTGTGAATGATTGTAAAATTGTTTCGATGACGAGGGCGTTGACAAATAAAAACCCAAGAAGGCTGAGATTATCGCCTGGTTCGTATCGCGCCGCGGCAATGATAATTAATATCAATCCCAAACGAACTGTCTTGAGAAATATACTTCCCGCTAAAATTCTAATCTTTTCGATAAAACCTAAGCTTGCAATAAAGTCAGGAAGAACGCGCGGACTTAACATTCTCACGCACCTTCCCACAGTATCCGTCTATTAGGTAGCCTGCCGTGACGGCGTGCGGGTCAGAAATATAGCCAACAAAGGAAGTAGCGGCGTAATCAACATCGAGAGAAACAAGAAACCCCAAAAACCGATGGCGGTCCGACGAGCCATAATCGCCGTCAACAGGCAAAGGGACAGATACAGCACAAAAAGAAGGCCGTAGAGGGTAACTTCATCCATTTTTATGACCCTTTAGAAAATCGATTAGGAAGGGGCAGGGAGTTTTAACTAACACCCCGCCCCGTTCGCTTTAATTAAATATTTAGTTCTTCTTTGTTGAAGCTTCAGCGGCGTCAGAAGCCTTGGCGACCGTTGCAGCCTTTGGCTCAGGCGACTTGTTCATGTGAGCATCAAGGTGCTCTTGGAAATAAGCCTTCAACTCATTTGGGTTGAGGTCAAACAATGTACCGCCAGCTTCGAAGTGCTGAATGAACGTCTTTCCGAGGGCGTATGAAATCCCCGACGAGAGCGTCGGCATCATGATTGCGCCAGCAAGTTGACCAACGACCGGAATTGTCTTGATGGTCGAGCCCGCTATACCAGCCGTCAGGCTTTGAGGCACGAGCGAACCAAGAAGCGACGACAATACGATTTTCACGCTTTCTTGCGAAAATGGTATCCCATAAACTTCCGCGATCTCTTGAAGCATTTTCATTTGCGCTGAGGTCACAACCGCCAAGTCAGCGAATGGGATTGGGATCAGGCCACCAAAAAACGAAATCGTCGAATAACGGCGGACGGAGCGAAGAGCGTGTGCTTCCTTTTCGCCGCGGCCTTCATCCGTAATTTTAATTCCAACAAGGCTGCTGGTCTTGATGATAAGATTGTCAAACTGGTCGACCGCGCCGTGGAGTGCGCCACTTACTGCGTTCGACATCTTGTCCGTTGAAACAGTGAATTCCATTTTA
>Ga0114964_10000947_pt1 | contig 21582 bp, 19 predicted proteins | sample C_131016_MF_Meta_FD_92638 | JGI IMG/M metagenome (GOLD analysis project Ga0114964, IMG submission 92638) | Freshwater microbial communities from Lake Croche, Canada to study carbon cycling - C_131016_MF_MetaG | ecosystem: Environmental > Aquatic > Freshwater > Lake | place: Lake Croche, Canada...
CACTCGATCGGGACGCTGAGGTCGGCATCGGTGAAGAGGATAATGTCTCCACGTGCAGCGGTGATGCCGAGGCGGACTGCCATTCCTTTTCCATTTCCCGAGTGCTGAATAATTGGGCGGAGGGTTGGATCTTGAAGAGCCGCCGATTCGACGATCTCGGAGGTGTTGTCATGCCCCTGCACGACCGGAATCACCTCGGTTGCTCGCCCCGAACTGCCAATCCATTGACGGATACTCCTAAGCGTTTTCGGGAGACGCTCCGCCTCGTTCCTCGCGGGAATGACGATGGAGAGGGCGGGGTGATCTTGATTCATGGGGGCAGGCACGATAATAGGTTAGGATGGAGCCTCGCCGAAGCATAGCCAGCGTCAAGAAGCTGATGCCAATTCTTACCACAGGGATCGTCGTCGAGGGGATGATTTTGGTGCTGGCGGCCCTCCTGAGGCTCTGGGGACTGGATGGAAAGCCAGCCCACTTTGACGAGGGGATCAATGGGTGGTTTGTCGACCAGATGAGAGCGCACGGGTTTTATCGCTATGATCCCGAGAACTATCACGGACCCGTTTATTTCTACGTGCTCTTTGTTTCCCTCTCGCTGCTTGGGAGGAATCTCTGGGCTCTGCGTCTACCTGCAGTCCTAGCGAGCCTTGCCTCGGTTTGGGCGGTGCTACGCTTTGACCGTTTCCTTGGAAGTGGGGCCGCTCGTCTGGGCGCGCTCGCCCTGGCCCTCTCTCCCGCTGCGGTTTTCTATGGTCGCTACGCAATCCATGAGTCATCACTCGTGCTCGCCCTTCTTATGACGACTCTCGGAATTCTCGGGCTTTGGAAGGAGGGGGGACGCCGAGATCTGATCATGATGGTGAGTGGGGTGACTCTTCTCCTGCTGATCAAGGAGACGGCGGTGATTCATCTCGGCTGTTTTCTGGTGGCGGCAGGATGCCTGATGCTCTGGCAGCATGTTATCCCTTCACGACCTGCCATTGCGCTTGCCAGTCGTGGATGGAGTGATCGTGATCTTGGTTGGTGCTTCGCATTGTCGTTGCTGGCGCTCCTCTTCTTCTACTCGGGAACTTTCCTGAACTGGTCTGGAGTCGGTGGTTTTTTCAAAGCCTACATCAAGTGGTTCCACACAGGCACCGGAGAAGGGGGGCATGTGAAGAGTGAGTATCAGGTCGGTAAGATCGCACTGTTGAATTACTACTGGATCGCCCTGATGGGACGCTATGAGTGGCCCACTCTGCTGGGATTGGTTTATGCAGTTCGGTTGGCTTGGCCCGCTCCTGCAATCCTCCGCTACCTGGCTATCTATGCGCTTGGTGTCCTGATGGCCTACTCGATTGTGCCCTACAAGACCCCCTGGTGCATCATCTCCATCATCTGGCCCTTTGCCCTTCTCTTTGGGAGCGCGATTGAGGAGGGATGGAGGCGACCGTGGCTACGGGTTCCCACTGTGTTGGTGGCGTTGTTCACGCTGGGGGGATCGCTTTTCCTCACTTGGAAACTCAATTTCCAGCACCGCACTGACCCCAAGGAGCCCTATGTCTACGTCCAAACCCAGCCTGGTATTGCCACGGTGACCCAGCCACTCCTTGAAATGGCAGCACGTGATCCGCGCAATCACGCTCTTGCCGGGACGATTTTGCTGGAAAGCTACTATCCTCTCCCATGGACCCTCGGTGACTTCACGCGCATCGGCTACTACGGGAAAGATCAGGCGCCTCCTGAATTAACCGGAGATTTCATTGTCGCCCTCACTTCAGAAAGGGCCGAGGTGGAGAAGAAAATCCGTCAACCTTACCTGAGACAGAATTTCCAGTTCCGTGACTCCATGGAGGAGTGCACCATCTGGTTCAAGGAGGAGGTCTTTGCCCCGTGGTTTGGGGAGGCCGGTCACGGCACTCCCGAGCGAGTTACTCCCGGAGTTGCTCCCCAAAAAGACGAGAAGTCCAAAAAATGAGAATGGCCGCAGCCATCCTGTCGGGAGTTGCTGCCAGCGTGCTGTCGGCTCTGTTGTTTGTCTGGGTTGCTGCTGCCCTCCCGTTTGCCGGGATGGGGGGGCTCCATGCCTGGAGCGCATGGGTATCCCTTCTGATCGCGATTCTGTCGGCTGGTGCGACGTTCCTAGTCATCCCTGTGCCTCTAAACGACGTTTCTCGCAGACCCAGCACCTTCTGGGAATGGCTGATGATCGGGGTGTTTGTCCTCGCATCCGCGCGGGCCTTTTTCTGGCTGATCTACGCCGATGGAGATGAGTGGAAGGTTCTCTCTCCTAATAACCTCGGAGACCTGGCTCTGCACCTTTCCTTCATCCACTGGTTTGCCGCTACCTCACACTGGTGGCCTGCGAGCCCGATTCTTGTGGGAGATCTGCTCCGCTACCCACTCGGGAGTGATCTCTTTAACGCACTTCTTTTGACCGTGGGAGTCCCTCTGGATCAGGGGCTACTCTGGTGTGGTCTGGCGGGTGCAGCGCTGACTGGTTTTGCTCTTTGGTGCTGGGGGCGGGCTTTCGCGCTCGCCGCGCTCCTCTTCAATGGAGGGTTTGCGGGATGGGTGTTTTTCACATCCGGGGTAAGTGATCCCGATGCGGTGTGTGAGTGGAAAAACCTCTTTCTGACGCTCTTCGTCACTCAGCGAGGATTCCTCTTTGCCCTTCCCGCTGGACTCCTCTTGCTCACTGCTTGGAGAGGGGAATCAGTTTCTGTGCGCGAAAGAGTGACGGAGGAGAAATCGGCATCAGGGGTGGCGATAGTGCCAATGTCGGCCAAAGTGCTTCTACCTCTTCCTGTTCAGGCCCTGCTCCTGGTAGTGATTCCCCTGTTCAGTATTCACACCGCTCTCTTTTTAGGAGTGGCCATGACTGGAGTCTTCATCTTCCTGCCAGACTCCCGCAGGCGCATTGAGCGCCTAGCACTGCTTGCGTGGCCTCTGATGGCTTTCTTTGGATGGCTTGTCACCAGTGGGGCAGGGGGTCCCTCGGCGGTTGGCTCTCTGGGTTGGTCACCCGGTTGGATGAGCGATGGAACACTTGGTTTCTGGTTCTGGAATTTCGGCATCACCCCGCCCCTTGTACTGCTTCTCTGCGTCCTGCTGATGAAGCAGGCAGGATCACAAGAAGCTCGACAAGAGGCTCGTGCCTTTGTCTGGCCCGCGGTGTCTCTGTTCCTTGTCTGCCTGTTTGTTCGTTTTGCTCCGTGGCCATGGGACAACATGAAACTGATGCTCTGGTCGTGGCTTGTCGTGGCTCCTTATCTCTGGAGCCTTCTGCTGAAGCGGCAGCGTCTCGCAATCCGTATCCCGCTCCTTGTTTTACTCTTTGCTTCCGGCGCTGCGTCGTTGGTCATCGGTCTCGATGGCCGTCACGGCTATGAGCTCATCAAAAGGAGTACGATCGATCAAGTGGCATGGGCCCTGCGTGAACTGCCTCCTGATGCCGTGGTGGCTTGCGCGCCAGAGCATAATCACCCCGTCCTGATGCTGGGTCATCCCATAGTCTGTGGCTACGAGGGACACCTCTGGAGCCATGGCCTCGATTACAAGGATCGTCTGGCGACACTCAACAGCATCATGAATGGGGAGGCAGGTTGGAGGGAGATGGCGCTCAGCTTGGGTGTTCGGTACGTCTATTGGAGTGATCTGGAAGCCAAGCGCTGGCCCGAATCCAAGTTACCCTGGGCCAAGGAGGTGGTGCCCACACTGCATCACTTGGAGTAGGGAACTGTCGGAAGACGAAGGCCGTTTCCCCGATTGCATTTCGCAAGAAGTATTTGATACTTAAAGCATATGAAGACGACCTCCCCACGTTCCTTTCTCTCCCTTGCTTCCATTGCCATCCTTGTTTCCGGTTGCACAACCGAGATCGGGCCCAATGGGCAGCCCCGTTCCGTGATGACACCCATGGGTGCCGCGGCTGTGCAGGCCGTGACAGCGGCAGGAATCGGAGCCGGTGCCGGTGCTCTGATGCCAAACATGAACTCCGTGGCAGCAGGAGCCATCTCCGCCGGTGCAGGAAGTGTCGGCTCCCAAGCGATCAACGCCCTCATTCCCAAGTCTAGCGGAGGAAGTTCTGCTCAGGCTTACCAGCAGCAAACGAACCAGACCCTCTACACCCGATCCTCGGAGGGTGGGTTCACACCGGCCAAGATCAGTTACCTCAAGCAGGTTGATGGCAGCTACGCTCCCTCCTACCCACGGGGTAAACAACTCTTCCGGCAGCTGCCCAACGGAGCCTTTTCCCCTGTGAACTAATTTTGGAGAGCCTCTTCTTTTGAGGTCAGCGGCAGTTTAATTGCCAGCAGACGCAGGCTGTTGAGTACCACGAGGAGTGTGCTTCCCTCGTGGGCGGCAACTCCCAAGGTGAGGGGAACAGGATAGATAAAGGCGGCGAAGACCATCACCAAGACGGTGCCGAGGGCCACGATAATGTTCTGGGTGATGATACTTTTGGCGCGGACACTGAGTAACCGGGCGAGCAGGAAATTCTCGATTCGGTCGTTCATCAGCACGACTTCAGCCTGCTCCAGTGCGGCATCCGAACCGCGCGCTCCCATGGCGATCCCGACATCGGCGGCCGCGATGCACGGGGCGTCGTTCACTCCATCACCGATCATGGCGACGCGGACAAGCCCCCCCTCCTTGAGATTCTCCACGGCCTCGACTTTTTTATCGGGCGAGAGTTCTGAGAGGATTTCCCCAATGCCCACCTTCTTGCCAATCAGTTCGGCGGCATCTCTATGATCTCCTGTAAGCATGACCGTACGGACTCCTTGAGCGTGCAGGGCCCTGAGGGTGACAGCTGATTCCGGCCTGACTTCATCAGTGAAGATCATCCGGCCCAGTAAGTTATCACCCGCTACCCAGACGACGGCACCAGCAGTGTTGGTGGCTGAAGGAAGTTCCCTTCCTTTGAAGCGGTCGAGTCCCAGCACAAGTTTCTGGCTTCCCATGACGTAGGTCTCGCCATTGATCTTGGCGCTCACACCACGGCCCAGGATCGTCTCAAAGTTGGCAGCCTCCATGGCGGCAGTTCCCGATGTGGCGGCAATCCGGCGAATGGCGCGGGAGAGGGGGTGTTCGGAAAGTCGAGCCAGCGAGTGGGAGATGGTCTGAAAACGGTGTTCCTCTCCTTCAAAAACTTCGACAGCGGCGAGGGTTAGATTTCCAGAAGTGAGTGTCCCCGTCTTATCGAGGGCCACCACACTCACATTGGCGAGTGTCTCAATGGCAGCCCCTCCCCGGTAGAGGATGCCGCGACGGGCGCCACTTGCGATGGCTGAGAGAATGGCCGAGGGGACGGAGAGGACCAAAGCGCAGGGAGAGGCCACCACGAGCAGGGTCATCGTGCGATAGAAGGCGCTGGCGCTACCGTCACTCGTCTCGAAGGGAGTCAGCCCTAGCACCAGCCACCAGACAAAGAACATCACTGTGCAGAGGGTGAGGATGGACCAGGTGTAGCCGGTGCCAAACTTGTCGGTGAAGCGCTGGGAGGGAGCCTTAAGATTCTGCGCATTCTGAATCAGGCGAATGATCTTCTGCAGAGAGCTCTCGCTGGCAGGTCTCAGGATGCGCCCCTCCAGTACACCCCAGAGGTTGATCGTTCCGGAGAGGGCTGTATCACCGGGACGCTTCGCCACCGGGGCGGCTTCTCCTGTCATGTTGGATTCATCGCAGGCACTCTCACCCTTGATCACTTCCAGATCAGCGGGGATCTGCTCCCCAGTTGTCACGAGAACGATCATGCCGGGGTTGAGTTGTTCAACGGCAATCTGCTCCTCCTTCCCTTGGTTCAGCACGCGCGCGGTCTTGGGGGCTCCGCGGAAGAGGGCGTCGATCGCCTTTTTGGTCCGACCCATGGCAAAATGCTCCATGGCTCCGGATGCCGAAAAGAGAAACAGCAGCAGGGCGCCTTCACGCCAGGCGCCGATGATACCTGCGCCCACGGCCACAGCGATCATCAGGAAGTGAACATCAAGCTGCCCTTTCTTGACACGCTCCCAGGCATCGCCGGCCGCATCCCAGCCTCCGCAAAGGTAGGCAAGGATGTAGAAGACTGTTCCAACCGTGCTGGCATGAAAGAAAAATTCAGAAAAGAGACCCAGCACACCAAAGAGGAGGCAACCGCCGGCGAGCAGTGCCATCAATCGCCATTCTTCATGCTCCTCGTCCTCACCGAAGAGATTGATTTCACGCGGGGCGTATTTTGGAAAGCAAGCTGCACATCCCATCCGGAGACGGGAGAAGAGTGACATTGGTGGGGCCTCGGGAGACATTTCATGAAACCTAGAGAGTTTTTGGGTGTTGAAAACAGGAGAATCTTCTTTCCTCGTCAGGCTCCGACGTCTCCCATATTGGGATGGATCAATTTGTCTCCCATGACGATCTGGAATCCCTCGGCAAAGAGTATGCGGCCGCGGGAAAGAAGCTCGTGCTCACCAATGGCTGCTTCGACATCCTCCACACCGGACATGTGCGTTACCTCCAGCAGGCGCGTGAATGCGGGGATGCTCTGCTTGTCGCCGTGAACAGCGATGCTTCGGTGCGTGAACTCAAGGGGCCCACTCGTCCCCTGAACGGGGAACTCGATCGCGCGGAAGTGCTGGCCGCGCTTCGGTGTGTCGATCATGTCGCTATTTTTACGGGGAAGCGGGTCACTGAGGTGATCAGCAAGCTTCGCCCTTCCATCTACGCCAAGGGTGGCGATTACACGGTGGAGACGCTGGATCCCGGTGAGCGCGCGGCTCTTGAGGAAGTGGGCGCCGAGATTAGACTCCTCCAGCTGGTGCCGGGGCGTTCCACCACCTCCCTCTTGCAGAAGGCGGAGAAGGTAAAATCTTCAGACTAAATCTTCGCAAGAATCGCCCTTACCACCTCTGGGAGGGGCTGATCAATCGGGATAACGAGGGCATCCACCGGCTCCTCCAAGGTTGCAAACTGACTCTCAAGAAGTGCTGGAGGCATAAAGTGATCAGTTCTCTTGGAGAGGCGTTGGCCGATGCACTCTTTCGATCCTTGGAGGTAGATGAACCGAAGGCCTGGAAGTGTCGCCGCGAGGCGCTCGCGGTAGATCTGCCTGAGAGCTGAGCAGGCGAGGAAGGTGTGCTGCGTGAAATCCTTCCGGGTTTTTAATTCGGCATTGAGGGCGTCCAACCACCCCCAGCGATCATCGTCCTGCAGTGGAATTCCGGCTGCCATCTTGGCTTTGTTGGCCGGAGGGTGAAAGTCATCGGCATCTAGAAAAGTGCCGTCAGATAAAGTTGCAAGCTCCTCGGCCAGGCTGCTCTTGCCGCAGCCGGAGACTCCCATGACCACAAAAAGGCTCATGATCCCGAGGCCCAGGGGGCTGGATTCTCAAGTTGGAAAAGCATCTCCCCTGCCTTTGGCACCAGAAGGATACCCCCTTCCTCGCGATCGGCATAGTCAGCAGGATTAATGGAAGCTGGGTCGCGGTAGCCCATGTTGATCCGTTCGCAGGTGGCCTCCTCGCTCATCGCAGGATGCGTTCCCAAGGCAATCATCACGTCCAAGGGGGCAGTTTTTTTTTGGCAAGCTGGCGTTGGACTTCCTTAAAGATCATTCCGAGGGGGCAGCTCCTCGTGGCGTCCGGAACAATCAGCACAAGCCGTTTCCCTTCAAGATCACCGGAGGGGCAACCTGCTTAAACGATTTCGGCAACCTGCTCCTGGGTGAGGTGAGTGTTTACGGCGGCTTTCTCCACGGTTTTTTAGTACTGGGGTGGCCCGATGAGTCGAACGACCGGATTCACCCAGCGCTGATCCGGGTAGATCAGCGGTGGATTGGTCGAGATCACCGTGGTGGCGGTCAGGACGAACTCAGGATAGAAGCTGTCACTGGCAGGTTCGTAGACTTTCTCCCCAGAGAAGTGGCCGATGAGCCGATATTCGTAATTGTTATCTGAGCCGACGTCATTCCGCTCACGATCGGGGGCTAGTTTCTTCTGCTCGTTGAACATAACGAGTTGGGACTGCTTCCAGGGCTCTCCTGGTTTCTTGACCCAGCCCCACATTTTATAATCAGCTTTGTAAAAGCGCCGCCCGATGAAGTAATCACCGGGCTTCTCCCCCGCGATTGCCGCGAATATCGCCTGACGGTCAGCTGAACTTTGGAGCACGATCGGCGCCTCACAACCCGTGATCAAGATCACCGCGCAAAGCGCCAGAAAACGAGGGCTGCCTGATGTGATTCCTTTCATGGGTTCTTCCGAGGGCACCCTGACAAGGGTGCAGCTTGGGTAAATTATACCGAGACACGCATCGGCATGAGCACGTAGAGGAAGCGCTGGGCCGAGTTGATCTTGATCACCCCGGGGCTCATCTCATCGATGAGTTCGAGTGCAATGGTGTCATCAGTGAGGTTGCGAAGAGGGTCGATCACAAACTCCGGATTGAAGGCAATCGAGAGGTCACGCCCCTTGTAGGCAACGGCCAAAGACTCCTTGGCTTCACCGACCTCCGGGGTGTTGGAGGTGATATCGAGGTTGTTCTTGGTGAAGTTGAGGCGGACTGATCCGCTCTTGTCGCTGCTGAGAAGCGAGACGCGGCGGACAGACTGGAGGAGGGTTTCACGCTCGAGGGAGACGCGCTCCTTGGCTTCGCCCGGAATGACCTGGCGGTAGTTGGGGTAGGTGCCATCCACCAACTTGGTGGCAAGGACTGTCGTGCCGAGATCGAAGGCAACGAGGTTATCCCCGACATGGAGGCGGACCTCCTTGTCATCCACAAGCAGACGCTGGAGCTCGCTGATTGCCTTGGTCGGAACAATGAAGTCACGCTCGTGGCCGGCAGGGTACTTGATCTCCCCGAGTTCGGCGTCGCAGAGGGCAAGGCGCCGTCCGTCGGTTGCCACGAGGGTCAGGCGTCCGTCGCGGAAAGAGAACAGGATGCCATTTAGCACGTAACGGGTCTCGTCGAGGGAGATGGCGTAGGAGGTCTTCTTCAGGCCCTCCTTGAGCTCTCCCTGCTGCATCGAGAAGCCGCGCTTCTCTTCGAGCGAGGGGAAGGCTGGGTACTCCTCCTTCGGAAGACCGAAGACCTTGAAGAAGCTCTGTCCGCTGCGGATGGAGGTGACATTACGGGCATCGGTCTCGAGCTGGATTTCCTCGGCCGGAAGCTCCCGGATGATGGAAAGCAGGCGCTTGGCTGGGAGAGTCGTGGAGCCCGTCTTCTCGACGGTAGCTGCAGTCTCCGTGCGGACGCTCACTTCGAGATCAGTGGCGGTGAGCAGGAGGCCGGTCTCCGTGGTTTCCAAAAGCACGTTGGAGAGAACCGGAAGGGTGACCCTGCTGGAGACGATGTTCTGAATGCGTTGGAGGCCGTCGAGGAGGGCCTGCTTGGTGACCGTTAATTTCATGGGTAAATGGGTAGGCAGCGATAGGCCACTGCTAGCCTCTTTGGATAGTTTCTGAGGGGGGCTGCTGTCAAAGCCATTCTCTTCGAGATTGGCCTTAAATACACCCTCTGACCACTACCGCTGGAGTTGCTGGTCGAGGAGGCGCACTAGATGTCGGGCCTTGGGGTCCTCTTCCATGCGCTTTTTGACCAACTTGCAGGCATGGATGACGGTGCCGTGATCCTTGCCGCCGAAGGCATCTCCGATCTCGATCAGGGTCGAGGGAGTCATCTCGCGGGAGAGGTACATGGCCACCTGGCGGGGGTAGGCGATGCTGGCCGTCCGCTTCTTGCTGGTCATGTCAGCCAAACGGATGTCGAAATGCTCGGCGACCCTCTTCTGGATCTGGTCGATGGTCACGGCCTTGCGCGCCTGCTCCTGAAGGACGTCGCGGAGCAGGTGCTCGAGCGCATCCGTCGTGAGGGGTTGTCCGCTGAGGGACTTGTAGGCCGCCACCCGCATGAGGGCTCCTTCGAGGCGTCGGATATCGCTGCGGATCTTGTCAGCAAGGAACTCCATGACCCAATGCTCGATCTCAATGTGCATCCGGGAGGCCTTACCCTGCAGGATGGCGATGCGGGTCTCCATGTCGGGCGGCTGGATTTCTGCAGTCATTCCCCACTCGAAGCGAGAAACGAGGCGCTGCTCGAGGTTTGCGATCTCGCTGGCAGGACGATCACTGGAGAGGATGATCTGCTTGTGGCCGTCATGCAGAGCTCCGAAGGTGTGGAAAAACTCCTCCTGGGAGCGCTCCTTGCCTGCAAAGAACTGGATGTCATCAATCATCAGGATGTCGGCCTGACGGTAGCGTCTGCGGAAGGCAACGAGGGCGTTGTTCTGGATCGCGTCGATGAACTCGTTGGTGAACTGCTCGCTTCGGAGGTAGACGACCTTAGCGCCCTTTTTGCCGGCCAGCACGTGGTGGCCGATGGACTGAAGGAGGTGCGTCTTGCCGAGACCGCTGCCACCGTAAATGAAGAGGGGGTTGTAGGTGCGGGCAGGGGAGTTGGCAACCGCCTGGGAGGCCGCGTGGGCGAACTGGTTGTTGGCCCCAACAATAAAGCTGCTGAAGGTGTAGGAGGGGTTCATCCCCGTGGGCGCAGTGGGGTGGGCGATGCGGGTGCTGGTGACCACGGTGCGGGCGGCAGGGGCTTCCGACTCCTTTGCGGGGGTGGCATGAGCCTGACCTTCAGAAGCGCCATCCAGGTGGTTAGCCTCCTGAGTGCAGTCCAGAAGGAGAGTTCGTGGTTCTCCGCAGACTTCTTCCAGAGCAGATCCAAGGAGGCTGGAGTAGTTGCTCTCGATGAAGAACTGATGGATCGGGTTGGGTACTCCGAGGGTCACGGCCTCAGGGGTGATCGAGAGGACCGAGACGCCACTGAACCAGCGTTCAAAGCTATCGGGGCTGACACGATTCCGTATCTGGGTTGCAAGGCGAGTCCAAAGGGAGGAAAGGTGATCCTGATCAGCAGTCACAGGTTGCTGGGAAGAGAGACGGAGGGAAGCGTTCAAAGTAAAAAGAAATCTAGGGGGGAGGAGTAGAATAAAAACCGACCACTTACTCCCTCAAGCAGAAACCCCTTTTTTGGCAGCTTTTATTTTCCAGGAAGTTTTGAAAACCCTTGACCCTCTTTCTCCAAAACTGTTGTGGAGCGGAAAGGGAAAGCCAGAATCAAGGTCGTGGTGCAGCCGATCAGGACGTACCAAGGCCAAGCGATGACAGGCCACCACGATGGCATCCAGCGGCCGAAATCGATGAGGCCCGGCAGTTGGACCCTGCCCAGAAATAGCACCGAGAGGATCCCCCCCGACATGGCGACGACATTCATCCGGTCGCTTCCGCGGCGGGTCGAGAGCATCCCAAGCAGGAAGATCCCCAGAAGGGCACCGTAGGTGTAGCCAAGGATGCCGATCGCGATGGGGATGATCGTCAGTCTGGGATCATGGAGCACCAGGTAGGCTGCCAGCGTCCCCACCGCCACCATCAGCAGGCCAAAGACCAGCGTGGCGATCCGCGCTGCGCGCACGGAGGCCCCGTCACTGGCGCCGGGATTCACGTACGGGAGGTAGAAATCGGAGGTGAAACTGGTCGCCAGCGCATTGAGGGCGGCCGATGTGGAGCCCATCATCGTAGCGAAAACTCCCGCAATGATCAGACCTCGGAGTCCAACGGGTAGGTGGCCGACGATGAATTCAGCGAAAATCTCGTTGTCTGGAATGTCAGGTGCCCCTCCTCCTGGTCCCGCAAAGTAGAGGGTCAGAAGGATTCCGACTCCCAGGAATGCCACAGCGATGGGGATGTCGGCGAATCCGCTCAGGATGAGTGAGATGCGTGAGCGTCTGATGTCGGGGGCGGTTAGTAGCCGCTGCACCATGTCCTGATCGGTGCCGTGAGTCGCCATGGTCAGGAAGGTCGAGCCGATCACGGCCGCAAAAATCGTGTACGGTTCCGAAAGCATCCCAGCGAGCGCCTTGCCGAACGGTAGTGAGGAGTCCCATCCGATTTGGATCCACTGCAGGTGGTCCCAGCCCCCGAGGGCTTGACCGGTCGCACTCACGCCACCGAGGTGATGAAATAGGAACCAGAGGACGAACCCCACGGAGCCGAGCATCAGGGTGGCCTGGATCAGGTCTGTCCAGACGACTGCCTTGATGCCGCCCACCATGGTGTAGGCGGTTGTGATGAGCGTCACGATGAGGATACCCCAGAAGTAGGTGGCAAGTGTCACCGGTGCTCCCGGGAAGAGATGGCGCTGCAGGACGACCAGGATGACCCCGCCGAGGTAGAGGCGGACGCCGATCCCTAGCACGCGGGTGAAGAGGAAGATGGCGCTCGCCATGTTCTTGGTCCGGGGGCCAAAGCGGACCATGAGAAACTCATAGATACTCTCGACCCCATAGCGGTAGTAGGGTCCGATAAAAGTGAAGGCGATCACCACGCGCGCGATAACGGTGCCTATCGCCAGTTGACCGTAGAAAAAGGCATGGGTCTTGAATCCCTCCGCCGGAGTCCCAAGGAAAGTCGCCGCACTCGTCTCCGCAGCGACGATCGATGCGAGGACCGCCCACCAGGGGATGGAGCGGCCGCCCAGGGAGAATTCCTTCAGCGTCGAGTTACCCCTTCCCGCCCTGAGGCCAATGGTCACGATCACCCCGAAATAGATCAGGATCACCAGTGCGTCGGTCCAGACAGCTAACTGCGTAGCGGACGCTAAGGAGAGAGGGAAGAGAAACAAAAAAGCCACAGCGAGAGCCACGAGAAAGGTTGCTAGAGAATCACCTAGGAATTACAGGGGGGAGGTGAGGAGAGAAGGATCACCGAGATCCGATGATCAGGCTACGCGGACGCGAAGCTCTTTCAGGAGGATCTTGGAGTTCCGACCGCTCACTTCGTAGCGGGCCCGCCGTTCCTCAGGAAGGACACTCGCGGGAGCCTCGGCATACCCTCCCTTCTGTTGAAGGTAGTTCACGGCCCGTGTCGATAGGGCATAGATCCGTTCGACACCCTTTTCCTTGGCGAGGTTCTCGGCAAAGGCCATCAACTTCCGGCCGAAGCCTTTATTCTCATGAGCCTTGCTGACATAGAGGCAGGCCATCTCGGCAAGCGAGTGCTCCCGGTCGACATGAATCGCCACGCAGGCAATCGGGGTCCGGTCCACCTCGAGAATCCAATAGTCTTCGATCCGGGCGAGAATGTCGGCCCTCGTCCGCCGTGCGATTTCCTCATCCTCCACGGACTGCCTGATGAGCGTCATCACGGCGCGCACATCCTTTTTGAAGATCCTGCGGATCTGCTGGTACTCGTTGGAGTAGACCATGGTGCCGGAGCCTTCGTGGCTAAAGATCTCGGTGAGGAGCGCCTCGTTAATCCGGCCATCCAGCAGGTGAGCCCGAGGCACACCGCCACGGCAGGCCCGTGAGGCGCACTCGATTTTCGAGATGAGTCCAGAGGGGCCGTTGGAAGCCCTGAGTTTCTTCATTAGTTCCTCAGATTCGTCAATGGAGAGCTGTCTTGGAAGGGGTGCTTTGCCACCGACGACTTCATCGGCACCGAGGAAGATAATCTTGGCGGCATGCAATGCCTCGGCCACCTCCAAGGCTATCCCGTCGGAGTTCACCCGGTAGGTCCTTCCCTCGCCGTCAAACCCAAGCGGCGGGATGACGGGAATGATTCCCTCCTTGAGTAGGAGTTCAAGGGCATGATTGTCGACCCGCTCGACCCGCCCGGTGAAGAGTTGGTCAGTTCCCCCGAGGATGCCTGCGGGGTGGGCGATGATCGCGTTGGCGTAGGCCGCCCTCAGATCAACCGCCGAGAGCCCCTCCATGATTCCGTTGGTGAGCCGGATCGCTGCATCGATGGCAAGCTCAAGCGTTGCCTCGCTAGTGATGCCGGTACCGTCACTGTTGGTGACCGCAATGCCCCGCTTCCGCGCTAGTTCCTCGATCTGATGGCTCGCCCCGTGCACGAGAACGACCCGGACGCTCAGTGACCGGAGGACAGCAAGGTCGAGGAGGATGTTGGGGAAATTCTCGGAGGCCGCCACGGCGCCGTCGACGGCAATGACGAAGATCCGCTCCCGAAAGCGGGGGACGTACTGGAGGATTTCTCTTAGGTCGGAAACATTCACGGTCAGTTCAGGATGGAGTGGAGGGATCGTGCGGCCACACCTCTGTCCGGCGCAATCAATTTATGCGGTCTCCATGCTGGGAGGCTGCAGTTCCCTCTCGATTGCGGTCGCCACAGCATCAGGTTCTGAGAGTGGGGCAAGAGCCCCCTGGGCATTCACCTCGACGATGGAGAAGCGGCTGACCAGTCCACGCAGGTCGGAAATGGCTTCCGAAGAGTCCTTATTGGAGCCGATCGCCAGCAGCACCGAAACGGGAGAGCTTAGGTTGCGGAGTCCCGTGCGGAGGCTCCTCCAATAAGCCTTAGAGGACTGGGAGAGAAAGGCATGTTCCGCACCGTACTGCTGGGCGGTGGTGGAGATCACGGTGAGCGACTCCTCAAGGGAGGGGCTCTCCGCCATGAATCCCGAGCGGAGCAGCCAAGCACGGAGGAAGGACTCGGTGGAGAGTTGGTGACGGTAAACAAGTCGGGCCATCCTTGGGAACCAGCTCAGGCGGTGCCACCCTTGGGAGGGATTCGCTTTTCCGAGGGCGACATCTGGCATCCAAAGGATGACCTTTACTGTTCTTTCAGGATGGCGCGAGGCGAAGAGAAGGGCGATGTTGGCGCTCAATCCGGAAGCGACGATCACCGCTGCCTCGCGGGGTGCAGTGGCATCGAGAAACTCCGCAAGTGAGCGGACCTGGTCCTCGGCCGTGGAGGCAGGGTTGGGGCGTTGCGATTCGCCAAAGCCGACCATGTCGGGAACAAGGACGCGCCAACTCTCCGCAAAGCGTGGATAGATCCTGGACCACTCGAAGGAGGAGGCTCCCGGAAAGACACCATGCAGAAACAGAAGAGGGGCTCCCGGGAACTGACTATCGGCAGTGTGATAGACGATCTCCCCCGCCGAGGTATCGGCCACGCGCGTGGCAAAAACGGCCGGGGAGATGGCATCGGGGATGATGCCCCTGAGGGTTCGTCGCCAACCGTAGCGGGCTGCCAGAGCGATCGCGCCTAGAAGCCCTGCTCCCAGCCCGACACCAAAAGCCTTACGGCGCGAGGGGACGTTCTGGGATTCGTCGTGCATAAGGGAATTGGTTACTTGCCCGGTTCGGGAACGAAACGGACGATGCCGCTACCCTTGGTGACTCCACCGATGACAAAGCCACCGAGAGTTTTCGCGATCTTGGCTCCTTCCTTGCCGGGTACGACGAGGACCATGCCGATGCCCATGTTGAAGACTTGGTACATCTCGAGGGGATCGACATTCCCTCCGCGTCCGATGATTCCGAAGATCGCGGGAACTTTCCAGGAGCGGGGATCGATCACCGCATCGCATCCCTTGGGGAGGATGCGAGGCAGATTGTCGATAATTCCGCCGCCAGTGATATGGGCGGCCGCGTGCAGGGGCTTGCCCTTCATCTCTTGTACCTTCTCAAAGGCTGGCGGGTAGCTGCGCTGGACCTTGAGGAGCTCGGCCTTAAGGGTGCTGCTGAGACCTGCCGGACGGTCGCTCAGTTTCAGTCCCAGAAGATCAAAGAGGACCTTGCGGGCGAGGGAATAGCCGTTGGTGTGGAGTCCATTGGCGGGGAGTCCGACCAACGCGTCGCCCACATTTACCCTGCTGCCATCAAGAAGGTCCTTGCGGTCGACGATCCCGGTAATCGATCCAGCCAGATCATATTCGCCCGCGCCGTAAAGTCCTGGCATTTGGGCGGTCTCACCTCCGATGAGGGCGCATCCGGCCTCCTTGCAGGCACGGGAGAGTCCGGTGATGATCTGCTTGAGGACGCGAGGGTCGAGCTTGGCTGCCGCGATGTAATCGAGGAAGAAAAGAGGGCGTGCACCGGTGACGGCGATGTCGTTCACGCAGTGGTTGACTAGATCGGCACCAATCGTGTCGTGCTTGTCAGTGGAGAAGGCGATCTTCAGTTTTGTGCCGACACCATCTACGCTAGAGACGAGGACGGGATCCTTGATGCACCTCTTCTTGAAGTCAGGACGGAAGAGGCCTCCGAAGCCGCCGATCCCACCGAGTACTTCGGCTCCGTGGGTGGGGCGGACGAGAGCGCCTATCCCAGACTTCACTTGATTGCCGAGCGCCACATCGACTCCGGCTCGTGCGTAGGAGCTGACCTTCTTGGTCTTCTTAGTGGAGGTGGCTGGTTTAAGTTTCTTGGGAGCCTTAGATGCCTTGGATGGTTTAGGGGATTTAACAACTTTACGGGAAGATGCGTTTTTCTTGGTGCTCATGTCAGGGAAGTGATCGGGCGAATGGTTGTGAAAAGTTACGAAAATCAGACGGTTGGTGTGAAGAGTCGAGGCTGTGCGCTCTGGTCGGGAAGAAGTTGGGCGCTTCCCTTGCGGCGCTCCATGATCAGCTTGTCGAAGGCGGAGTCGAATGGGATCGGGTACTCGCCCGAGAAGCATGCCATGCAGAAGGAGTTTTTCTCCAGACCGGTCGCTCGCACCATGCCATCAACATCGAGGTAACCGATGCTGTCGGCACCCAGATAGTTGCAGATCTGCTGGTGGGAGTATTGGTTGGCAATGAGTTTCTCTGGATCGGGAAAGTCGATGCCGTAGTAGCAGGCGTGCTTGTGTGGCGGGCAGCTGATGCGCAGGTGGACCTCCTTGGCTCCGGCCTCACGAAGGTTCACCACGCGGGCTTTGGCGGTGGTGCCGCGCACGACGGAGTCATCGACGACGACAACACGTTTTCCCTTCACGGCCTCGCCGATGAGGTTGAGCTTCACCCGCACATTGAAGTCACGGATGAGCTGCGTTGGCTGGATGAAGGTACGCCCGATGTAGTGGTTGCGGACAAAGGCGGGGTCATACGGAATCCCGAGCTCTTCGGCGAAGCCGAGCGCGGCGTAGATGCCAGAGTCGGGTACCGGGATCACGACATCGGCCTCGACCGGGTGGAGTCGTGCCAGTTCCCTGCCCATATTGACGCGAGCCTTGCTGACGGTCACGCCGCGCAGGCGGCTGTCCGGGCGCGCGAAATAGACGTACTCAAAGATACAAAAGGCCTCTCGGCTTTCGGTAAAGGGAAACTCCGAGCGGATCCCTTGGTCATTGATCACAACGACCTCGCCCGGCTTGATATCGCGAATGAAGGTGGCACCGATCAGGTCGAAGGCGCAAGTCTCGGAGGAGAGGACCCAACCATCATCCAGCTTGCCGAGCGAGAGAGGCCGGAGGCCGCTCGGATCGCGCACGCCGATGATTTCCTTCTCACCCATCACCACCACGGAGAATGCTCCAGCCAACTTGCGGAACGAGCCGATCGGACCGCCCATCGTGTCGTCGGGTTGGGCCAGAAGATGCAGGACGATCTCGCTGTCGACCGTGGTCTGGAAGATCGAGCCACGCATCTCCAGTTCCGCGCGAAGGGAGGCTGCGTTGACGAGGTTTCCGTTGTGGGCGACCGCGATCTGGCCGCGCGCGGTGTCGACCACGAGGGGCTGTGAGTTGAGGAGCGTGCTCGAGCCCGTGGTGGAGTAGCGCACATGGCCGATGGCGCGGTTGCCTTCCAGGGATTCCAGATTCTCCTGGGCAAAGACTTGAGAGACGAGGCCCATACCCTTGTGGAGGTGGAAGGTCTCTCCATCCCCGTTGCTCGAGGCGATGCCAGCGCTTTCCTGCCCACGGTGCTGCAGGGCAAAGAGGCCGTAGTAGTTGAGGAGCGCGGCATCCTTGTGGCCGTAGACGGCGAAGACGCCGCATTCATGTTTGGGACGGTGGGACTCGGACAAGGAAAAGGTAGGTGATGGGTTCAACAAAAAGATACACCCGACAGGCTGCCGGACAGCATTCAACTTTTCAGCTTTTGCCCCAGCCATCAAACATGATTTGGAAAAAGCTCTCTTCCGGCAGACGATCATTAGAAAAATCCGTTGACCACGGGGGGGTTTTGCCATTCCCTTCACGGCCTCACCGATGGCATTTCACTCATCCGTTACTAGTTCCTTGCCCCGCCTTCCCGTGTCGTTTTCTCCAGATGGAGTCATCTCCGGAGGGCCTCAATTGCGTGGTGACTCCACCCCGTGGCTCCGTTTTTCTTGGCAGACCGCCAAAGTGTCTTCCTTCCCTAAGAGTGATGCCGGTAGTGACTTAATTCGCCCGGCCACACGTGAAGAGGGGGAAGATGTCCTCAAGGTGATCCTGCTCTCCCTCTCGATGGATGCAGCTTGGAATGGATCCTACGCCCAGGCCGAAGAGTATCTCAAAGGAGCTGTCGCCGCCCTCTTTAACGCTGAGGAGCCACTCTGTCTTGTGGTGCCTAAGGGAAACAGGCTCATTGCCGCCTCCTTGCTGGATCCTCAGCCTGAGGCTGCCAGTCACTTGGTGAGCGGTCCCTCCGTGCTGATGGAATACCGGAACCGAGGCCTTGGATCACAGCTTTTACGTGCTTCTCTCAATGCACTCCAAGAGAGGGGGCTCGCCTCAGTCACCGGCATCACCCGCACCAAGAGTGATGCTGCCCTGCACGTCTATCCCAAGTTCGGATCCATGTCAGAGCCCGTTCTCTTTTCGACGGTGGACGAGAAAGCAAAGGAATCAAAGTCTTGAAACCTTCGGTTCTCTAGGGCAGTCTCACCAACTCAGTTTTAACCACTGCCTTGTGGTGTAACGGTAGCACAGCAGATTCTGGATCTGCTTGTCATGGTTCGAATCCATGCGAGGCAGCCACTTTTTCGGAAGGTGAAAAAGTTAAAACGTGAAAGGTTACAAGGTGGCGGAATATCCCCAAATTCGATCAATCGTATTGATTGTTCCATTTTTTAACCACTGCACATCGGCCAAGCCCCTCGACCTTCGACTCTCGTTTGACTCGTTCGCTCCCGCTCAGCTTGCCCTTCGGGTCCTCCCGCAGTCGCGGTACGGGATCTGTCCGGGGTGTTCCCACAACCACGTATTCTCGACTCAGGATCTCCTCACCGGTTTTGAGTAGCTGAGGACACGTGCGGGTGGAAAATTCTTCACCACTGTTCTACTGCCATGGTGGTCGTGAAAGTGGTCGGCCACCAATCGGCGGAAATGAACCGTGCTCGGATTCAAGCTTGAGAGAAGGTAGGTGAACGTCCGGAAGGTGCCGTCGCAATCGAGTGCGGCGTTGGTGGCCTTCAGGATACGTGCCTGCAGATCTTCCGGCATGTTTGCAAAGGGAAGACCCGAAACAACCAGTCGCGCGCGTCCAAGACCATGATGGGCCAGAATTTCAGGTGTCTCTTCTGCTGATCCGTGATGAAACCGCATTCCAGGAAAGCGGCGTACTAAATTTGAGTGAAATTCTTGATCGTGCTCGATGCCAAGGTACTCGACCCCTGCCGGCATCCGCTCGCGCAGCACGCTGGTGAAGGGACCTGTCCCTGGGCCATACTCGACGACCACATCCCCGGGCTTCAGGTCGACCTGGTGAATCATGGCTTCCCCGAGTTGGCGGGAACTCGGCCAGATCGAACCGACGGTCCCAGGTCTGGCGATGAAGCGGGATACAAAATGAAAAGCCTCCCGCAGTCCGTGCCGATGCGCGGGAGTGCCATGGTGTGTGTGCGTATGGGAGTCGCTCATCGAGGGATGTCTTTTTGGGGCATTCGGGAAGAAGAGTGAAGTCTCTCTATTCAAACCTCCATGAGCAAGAGCAAGTCACCCGATGTGTCCCTCGATAATTTTTAGGAAAGCTTCGCGTCTCTCCGAAAGCTTGCCCCTTGGACGATCCCTTGGCTTGATGAGGCGATGCGCTTTACCCCCGCGCCTCTCTTTTTAGTCCCTGTTTCCCTTGTTGCCGTGCTTGTGCCCGTGATGCTCACCGGTTGCGCCGTGATGGAACCCGACTCCGGTCCTGCCCTCTACGATTCCAAACCGGTCTCCGTGGAGACGGGAAAGGCCTCCTTCTACGGGGGTCGCTGGATCGGAAGGTTGACCGCCAACGGCGAGCACTACCATGCGGCCGACTGCACCGCCGCCCACAAGAAACTCCCTTTCAACACCAAGGTCCGGGTGACCAATCTCAGGAACGGGAAGAGCGTCATCGTGCGGATCAATAACCGGGGCCCCTACGCCAAGGGGAGGATCCTCGACCTTAGTGTGGTTGCCGCCAAGAAGATCGAGATGATCGGCGACGGGGTGATTCCGGTGAGGGCCGAGGTGCTTAAGCCGATCGAGGTGATCCGCAAGCCGAATCGAAAGCTGGAAGGTCTCCGTTAGTCGATTCATGGAGTTGGAACCTGCAAGGGGTTGACTTTTATAAAAACATATCATCAAATACACATGTGTTGTTTCTAAAACAAAAAAACAGGCTTTTTCTCTGTGTTGGCCTCCTGCTAGCGGTGTCGGGTTTGAATGCTGCGGTCATCACGGGTCAGATACCGGTGACTGTGAATCTTGGAACCGGAGGTAATATTTCCTATCTTGTTTTCGATGAATCGTCACTGAGTACGGCACCCGTCATCTATGCTTGGCATTACGATGGGCTGAATAATGCCTCGAACGGACTCACTTGGTCCGGCTTGGATCTGATGAATGCGGTTGTCGCAGAATCAGCTTCCACGCCATGGGCTTTAAGCTACACGACGGGAGATTATGGTTTCATCACCAGCGTCACCATCGGGGGCACTACCTCCCAAGTGGTAGATCCTTACGGCAGCCCCCTATGGACCTACTGGATCAAAGGGGGTGATCTCGATGCTTTGAATTACGACACGTTGGAGAACTTCACCATTGCCCCACTCGATTGGGTGATCGCCCCAAACACCTCCGACTATCGCCGGTTAGCTCCCGGTTCCTACGATGGCTGGACCATCACTCCCTTCAACTACACGGGCACTACTGCGGACATCATCAACTTCACGGATACCAACGGAACAAATCAGGCCATTTCGATGGGAGTCTATTCAGGAGGGGCGCCGCTCAGCGGAGTCGATGCAATACCGGAGCCATCCACCCTGCCTCTGCTCGCTGTTTCCGGCGCAGCTCTTTTCTTGTTTTTCCGATGGAAAGCGGATCGTCAGTCATGAAGTCACCTGACCAGAGGGGGTTCACGCTCGTTGAGTTACTTGTCACCATGTCGATCATCGCCGTGCTGGCTGCCGTGCTGCTTCCCGCAGCACGTAGTGTCTATGCCTCCAGTACCGATGCGACGAGCGCCCACTGCATCGCCCAGTTGAACGCTGCATCCCAGTCCTACCTTGCGGAAAATAACATGACCTATTGGCCCTACAGGGTCAGCACGAACGGAGGGATCCAGTGGTGGTTCGGGTTTGAATCAGCTGCCAGTATGAGTTCGCCCGAGGGGAAGCGCTGGCTCGATCTCAATCAAGGGCCTCTTGGCCCCTACATCGCGGCTTCCGGTGGAATGGCGAAGGACCCCTCCTTCACCCGAGCGGGGAGCGTCTTCAAGCCCAAGTACGGCTCCACGCATTTCGCCTACGGCTACAACATGCTGATGATCGGAAAGAGCCCCCTGGCCCTCACTTATCCGGGCAAGACGCCGGTTTTTGCCACCTGCGCTCAGGTGAATAATTTCCAAGCTCCCGCATCCCCTAAAAAGCCAATGGTCG
>Ga0114964_10000951_pt1 | contig 21525 bp, 17 predicted proteins | sample C_131016_MF_Meta_FD_92638 | JGI IMG/M metagenome (GOLD analysis project Ga0114964, IMG submission 92638) | Freshwater microbial communities from Lake Croche, Canada to study carbon cycling - C_131016_MF_MetaG | ecosystem: Environmental > Aquatic > Freshwater > Lake | place: Lake Croche, Canada...
CGTCTTCAAACTGTGCATGCCAAGCGGTGCTGGGTTTAAAATCGTCACCCGTATAGGGACGGTAAGCGACCGCGCCCCGATCATAGGCCAAGTCTTTATAGGCGGGCAGAGGAGAAGCCTCGCACTTCGGAGGCTGCAAGATTTGAAGCTTATTATCCGACATACTGGTCATGAAATAAGACGGGTAGGCATCGTTCGGAAACGTGGTGCTTGCGATTCCCATGCCCCAAATTTTGAGGAACTTCCAACCTTCCGCGTCGGTGTAAAGGCGCGGCGGCTCGCCCGGGTCGACGTGCCATAATTGCTCTTGCCCGCCTTCATAATATTCGCGATCGTTGGACACGCGCAGAGATTGAACGCCTGATCGATTCCAATCGGTAAAGAGCATGGATAGGGCGCAGTGACTGGGCTTTAAAGCGATTGGGGCGGAGAAACCTTTTCCGTCTGAGAGGGGACGAAACAGGCGGTTTTCGGTGCATGAACCCCAAGGATTGGACTCTGCTTGAGGATCGATATAAGCACCCAAAGCAAGCGTAGGCCAAGATGCGCCTTTTTCCCAAGTGGCGGAGAATGAGGTCCACCAAGCATTGCCACCATCGAAATGCCAAGCCTCGTTGGCGCGTTTGAAGTGACACGCGCCAAGGCCACGCATGAGAACGGTTTCGCCGACGCGCAAAACGACCAAATCCATAACACCGTCGCCATCGATATCGAGTGGATAGATTCCGGTGACGTGATCGAGTTCGATGCCACTTTCAGTGCGTTCAAACGATAGGTTTCCCCCTCGGATGCTTTTATTCAGATACAACGATGCTTTTCTCTCACCGCCTGCGAAAGCAAGATCGGGATAGCCGTCGCCATTACAGTCGAACGCCGCAACGCCGCCGCCGACCATATATTGCCAATCACCCGCATAGATGCTGTCGATGCCGGACGTTGCGGTTTCTTCGTGAAACACGGGCACCGTTAAACGATCGGTCGCGTAGGCAGGTGTAAGTACACTCAACATCATGAACATAAAACAATGGCTTTCGAGCCACGTCTTGCGGAAAACCATTGGTTACCTCGCCGTTTTGAGCGCAAGCGCGTAGGCACCAATACAGCGACCTTGTTCAAAGCCACGCTCAATCGCCGCGCGAAAATGAATGCCACCATAAAGCCTCGAAATCTCAGCCTCTTTTGCCGCCGCCCAAAAACTATCAAAGCTGCGTGGAGTGGCCGCATCGCGCTCGCGGGTGTGGTCGGTAAAGGAATAGGGGTCGCCAATAACCGAGGCCAATACGGTGGCTGCCGCTGCTGACAGCGTGCTGTGGCCGCTCGGATATTCCGGGAAGGGCGGGGTGAGTAAGAAGGGCACCCAATCCGGTGCTATCAGCTTCCGGATATAGGTCATGGGCCGAACCAGATCGTAGCGGTATTTTTCATGCCAACAGCCGATAAAGGCATCAGCCATGGCGACACCCAATCGCGCTAACGCGTCGACATGCTTTTCAAGTGGCAAATGGTCATGTTCGGCGATCTGGAGCAAAATGGATGACCAATGCCCTGCAGGCGTTGGCGATGCCATCGCGTCATCGGTCCAGAAAAAAGCGATCGCCTTTTGGTCATCGGTAAGAGACTTGCCAGTTTGGTACGTCTCGAGTGCATCTTTGTAAAAGGCAGAAGTTGGTTCTTCGCTATACTCAAGCGGTGGAGGCAGCGGACATACCGCCCCCTCTGGCATCGCAAATGGACGATTTTTGCCCCAGTTGGGCAAAAGCGGCATCTGTTGCTGACGCGCTAACGGATTGGTTGGGGCCCAATGGCCGGGTCGTTTGTCGAGGGCATAGGCGAGCGGAAAGCCCATATTTTCGATAACGGCACCACCATCTTGGTGCGACCAGACGATGATTTGCCCGGCGATAGCGCGTCCGTACGAGGTGCTTCGTGCAATGGTTTCGGCCGAGGTGCCAGGTGTCACAGCCCTTGCTCTCATATCGTCTTCGAGGCGTTGAATCGCTTGCTGACCGCTCGGCCCCGTATTGTTGAACAAATCCTGGGTTACCGCGGCAAGCGCCGCCTCGAGGACAGCCACTTCATCATAGGACTGACCATTTTCTCGAGCAGGCAGCGCCTTTAGGCCATTCAGTTGCCCTGCCAACGATTGCAACTTGGGCGATCCGCTTGCAACTGCCTCGAAGGATGTAACGCCGAGATAGGCGAGCGCGCGGCTTGCGACGGGGGGTGAATAGGTAGCCGTATGCCGGATCAGCGACAGGCTGAGCCCATACCATTTTCGCAAGATTTCATCGGACGGCGAGGCCGATGCAGTGACCGAATGGAGCGAAACGAGAACGATCAAAAGGAACGCGACGATCCGGATTGAAAACCAATTGGCGCTGAATGTCACCCATCCTTGCTGCCAAAAATTATTCCTCTCTCCCAACGGCACATTAGTGCCAAATCTTAAATTTTTTCGTGTGTAAATCATTGAAATTGCTCAATTTATTATTTCAACTCGACAACTTTTCCCGGAGGTTTTGTCTTTCTGTGCTCAGGTTTGAGCATCGAGGTCCAATATTTTTCCGACACCTGCGTAATATTCATACCTGCCATGTTGACTCTTCGGCGAGTTTTGGCAATTGGTTTTTCAGGTTCGACAAAAGGGCCTGCATTTTTAACGAACGACCTTACATGAGGGAACTCCAAGGATGTTTAAAGCTACTCTCGCCGCCGTGAGCGGTGCGCTACTTTTGGGCGCTATGGCTATGCCAGCCGTCGCAAAGGACAAGACAATTGCCGTTTCTTGGAAGACGTTCCAGGAAGAGCGTTGGAAGACCGACGAAGCTGCAATCAAGGCTGCGGTTTTGGCTGGCGGCAACAAATATGTTTCGACCGATGCACAGGGCTCGGCCGAAAAGCAAGCCAAGGACATTGAAGGTCTGATCACCCAGAAGGTCGACGTCATCGTTATCGTTGCTTACGATTCGGACTCCATCCTCCCATCGATCAAGGCTGCACGTGACGCTGGCATCAAGACGATGGCCTATGACGTTCAGTTCGAAGATCCAAGCGCGCTCTACATCACCTTTGACAACATCGGTGTCGGCCGTTTGATGGCGAAAGAAGTCCAGAAGGTAAAGCCTGAAGGCAACTACGCGTTCATCAAGGGCGACAAGGGTGATCCGAACGCAACCTTCCTCTTCAAGGGCATCATGGAAGTGCTCGGCGATGCGATCAAGGCTGGCAAAATCAAGAATGTTTGCGAGACCTTCACGGATGGCTGGAAGCCAGACAACGCCCAGAAGGAAATGGAACAGTGCCTGACTTCAACGGGTAACAAGGTCAACGCTGTTGTTTCAGAAAACGACGGTATGGCGTCGGGTGCGGTTGCCGCGCTTAAGGCTCAAGGCATGGACGGCTCGGTTGCCGTTTCCGGTCAGGACGGCGATCTTGCCGCGATCAACCGTGTTGCTCTCGGCACCCAGACCGTTTCGGTCTGGAAAGACGCGACGCAGCTCGGTAAGGCCGCTGGTGAAATGGCCAACAAGATTGCCGATGGCACTGCCATCGACAAGCTTCCAGGCGTTGCCAAGTTCAACCTCGGCAAAAAGGGCGTAGAGATGAACTCCATCCTTCTCGCTCCAACCGTCATCACCAAAGACTCGCTCAACCTCGCGATCGACTCCGGTCACATTTCGAAGGAAAAGGCTTGCGCCGGCGTGAAGGCTGGTACGGTCAAGGCTTGCGGCTGATATGACGCTTTGCGCATCAGTTTGGTCTGACTGCGCTTCATAAATGTTGTCCGCGTCGCTCTCCGAGCGGCGCGGATTTTTCTGACCCTTTAAAGAGGGTCAATCATGTATTTATATGATCGACGGATCGCGGGGAGAGAACGGCAATGGCGAGTGGTACGGATAAAAATCTTGAACCCGCCATGGCGCAAGAAAGCGCCTTTCAACGGTTTTTGCGAGCCACCGAGCTGGATACGCGCCTGCTCGGTATGGTTGGGGCGCTCGTCCTCATCTGGATCGGTTTTCACCTCGCCGGCATCTGGCGGACGGGCAACGGGATCTTCCTTTCCCCGCGTAACCTCTGGATTTTGCTGGTTCAGACCTCATCCATTGCCGTCATGACGACGGGGATGGTGATGATTATCGTCATGCGCCATATCGATTTGAGCGTTGGCTCTTTGCTGGGCGTGATTGCCGTAATTATGGGCTACGCGCAAGTTTATGTCCTCGGACCTTGGCTCGGTGTCGGTCATCCTGCCATTTGGATTTTGACCGTATTGATCGGTCTTGGCGCAGGAGCGTTGCTGGGCGCATTCCACGGTTATCTCATTGCCTATGCGGGCATTCCCTCTTTTATCGTGACGCTGGGTGGCCTTATTGTTTGGCGCGGTGCGGCTTGGGCCGTTATTCGCGGTGAAACGGTGGCACCCATGGATGAGCGATTTGAACTCTTGGGCGGCGGTCCCTTTTATTCGTCCATCGGCGCGGCTTGGAGTTGGGTCCTGGGTCTATTCGTCTGTGTGCTTATCGTCATCGCCCTACGCTCGGGTCGGAACTCGCGCAAAAAATTCAACTTCCCCCTACGTCCGATCTGGGCCGAGAATTTTCTCGGTATTGTAGGGTGCTTACTGACCTTGGCCACCGTTTGGCTGGTGAATTCATATTATTTCCCGCCCAAACTCGCCAATGATTACGCCGAGGCCAATAATATCCCTATTCCTGAGGGTGGTCTCTTCATCCCGCACGGTTTCGCTATCCCCGTGCTGATAGCCGCCGCGGCCGGCATCATTATGACCTTTGTGGCGACGCGCACGCGGTTTGGCCGCTATATTTATGCGATTGGCGGCAATCCCGAAGCCGCGGAATTGGCCGGTATCAATACACGCCGTATTACGTTGTTGATGTTCAGCATCATGGGCATTCTTGCCGCTGTTTCGGCATGTATCTCGTCCGCCCGATTGAATGCCGCGTCCAACGCGCTGGGACAATTCGACGAGCTGTATGTTATCGCGGCGACCGTGATCGGCGGCACGTCGTTGGCGGGCGGTGTCGGCACGATTTATGGCGCTATTCTGGGCGCGCTTGTGATGCAATCGTTGCAATCGGGCATGACGCTTTTGAATTTCGACTCAGCGTTCAAAGATATGGCGGTCGGTTCCGTGCTGGTTTTTGCCGTATGGCTTGATCAGCTTTATCGCCGTCGATCGAATTGAGGGAGCGGCAACGATGAGCACCATGATGAACATTGATACCCCGCCCACCGTAGCCGCCTTCAGCAATGGCCGTAAGCCGCTCGCTGAAATGCGCGATATTTCCATCGCATTCGGGGGTATTCGCGCCGTCGATCACGCCTCTGTCGAGCTCTATGAGGGCGAAGTGGTGGCGTTGCTCGGCCATAACGGTGCCGGTAAGTCGACCTTGATCAAAATTTTGTCTGGCGCTTATCAGCGTGATCAAGGCGATATTTATATCAATGGCGAAAAGGTGCAGATCAACAATCCGCGCGATGCCAAGCGCTATGGCATTGAGACCATTTACCAGACGCTTGCTCTGGCTGATAATGTCGATGCCGCAGCTAATTTGTTTTTGGGCCGTGAAATCCGGACAAAATGGGGTACGTTGGACGATATAGCGATGGAAGCGGCAACCCGCGAGGTAATGGGTCGTTTGAACCCTAATTTCCGCCGCTTCAAAGAGCCGGTCAAAAAACTATCGGGCGGACAGCGTCAATCGGTGGCGATTGCACGCGCAATCCATTTCAACGCCAATATTTTGATTATGGACGAACCGACCGCCGCGCTCGGGCCGCAAGAAACCAAGCAAGTAGCGGATCTGACGTTGGAATTAAAAAAGCAGGGGATCGGCATTTTCTTGATCAGCCACGATATTCACGACGTGTTTGATCTGGCAGATCGTGTTGCCGTGATGAAGAATGGGCGGATTGTCGGCACCGCCCGCGTCGGCGATGTGACGAAGGACGAAGTGTTGGGTATGATCATTTTGGGTAAGTGTCCGGCGGGCGCCGTCCCGGGGCCCGGTGCGATGTAAAAGCGGTATCGAACCGCGAGTGATGTCTCGAGAGGTGCTTTATGGCCAAATCTCCGCCGCCCGACCTGCTGAAGGCGCTAAAAGCAGCGCGTGAACAAAGCAACGGGAGTTTGCCGTCCCACGTTACGCATCAGGCCAAGAAGCCTCCGGCGCCCAAGGCCGATGGGGTGACCTTGGAAGCATTTGCGAAAGCGTTTGCGAAGACGAAGAATTTCCCCAAGCTTCATTGAGGCTGACGTGTATATTGTGTTTTTCGGGCAACCTGGTTTAGGCTCAGCCAAGCAAGAGTAGCTATCGAGAAAATGCAGTAGTGTTCGGGTTAAGAATTCAGCGTCCTGACATGGCAATATAGCGGTTGCGCAACGGCAATCGGAGCAAACAAAACGCCAGCGGGGCCCAACCATAGGGGGAAACCGTGACGGCTTTTTTGTTCACCAATGTAACGGTATGGGACGCGATCAATGACGCAGCCTATGCAGGCGAGGTTCTCGTCGAAGGCAATCGAATTACCGAAGTTGCATGCGCGCCGGGTCAAATCGCCCAAAACAGGGCGGCGGAGACGATTGACGGGCTCGGCCGGTTTCTGATGCCGGGTATGGTCGAAGGGCATTGCCATCTTTCCTTCGTCAACCCGTCGCGGAACCAAGATCTTGGCGAAATTCCCCCGGAGGAGCATCTCCTCCAAACCTGCCGCAATGCGACCTTCTTGCTCGATCATGGCTTTACGAGCGCTTATTCGGCGGCATCCGCGAAACTTCGGATCGACGTGGTCGTTCGGGCAGAGATCGAAAACGGCTACCTCGCTGGACCACGTTACAAAGCGGCTGGCCCGGAAATTACGACAACGGGTGGCCTTGGCGACGAAAGAAAGGCCCATATGCATGCTGAAAGCTTTGGCATGATTGCCGATGGCGTGGATGAGATCACGCGGGCCGTCCGGCTATGTTGCCGCGAAAATGTCGACAACATTAAATTCAATGTATCGGGCGACGAATTCGTGAGCCATGCGCGCGCGGAAGTGATTTCCATGCGCGAGGAGGAGTTAAAGGTTGGCGTTGAAGTAGCCCACGATTTCGGCAAACGTGTCGCCTGTCATAGCCGCGCCGCTGAATCCGTCAAACGCGCAGTTCGAGCAGGCGTCGATTGTATCTATCATTGTGACTTTGCCGATGAAGAAGCACTCGACATGCTCGAGGCCGCCAAGCACCGGGTCATCGTCGGTCCTGCCTTTGGCTTGGTCCATAACTCGGTGTACGAAGGCGATGTTGTAGGTCTCACCAAAGAAATCGCCGAGAAAATGGGATTGCCCCGAAAAATCGAATATACCATCGCTACCTATAAGGAGATGCGCAAACGCGGCATGCGGGTGGTGGTCGGTGGTGATTATGGTTTTACCATCACGCCGATGGGTCAGAACGCACGCGACATCGGTCATTTCGTCAAATTCTTCGGCTACACGCCGGCAGAGGCCTTAAAATGTGCAACCGCCGTCGGCGGCGATCTCATGGGTCATAAAGGCGAACTTGGCATCATCAAACCTGGCGCATTGGCTGATTTGCTATTGGTTGATGGCGATCCATTGCAAGATCAGTCGGTCCTCGTCGGTCCGTCAAAGTTTTCGATGATCATGAAGGATGGAAAGATGCACCGTGATCCGCGCGGTTCGCGGCATTAAGGGTAGCGCTTGCTGCAAATAGTCCTAAAAGGGTCAGATGAAACAGGTTGTTGTTTGGTTTGACGGCTCTTGCCCGCTTTGTCGACGGGAAATCGAATTCATGCGGCAGCTCGACAAGGCCGAGGCGATTGAATTTGTCGACGTTATCGCGACGGAAGCCGATTGCCCATTGGATAAAGGACTGCTTCTGGCGCGGTTTCATGCGCTGGAAGGCGAGCATCTTTATTCGGGGGCTGCGGCCTTTGCCGCGATGTGGCGGGCTATCCCAGTGTTACGCCCAATCGGGGTGGCTGCTAAAAATACCTATGTGCTAGCGGCTCTCGAGTGGCTTTATGTGGCTTTCTTGCGCATCCGTCCGAGCTTACAAAAGCTCGCTTCACGTTTTGAGTGAGTTCTTGGGTACATAAGCGATATCAGAACATTAATTTTTTTTAATTATTTTGTAATTTAAGTATTCAGTTGTCATTCATAATAAATATGAGATTTTATACTCCATGCTTAGAAATAAATCTAAGCAATAAATTTGGAGAATTACAAAATGCGCAAGTATATTATCGCCGCTGCACTTTTAGTCGTCGCTTTGCCGGCTTTCGCTGCTGAAGTAACGGGCGCCGTTAAAGCAATCGAAACAAAAACATCTACCGTTATTCTCGACAATGGCTCCAGTTATGTGCTTGATAAGAAGGCGAAGTTCGAAGCTGAAAAGCTTAAGGTCGGAGAAAAAGTCACCATTACCTTCGAAGTAAAGGATGGCAAAAATCAGGCGACTAATATTTCAACCAAGGGCTAAAGAGGCCGGTTTATTTTGCCCCTCACATTTAAATGTGAGGGGCTTTTTGTCTTTAAGACGAAGCTGGACGGATGTATTGCAAGGGTTGATTTAGGGAAGCATCTGGAAATTTTCGACCTCCACTTGTCAACTGGAGTGGGTAATTCTCTGATCGTAGAATGGCGTGGATCCCAAGCGCTGAGCGTCGGCGATCGAACGGCCCTATAGGTGCCGACCCAACTAACGCGGGTACTGACGAGGAGGGCGGTAAAGTAAATTAAATGCCCATCGGGAACTGGTTGCCGCCTGGGGTTTGGGGTCGCTCGACTTTTCGAACCGTTGTGTGAGCGTATCACTCTTCATCATACAAATCGGATTGTTACACTCTTGTATCGTGGTGTTAACGCTCCCTAACGGCTGTCGAACCGACTTCCTTCAAAGGGGAAAGCAGATAATCCAGTATCCGTCTTTGACCCGTTTTGATTTCTGCCGTGATCGCCATACCAGGTGCCAATGGAACCAATTTTCCCTCTGACATTATCGAGGCTTGGCTAAGTTTTAATGTCACGGGAAAATAGAGATTTTGGACCCGCTGGGCACCTGCTGACGCTTTGAAATCTTGTTGTTGAGGTTGTGTATTGCCTTCAGCCGCAAGTGCCTCGGGTAAAGGAATGGCGTCGCTTGCGACACGGGTAACGGTCGCTTCAATCGTCCCGTAACGCGTGAACGGAAACGCTTCCACTTTAACAGATGCGGTTTGGCCCTCGTGCACGAAGCCGATATCCTTGTTTTGAAGATAGGTTTCTACTTCCAGCACGGCATCGTCGGGAACGATCCGCATAATTTCTTGTCCGGCATTCAGCACTTGCCCGACATTGATCACAGACGAGGCCTGTACGGTTCCCGTTACCGGACTACGGATCGCCAAATTCGCTACTCGGATCTTAGCCTTCTTAAGCCTAGGTTCGGCCTCGTCAGCGAGCTTTTGGGCATCGGATCCCTTTCCGGCATTTTCAGCAATAAAGGTATGGCGGGTGCGCTGGCGTTCAGCATCTAAAGCGTCGATCCCTCGTTCGGCTTCTATTAATTGGCCGCGTTCAGTCGCCAGAAATGTTTTTTGATAAGCCTGTGTTTCAAGCGCGTCGATTAGGCTTGCTCTGGTGCCTGCTGCGCTCTGTTGCAGCGCTTGGCGCATATTAACGCGATCCCCTAGGATCGTGACCAATGATTCTTGGGCGGCAATCGTTTGACTGAGCCGGTTTTGTTCCGCAATTTTTTGGCTTTGCTGCGCGTCAATAGACGCCAGTTGGGCTGAAAGATTAGCTAAATCAGCCGCTAACACGGCCAATTCACGCGTTCTAACGGTTAACGGAATAAGGTCCGGCCAAAGGATCGTCGGCGGTGTGCCCGGATTATTCGCAGAGGCAACCGCGGCTTCGCGACGAAGCGCCTCGGCTCGCGCATTTACCAGTTGCGCCGAAACCGTATCCACGTCGGCTTGAGCCTCGTTATCTTGCAGGGTGAGGAGTACATCACCTTCCATTACCTTCTGCCCGTTCGTCGCTTGAATGCGGTTAATCTTGCCGCCTTCGACAGGTTGAACCGTTTTAACGCGGCCCGACGGTTGTATTTTGCCCTGCGCGATTGCGACAATGTCGGTGAAGCCCAAATAACCCCAAGCGAGTGCAGCGAGCACAAACAGGCAAATGGAGACCAACAAGGAAAGAGCAACAGGCGATGGAGGGCGTTCCAGAATTTCTAATGCCGAAGGCAAAAATTCCTGATCGCTTCGTCTCATCAAGGTTAGAATAGGCGGCTTTCTTGCTGCTCGTTGCACCATAGCCGAAGGTGGCTGTACTGCCTCGTCGCTCATGCCGCAATTCCTGAAGACTGGATCGACCACAAGCGTTTATAGAGGCCTTTTTCACGGCTGATCAGTTCGTCATGGCTGCCCATCTCCACAATGCGGCCATCGACCATGCCAACAATTCGATTGGCATTCCTGACCGTTGAAAGCCGGTGGGCTATGATGATTACGGTCCGTCCACGAACGATTCTGGCCATATTCTGCTGGATGATTACCTCACTTTCATAGTCCAAAGCGCTGGTCGCCTCATCGAGAATAAGGATGCGAGGATTGGTTGCAAGCGCCCGCGCAATCGCCAATCGTTGCCGCTGCCCGCCTGACAGATTGGATCCTCGCTCTTCAATCGGCGTATCGTATCCCATCGGTAATTTGGCAATGAATTCATGCGCACCCGCAAGTTCGGCTACCGCGCTCACCCGTGGCCGCGGCATAGCAGGATTAGCGAGCGCGATATTCTCATGAATGGTCTTTGCGAATAGCAGATTTTCCTGCAACACGACGTCAATGTGCCGCCTGAGCCACGCGGGATCGACTTGGGTGAGGTCTAATCCGTCAATGCGAATTTGGCCCTCTTGCGGCGAGTAAAACCGCTGCACGAGTTTGGTAAGGGTTGATTTACCGGATCCTGAAGGACCCACCACACCGACAATCTCGCCGGGTTCAATGGCCAGGTTGATGTTTTTAAGTACGTCTTGACCTCCGGTCATATAGCGGAAGCTGACATTCCTAAATTCGATCGCTCCTCGGGGTGGGGGAAGTGCCGCCATCGCAGCATTCGCCGGTTCCGGCGTGGCATTCAGGATATCGCCTAATCGTGCGACCGAAATCGCGACTTGCTGAAAGTCCTGCCAGAGTTGCGACAACCGCAAGATCGGCTGCGCGACTTGGCCCGAGATCATGTTAAAGGCGACCAGCGATCCAACCGTCAACTCGCCATCCATCACGGCCACGGCACCAAAAAAGAGCAGCAAGGCGGTCGAAAATTTGCTGACCAATAGAATGGCGTCTTGCCCTCCAAAAGCCATCAGTGCTGCTTCGAAACCGGTGCGGACATAGGCCGCCAAACGTTCTTCCCATTCAGCCCGCATGACAGGCTCGACGGCACTGGCTTTGATCGTTTGAGCGCCGATAATCGTCTCAACGAGGAATTGTTGACTATATGCGCCACGGTTGAACTTTTCTTTGACCCGCTCGCGGAGGGCAGGGGCAATGATTGCAGCAATGAAAATATACAAGGGCACCGTCGCCATCACGATCAAGGCGAGTTTGACCGAGTACACAAATAAAACCGCCACCATCACGACCGTGAACACAAGATCAAGTGCCGCAAACAGCCCTTGGCCCGTAATGAAGGAACGGATGGTTTCAAGCTCGCGCACACGCGCAACCGTCTGCCCAGCAGGGCGAGTTTCGAAATAGGATACCGGCAAACGCAACAAATGCGCAAACAGGCGTTGGCCGAGTTCGACATCAATCCGGTTGGTAGTATGGGTTAAAGCATAGCTGCGCAAGAATTGCAGCAACACGTCAAAGCAGGAAATGCCGACCAGCCCAATCACGATCACATCAAGCGTCGAGGCACTGAGATGAACCAGCACTTTGTCGATCACGACCTGAAAAAACATCGGGGTAACGAGCGCAAAAATCTGCAATGCCAGCGACGCTATAAGCACATGCGACAACGCACGCCGATAGCGCCAGATCGAGGGCAAAAACCACGTAAAGTTAAAATTTGCCGGGTGAATGCCCGGGCCGCCAACACGACGCTGCACGAGGATAGCCAAAGGCTCCAGTGTTTCGGCCACTTCCTCAACGGGTCGCTCGATATCAGCACGTGTGACGGGATCAACCGTCCGGAAAAGTCCGCCGGGCGTAAGTCCGCCTAGCACGATAAATGAGCCCTCTTTGGTTTGCGCGAGCGAAGGAACCGGAAGGGCCGACAGCCGTTTAATTGATGTATCGCGAACGATTCTTGCCTTGAGTCCAATCAACGATGCCGCGCGAAGAATATCATCCGCCGTTGCCTCCCGCTCGCCCAGGGCCAATTCCCGCGCTAAATGCTGCGGCTCAGCAGGGATGCGAAAATAAGCCGCGATGCCGGTCAGCCCGTGAAGGCCGGATAAAGATGTCGAAGATTGATTAGATCCTTGCCCGTCCGTCATTTACCCTGCTATCTCCGGTCGACGACTATCCATCGTTCGATGAACTAAAATTGCCCCATTCGGCAACCAACTTAAAGTTGTATAATTATCAAAATAAAATTTTAACGTGTAAAATATACTATAATGAGATGTAAAATCTGCCGTTAACCATATTTATATCTTAATTTATCATTAATTGACTTAACGTAATATATTTGCTAAATAGCTTGAAGAGATTAATTTTTTTCTAATTTATTGTTGGTTGGAGAGTGATGCCATGGCTTCGGTTTCAACATCAAAATATCGCGCGGTTGCCATTAACGGTCGGCGTTCCAAGGCCGTAAAATTGGTTTCAAATTTGGGTCCTACGGATTTTTCCTCTGATAAAGAGGATATTGTTTATACGGCGGTTTATGATGTCGCGAGTGTATCTTTATCCGGAGCAACGATTGTCGCCGGAAGCGGAAATGATGTGCTCATCGGAGCAGAAAGAAACGATATCCTCGTTGGCGGTGCCGGTAATGATACGGCTTTTGGAGGTGCTGGCGACGATACAATTATCGGGGACGGCACGCCTGAGCTCTCAACCTTGCTCGTTGCCAAAGCGTTGTTTCCCTATGCCAACAGCAATAATTTTACTGGCTTGAATGCCGAACTTACGATCAGGAATTCAGACCCTAATTTGAATGCCGTCCGCAATATCGGCGCGCATAACCTGTCAGGCGGCGACGGCAATGATTGGATTATAGCGGCGAGTAACGATTCGGTGTTTGGTGGAAATGGCAACGATTTCATCTTTACCGCAGGAGCCAATGCCCAGATCAATGGCGAAGCGGGAAATGACACGATCGTCGGCATTAACCTTGGCTCGGGCGCGATCAATGGCGGCGATGGCGATGATTTCGTTTATCTTTTGAATAGCCAGTCTAATCCGAAAGACTTCGCGACCGTTGGCGGTGGTAAAGGCAATGATCGATTGATCGTCAACTCCACCGCTTACTCGGGATTTGTGCTTGATGGCGGTATCGGCAACGACACTATTTCAGTGTCTGGGTCCGGTTATTTTGTTGTTACGGGTGGCGCGGGTGACGATTATATCGATGCGAGTGCAGCATCAACGGATAGCAACGCGGCCTGGGTAACTGCGTCTGGAGGGGATGGCAACAACACGATTATCGGATCAAAGGGGGACGATTCCTTAAGCGCGGGTGCAGGGAACAATTCGATCGTTGCAGGCGACGGTAATGATGCGGTTTTGATCGATCTAATCAACGATGCATCCACTGCGAGCATGACGATTAACGGGGGGAACGGAAGCGATACGCTTACGTTGAAAGCAATTGTCGATGACGCGACCGATGCGTTCCTTAAAAATATCGTTAAAAATTTCGGAACCTATAAGCCCACTTCTATCACGGTGAATGGCAAAACGATTAATATCAGTAATATTGAGAACTTTGTCTGGTCGAGAACTGTTATTTATAGCGGGACCGGTGTACTCCTGGTAAAGATTACGGTCCCCCCCCACCGATAACAAATGTGTTCAGCTGTGACGTTGATAACGGATACGCTGACGCCAGTGGGTATATGGCCGGCGGTGCAATCATCACCGGGTGCGGATTAAACGATACGTTGATAGGCTCTAAATCCAACGATTCGATTTATGTTCAAGCCGGCTCGAATTCGGTTAATGGCGGCGATGGGAAGGATAAAATTTACCTCGATTCGGCTACCAGCGCAGCGGCGACCGTTGTCGTTCCGGTTAGTGCTAATAATAGCAAAGCCTATTATATTCAGCCGTCAAACGCTTTCAACGTATTGAATGATACGGTGGATGGTGGTTCGGGCAATGATACGGTGTTCGGCACCGCGAAGGATGACGCACTCAGCCTCTTCGATGATGATGGCACGCAACTGATCCGCAACGTCGAATGGATCGCGATGGGCGCGGGCGCTGATCTTGTAGATCTAACGGGGGGCCCATCGACTGCGTCGGCCTTTTATATCGACGGTGGCAATGGCGATGATTCGCTTATTGGCGGCAATGGTAGCTCTTGGCTATGGGGCGGCGATGGCAATGATTTGTTGGTATCCGGTTCCGGTTCCGAATATCTGAGTGGTGGTGTCGGAAACAATACCTATTTGTATCTGGCGAATTCAGCACTCGATCAGGGCAATGATACAATTTTCTGTTTCGATACCGATAGCGATACCTTGGTTTTGGATCGTAACCTGTTCGGCGGCCAAGATTTGTATGCCGTTCCAAAAATTTCGACCGATGGAATGTCTGTTATTTTAACGTTCGGTAACGGGATTAAAGGCTCGATTACCTTCAGCTATTATAATCCAACGGTCTGGTCGAATGACGATGCAAAAGCGAAGGCTGCAAATTTGCAGGACAAGTTGGCTAAGGTGGACGGAACCGTCGTCCGCTTTTTGGCTTCCGCAAATGGTTTGTCAGGAGACGGAGCGTCGCAGAACGGAACCAAATATGACGATAATATCGTGCTGAGCAATGGATCCTTTTTGGCCAGTGGTTATGACGGCAATGATTTTATCGACGCGCGTCTCACCTCGACTTCTGAAACGCTCAATGGCGGCGCCGGTGTGGACACGCTTTTAGGTGGTGCGGGGATTGATACCTTTGTCTTCACCGGACAATCGAGCATGGCAGAGAGTTCGATCAATCAGATGGATATCGTGAAAGGTTTTACGAAAAACGATATCCTATCGTTCAACGTATCGTCGACCAATACGAAGTATAATACGACCAACGGGACGTATAACGGAACGCTGACCAATAATTCGTCGATCGGTTATCTGACGTATTTTATGTACACCAACCCGAATAATACGGCCTATCAAGCCAACTTGTTTAAAGACGGCAAGGGCTTGGACCGGTGGTCGCAAATCACAATCGGCAATGACAGCTACGTCTTCGTGGATGCGAATGGCAATGGCGCTTTTGACATAAAGTCAGACATCGTTGTCAAACTTGAAAACTATACTTCCACGCTTACGGGCAGTCAGTTCAATTTTAACACCTCGCTTGTATAGCGGAAAAGCAAGCCGGCACGTTTAAAGCCCGGTTTTGATACCTTCAAAACCGGGCTTTCATTTAATCTATCGCCGTATTTTTTGAAGATTAGCGGTGTCCAATTCATCAAAATGCGCCCTAGCGAGAGGGGCTAACTCATCGCAAAAGCAGCACAAACAAAAAGCTGTGTGGTAATGGATTTTTTTACTCCGACCTAAAGGGAGGCTCAATTGGGCGTGTGGTCGGTCCTACAATCCGGCATTTTCGGCAAAAGGCGTTTTTCGACTTAAAACGGTCCAAATCGTTTGGACATATCTATAAGTTACATTCGTAACTTTTAGAGTCAGTTATAGTTAAAAGATATGGTTAATATCTTAACGTTTTAGTTTAATTTTGCACTATTGCGTGTCTTTGGATCGGACGTTGCGGCTGATCTTCCCGCTTGGTGGTTTAGCTTTCGACGATCGGCGCAATGGGTTTGGTGCAACAGGTTTGTTCAGGGTACACTTTCCTTTCTCATCGATACGCAACACCCCCCGAAAGTGGCTCCATGCAATAGCTAAGCCTTCGCGAAGCGGCACGATGGGCCGGTGCAAGCGGGTCAACGATCCTAAGGTCCATCCAGCCTCGACGTTTGGATGCGGTGCGTAATTCGGACCATCACTGGTTGATTGATTGGGGTGAATTGCTTCGGGTCTACCCTCTGATCCTGGAGCCGGGTAACGCGCAATCCACTCTCGACATAGATCACCACGACGCCGCACCAGTCGGGCGCGGTATGTCGCCAACGGCGGCGGGACACGCAACGGGATCGGCTCCGGTGACACTGGCGTATGAAGCAAACGCAACGCAATATGCGATCGACGATCTGACGGATCGTTGCGCAACACCCGAAAAGCGGTTGGTGGTTCTAACCGAATGGCTTGACGAAACGACCGCGCAACACGACCATTGGATGCAACGGTGCGCCCAACTTTTGTCGGTTATCCAAGTTCAACCGGAATCTGAATAACATCGACACTGTTCGGATAGCGCCAATTTTGCGCCTCCGATTGCGGGTATCAGGTTAATTGGCGGGTTGGTACTGCGGCTTTCCCGTCTTTGGCTGAAGGCAGTGAGTACCACGAAATCCGGATTGCAAGAACGCTGCGAGTGATCGACGTAGCGTTTTGTTTTTACTCGGTAATTTAGAAAAAGGGGATGACGCTCGGCCTCGTGGCTTAGTCATAACTTCTTATTGGCTTTTAGGATCGTCGCGCAAGGCCTTGAATTAACTCTTGATTAACCATTTAAAATATTGAAATCGATTGCTTTTTCAATTCTACGCCTAATGCCGCCTATCGTGATCCCTCTTACGGGGCAGCGGGGGCATCTGTCATTCAAGCGGATACCTCGTCATCGGTTTAGCGCTAAAAATCGTTTAGGTGTGAACCGCTCTTCGGAGAGGTTTCTCATTTTATGGATGACAAAAATTGGCACCCTTTTATTCCACAAAAGGCAGACCGATCCCTGTTCCCAAAAGGTTTGATTCACATGATTGACTATGAATTCAGTGACGTTCAGGTCGAATATTATCGGGATCGGAATTCCGATAAACCATATCTTTGGTCCAGTCTGACGCTCGTCCCCAACGACGAAAAATTGACATTGATCTATACCGAACGGGACACCTCGATTACGTTTTCCGGATATATTGAAGACTGGACGGATTTTGTCCCTAAAATGATAATTGAAAAAATGTTTGCCAATCGCCGTTCCAAAAATGACGAGGTGGTTTATCCTGGTATCCTGAAAATTACCGGACGTCGAAATCCGCTGATTGATCTGGTTATCTACGCTTTTTGCTCGGAAGATAATGCTGAACTTGTGGTCAATTTTTCGTCCGATTCCCGCGAGATTGTCGAGGGTATGTTGGCGTCGAACGCTAATTTAAGGCTCAGGGGTTCAAGCAAATATTCTGGCCTGTTGACTAAACTGATGGAGGCGGCCCACTTGCATCTTCCCGATCACTTGGACGACCAGGGTAGGCGTTTGTCGTCTGTGCTCGATCTCGCGAGAAAGTCGATTGACTACAATGAAGCTGCCTCGTTGAAAATCCAGAGCTACCTGCTCGAACACCAGCAAGAGGTTCTTTTTGCCAAGGGACGTTTTGTGGTGGCGAGGATCGGCGACCCCGACGTCTTTGATAATGTGTATGACGACCGATATGAATTTGCGGTGATCGATCTGGAACTCGAATATTTGTTTGGCTCCTTATCGCGGCCGACGGCGATGGCGTTTGGCAATAAAGTTGAACCAGAAAGGTCGCGTGATTATCCGTATCACTTTGCCCTAGCCTATAGCCACTGCGAGTGGGCGGACAGTTGTAAAACGATTGAAGAAGTCCCCGATTTGGCGTTTAGCATGAGTGCTTCTTATTCGAATTTGTGCAGAGGGTAGGGGGTAGTCGACCGGTTGTCTTGCACTTGAATGAGAAGGCGCGCCCTATTTCTTAAGCAGCGTTGCGCGTTTGATTGTATCGGGGCCGAACCTGTCCCTCAGCCTGTCCAGGGTGTGTTCAAGCGCAGCCTTTTTGGGCGCCGTCAGGTCTAAAAGGTCGCCAAGGTCTGCCTGATCACTGGCCGCGATCTCGGAGACCCCAACGCCGATCAGGCGGTAGTATTTGCCTTTGGGTTCTTTGGAAAGAAGTTCACGTGCGATGGTTGCAATACGGCTGGCAAGTTGGGTGGGGGCTGGCAGCGATCGCGAACGGGTGATGGTCTTGAAGTCAGATGTCTTAAGTTTCAGCGTGACGGTCGAGCCTGCATAATCTGACTTTCTGAGCCGTTGCGCAACTCTTTCGCTGAGCGATAAAATCAGATGTTCCAAACGGTCAGTGTCTGAAAGATCGGTTTCGAACGTCGTTTCGGCCGAAACGCTTTTACTGTCACCATTGGGTGTGACTGTCCGGTTATCCTCGCCGCGTGATAGACGGGCCAGTTTTAGTCCCTCATCGCCGAACAGACGTTCCAGTTCAGATTGATCACGCTGCTGGATATCCGAGATTCGTATTATCCCGCTCTTGGCTAAACGGGCTTGAAATACGGGACCAATCCCCGGGATGATGCCCACCGACCTCGGGGCCAGAAATTCGGCCACACCCTCTCGACCAATGGCGGCAAAGCCATTCGGCTTATCAAGTTCGGATGCAATCTTAGCCAGGAACCGGTTAAACGAAAGTCCGACTGAAACGGTAACACCGACTTCGTTTTGAACCCGCGTTGCAAAGCGGGCGAGAGAAACAGCAGGCGCACCGCCATGCACAATCGTCGTGCCGGAAAGATCAAGGAAAGCCTCATCAATCGAAACGGATTTCACAACCGGCGTAAGATCATCCATCATTGAACGGATGACGTCCGCTACCGATTTATATTTTGCCATGTTGGGTCTGATAATCACAGCGTCAGGGCATAGTTTCAGCGCCTTGAACATGGGCATGGCCGACCTTACCCCGAAGCGGCGAGCAACGTAGCAACAGGTCGATACAACGCCGCGTGAACCGCCGCCGACGATAACGGGCTTGTCCAACAATAGGGGATTGTCGCGTTTTTCGACGGAGGCATAGAACGCGTCGCAATCAATGTGTGCTATCGACAGATCAAAGAGTTCCTCGTGGCTGATGACATGCGGAGATGAACAAGCGGGGCAAGGACGCGTCTCGGTTGTCTCTTGGTGGAAGCAGTCCCTGCAAAAGGAGGCCATATTCGAACTTCATCAACGTCTGAAGCCGAAGGCTCGCACGAACAAAGATTCTCGGCAACTCGGTTAGTGATTAAAACGTGACAAGGCGTTCGGTCTGACGTCTGCCGTTGGCCTTGACCAACGCCTTTTGTCGATATCTAGCTGGCGCCGAACTGATCCGACTTTAGGGTTCTGGCTAATGACTGCCAAAATATTCGCCGGGAAATTGATCCACGGGATCCGCATGGCGAACTTTGGCTAAAACCCAACCGATAACCCAGCCTGCAATGGCACCCATGATCGTTGCAGACGTGTTCTGAAACAGCAGTTCCATCAGAATGGCGCCTAGTAGGGCCAACGTTGCAGACGGATACTCGTTCAATAGCAGCAGAAGCGAGATGACGACTAAAATGAGGGTTGGTAGGGCGAAGACGTAGTCATGAAAACAGGACATGGCGTTTACTTCTCTTGTTGGACGGGAATGATGGGATTTTTTTGATTTGGGTGGCATCTCCCTGAAAATGAGGGGTTGGGATTATCAAGCGATCTCGGCAAAATAGGCGGCACTATTTCTCTCAGTATTTGTCCATTTCCCGTTTTCCTAGACACACGACGATCAAACAAATGAGATGAAACAGGGTGGTGAATGGTGTTTGATCCGACACGTCAGCTCTCCAAGAAACAGCACTGAGATTACGGTTACAACGGGAGGGTGCCAAATAGTGTCACCCCAAGTTGGCGTCAAAAGCCAAGCAAATGGATAGTTTCCCAACCGCATTCATCAAATTATGAGCGATTTTCCGGACGTTATGACCTTATTATCCCGTTCGCCCTTGCTTTCCTTGCAGCCCCGTATGGATTACCTTCTCGGAAGAAAAACTGTGAGAATACCATGTCCAAACGATCTGAAGCGTATAACCGTCTAGCCTCTCGATTTCATCGTATGGCCGTCCTTGAAGAAGCTTCCTCCCTGCTCGGTTGGGATGCTTCGGCGATGATGCCGTCCGGTGGAGGCGGCGCGCGACGAGAACAGTTGGCTGTGCTTGCCGGTTTAACGCATTCGATGCTGGTTGCCAGCGAAATGGCTGACGATTTGGGTGAGGCCGAACATTATGGCTTGGGTGAGCGCGGCGTGGGCGACGATACGGAAGCCGATGCACAATGGTTTGCAACAAACCTCGCCTTGATGCGCCACGCTCATAAGCGCGCAACGGCATTGCCCGGCGATTTGGTTGAAGCACAGGCGCGGTCCAATTCGAAATGTGAAATGATTTGGCGGGGTGCACGCCAAACGTCAGATTTCCAGCTTGTCTTGCCCCATCTCGAGGACGTGATCGCCCTTGCGCGACAGCAAGCCGACGCGTTGTCGCCCGCCCTCGGCCTTAGTCCTTATGATGGCTTGATGGACGGATTTCAGCGTGGGTTCGGAGCGGATGACATTTCGCCAATTTTCTCCGCCTATCGTCATTTTCTCAAAGAGAATCTGCCCCTCGCCGAAGAGATACAAGCCTCGCGGCCAAAGCCTTCGCGCCCCTTGGGTCCGTTTGACACCGACCTTCAAGAAGCCCTCTGCCGGCGCCTGTCAGAACGCGCAGGTCTTGAGCCCGACCATTCTCGGTTGGACCGATCGACCCACCCTTTCTGTGGCGGCACGCCGACGGATGTCAGAATTACAACGCGCTACGATGTGAATGATTTTTCAAAGAGTCTGCTTGGCGTGATGCACGAAACTGGCCATGGCCTCTATGAACGGGGTTTACCGACACAATGGTCGCGCCAGCCAGTCGGTTGCGCGGCAGGCATGGGCGTCCATGAGAGCCAATCCTTGATCATCGAAATGCAGGTTTGCCGATCGGACGCATTCCTGACTTGGCTCAGCCCCGAACTTCACGCCATGTTTGGCGGCGACGCTGCGCTGTATCAACCCAAGAATTTGGGGCATATTTGGCGGTCTATCGAGCGGGGCTTCATCCAAGTTGAGGCGGACGAGATGACCTATCCCGCCCATGTTATCATGCGGTTTGAATTGGAAAAGGCGTTGATCGCGGGTGATTTACTGCCAAAAGATTTGCCGAGCGCCTGGAACGATAAAATCAAAGATCTTTTGGGGATTACGCCACCCGATCATGCCCGCGGCGTTTTGCAAGACATTCATTGGTATATGTCCGTCGTCGAATGATTTGGAACAGCCGCGCTAATTTTGGATCGGAGGTCATTGGCTCATCGGGTTTAAGTTATGCTGCTTGACGCTGATGGGTCAAGCGCCGGCTTTGGA